>Ga0070665_100001607_pt1 | contig 26015 bp, 21 predicted proteins | sample KBSS13metaG_FD_65862 | JGI IMG/M metagenome (GOLD analysis project Ga0070665, IMG submission 65862) | Switchgrass rhizosphere microbial communities from Kellogg Biological Station, Michigan, USA - KBS S1-3 metaG | ecosystem: Host-associated > Plants > Roots > Rhizosphere > Soil ... | reverse complement strand
GCAATTGTGGTCCGACCTGCGTGCGGCGAAGTTGATTCCGATCGAGGCGCCGACTGACTGAGCTGGATCCGAGGGACAGCTAGAGGATGGCGGGCATCTCGCGGCAAGAGGAGGGGGTATGGCAATCAGTTCGGGTTCTCATTCTCTGATACGCTCGCGCCTGAAGATCAGGCAGATCACCCTGTTGGCCCACCTGGACGAGGAGCGCAGCGTGTTGCGCGCGGCCAAGGCCCTGGGTATGACACAACCGGCGGCTTCCAAACAGCTCAAGGAAATGGAAGACGCCTTGCAGGTGCAGCTCTTCGAGCGCCACGCGCGGGGGATCGTGCCGACCTCGAGCGGCGAGATTCTCGTGCGTCATGCGCGCTCGATACTCTCGGAGATCGATCTTGCACAACAGGAGCTGGCGACGCTGCATTCGGGGCTTTCCGGCCAGGCCTCGCTCGGGACGGTGACCACGCCGGCAGCAAACCTGGTGCCCGCGGCCATCCTGCTCCTCAAACAACGACATCCCGGCCTGTTGGTGAACGTGGAGCTGGATCACAGCCGGCCGCTCCTCGCCGGGCTCCTGCAAGGGCAGTTGGATGTGCTCGTGGCGCGGATACCGGACGCGGTGGCCGCGGAGCACCTCCAATTCGAGCCGCTGTGCGATGAGCGGCACGCGGTGCTCATCGGGGCGCAGCAGCCGCTGGCACGCCAGGCCGAGGTGAGATTGGAGGACCTGCTGGAGCACCAGTGGATTCTGCCTCCGCGGGGCAGTGTATTGCGTGAGCGGCTCGACGGGCTGTTCATGCAGCGGGGCTTGCCGCTGCCGGCGAATATCATTCAAACGCAGTCGCTGCCGGTGATTACCCACCTGTTGCGGACGAGCGAGGCCGTCGCGGTGTTGCAGTACGAGGCGGTGCAGCCGTGGTGCGAGTTGGGATTGTTGGCCGTGCTCATCCAGGATCTGGGCTTGGACATCGGCTGTTTCGGCATCGTCACGCGTAAGGGTCACAGACTGTCCCCGGGCGGACGGGCGCTGCTGGATTGCCTGCGGGAAGCGGCGAACGGGCTCTACGGGTGCAAAGCTGAGGTGGTCCAGCCGCGCAGGTTGCGTCCGCAGCGATACTTGCGCGCGTAACCGGCGGGGCCAGGCGGGACGCGCAAGACGCCTCATTTGACACAGCCCGGCTCAGGGCATAAAACTACCGGAAACTTTTTCGGTAGGTAATTATGGGCGTTTTTGGGGGCGGCCGGATTCTGCCAAAGGGGAGGCGCTTTGTGGCGCTCGCCGGGGCCGCGGCGTTCCTGGCTGCCCTGGCCTGCGTCTTTCCTCTGCATAGTGACCTCGCGGGCGCCGCGCTGAAGGTCGCGGCCAACGCGCCGCATCCGCTCATCGGCAAGTACTGCATGTCGTGCCACGACTCGGAAGAGCATGTGGCGAACGTTGCGTTCGACAAGCTGAGCTTGCAACGGGTGAGCGCGAATCCCGAGGTCTGGGAGAAAGTCGCCCGCAAGCTGAACGCGGGAGTGATGCCGCCGGCCGGCAATCCCCGGCCTCCCGCGGATGAGCTCCACGACTTCCTCAAAGATCTCACCGCGCGGCTCGATGCCGACGCGCGCCCACCGGCGCCGGTAGCGCTGCGCAGGCTGAATCGGACCGAGTATGGTTATGTCATCCGCGACCTGCTGGGATTGAGCATCGATCCCACGACGCTGCTGCCGCCGGATGCGGCCAGCAAGGGATTCGACAACATCGCGGACGTATTGAGCACCTCCCCGGCGTTGATCCAGGCTTACCTCGATGCGGGTGTGAAACTCAGCCGGCTCGCCCTCGGTGATGCATCGATGGAGCCGGAGCGCATCGTCTACCGGGCACCGGTAGGTTTGAATCATGAAACACCCTTCGAAGGATTGCCGCTCGGCACTCGCGGCGGGCTGCGGGTGGAGCATTTTTTTCCGTTGGACGCGGAGTACGAGATTTCGGTGGATTCGGGCGCGGGGATCTCAGGGTTCTTACGCCGGGGACCGGGGCCGATGCCGCAGGTCGATCTGACCGTGGACGGGCGCAGTTATCCGGTGAGCCCAAAAGGGCCTACAAGGGTGTCTGTTGCGGCCGGCTCGCGTCCTATCACGGCAGCGCTCGTGGACCCCGTAAACGCAGTGGGTGTCAACGAGCTTTACTCCGTCTACCCGCACAAGGGCGCGATTTTCAGCATCGTTGTGAATGGGCCGTTCCGGCCAACCGGTCCGGGCAACACCGTCAGTCGGCGGAAAATTCTGCTCTGTCGGCCTCGTATACCTGCCGAGGAGCCATCCTGCGCGCGGCGGATTGTCGCGAACCTGGCGACGCATGCATTCCGCACGCCTCTGGGCGTCGATAGCGCGGAAGTCAACTCCATCATGCGATTCTATGATGCAGGGCGCACGAAGGGCGGGTTTGAGGCCGGCGTGCAGTATGCGTTGGCCTACATCCTGATGGACCCCCGTTTTCTGTACCGATTCGAGCGGGAACCCGCAAAGTTGACCGCGGGACAAGCGTTCCGGATCAGTGACATCGACCTGGCCTCGCGGCTGTCCTTCTTTCTCTGGAGCAGTATTCCGGACGACGAGCTGTTGGGCCTGGCGGCCGAGCATCGCTTGAGGGACCCGGACGAGTTGCGACACCAGGTCAGACGGATGCTCGCCGATCCGAAGGCCGCTGCCCTGGTCGACAATTTCGCCGCGCAGTGGTTGCGACTGCGCGAGTTGGCAACGGTTGAGCCGCAAAGCCGGGACTTCGATGACAACCTGCGCGAGGCGTTCGAGCGTGAAGCGAAACTGATGTTCGCGAGTGTCGTGAACGAAAACCGCAGTGTTATCGATCTGTTGAATGCCAACTATACTTTCGTCAACGAACGCCTCGCGCGGCACTATGGGATCGAAGGCGTCAGCGGCGATTACTTCCGACGCATTACGTTGCCCGACAGCAGTCCGCGACGCGGACTGCTCGGTAAGGGCGCGGTGCTGACGGTGACTTCCGTATCGAATCGTACTTCGCCGGTGATTCGTGGAGCTTGGGTGCTCGAGAATCTCCTGGGCGCTCCACCCTCACCGCCCCCTCCCGGTGTCGAGAATAAGCTCGACGCCACGGCGGCAGTGCCTACGACCTTGCGGGCGCGCCTTGCCATGCATCGCGCGAATCGGGTGTGTGCCACGTGCCACAACATGATGGACCCGATCGGACTGGCGCTCGAGAACTACGACGAGGTCGGTAAGTGGCGCACCCTCGATAACGGCCTGCCGATCGATGCCTCCGGTGTCATGGCCGATGGGACCCGAATCAACGGGGAGGCCGATCTGCTCGAGGCCATTCTCTCGCGCTCCGACGCGTTCGTGGACACGATGATCGAGAAGCTGATGACCTTCGGACTGGGGCGCCATACCACCTATGGCGACATGCCGGCGGTGCGTCATATCGCGCAGGAGGTGGCGCCGAACGGGGATCGCTTCGATGACATCGTGGTCGGCATCGTAACGAGTGAGCCATTCCAGATGCGTACGGCGTCCGGCACCGCAACGGTGCCGATGCCTGCCCACCAGGTCACACGATCCAATAACACCAAACCCACGGGAGCCGGTTGATGGCCACGGACTCGATCTCACGACGTGCAGTGCTGGCGGCGACTCTCGCCTTGAGTCCCGCAATGATGTGGGGCAGGCGCGCAGTCGCTGCTGATGAGCCCAGCGGTGACGAGCTGCCGGTCATCACCACTGGCTTTGAGCACATCGGCATGGTGGTGCCCGATGTGGAGCGGACCACGAAGTTCTACAGCAGCGTGTTCAATCCCGATCTGCAGAAGGAACAAAATCCGCCGCTGCGCTACTACGTCATGCTCGGGTCAGGTTATATCGCCATCGGTAGCCGTCCGGGTGTCACGGACTCCAAGATAGATCACTACTGCACGTTGGTGCGCGGCTATAACCGCGAGCTGATGACCAAGACGCTGGCGGAGCGAGGAGTGACGAGTGGGCAGCGCGGCGTAGTGCCCGATCCGGACGGCATCGGGCTGCAGCTCATTGCCACACCCGGAGGACCCGGTCCCACGGCGGTGCCGGGGGGCCGGCTGGTGGAGGTCGAGCCGCTCCTGCATCCGATCGGGATGGATCACATTGTACTGAAGGTGGCCGACCTGCAGCGCAGTGCTGCCTTTTACAGTCACTTTTTCAACAAGGCCAACGCACCCGGGAAAGACCAACTGGCGTTTGCGGCGGCCGACACCCGCATCGTTCTGCGCGCGGCGGCGGCGGGCGAGACTCCAGGGGTGGAGCGCTATTCGGTGCGCGTCGCGAAGTTCGATCGCGCGAAGGTATCGAAAGGACTGGCGGCACTGGGGGCGACATTAGAGCCAAAGGGCGCCGGGGGTGTCCTGCGCTTCCACGATTTGAACGGACTCGGCGTCGAGCTGAAAGCGCCGGCCTAGATGGCCTATAGGGAGTCACCCATATGATCTACCTCCGTAAACAACGTTTGTCACGACGCACCTTTCTGCGAGGCACCGGTGTTTGCATGGCGTTGCCTCTTCTCGAGTCGATGGCGCGGGCCACGACACCCAACACGCAGGGGCCGCGCACCCGGCTCGGGTTTTATTTCATACCCCACGGGGCGGTCATGGAGAAATGGACGCCGGCCAGCGCTGGCGCGCTCGAGCTGAGCCCGACGTTGGCCCCCTTGCAGCCGTTCCATCAGCGCTTGAACGTGATCAGCGATCTCGCCTTGCCTTTGGCCTACACGGAAGATGCCTCGGCGGCCGCCAACCACAGTAGCTCCTCCGCGGTGTTCCTGAGCGGCTCCCGGATGCACAAGAATGTCAACCTGCTCGGCACGACGGTGGACCAGGTTGCTGCCCGGCACCTGGGCCAGGATGCGCCCCTTCCGTCTCTCGAGCTCGGCATCGAGGAGAGCTCCAACGCCTGTGGGGAGGGGTGGAGTTGCGCGTACCGGGATACTATTTCCTGGCTCGACGAGCGCACGCCATTGCCCGTGGAGCGCAACCCGCAAGTGGTCTTCGAACGGCTGTTTGGTACGGGCGCGACCGCGGCAGCTCGCCGGAGCAACCGGGCCGAGGCCCAGAGTATTCTCGACGCGGTACGTGATCAGTCAGTGGCGCTGCAGCGGGATCTCCCGGCAGCCGACCGCCGGCGGATGGACCAGTACCTCACGGACGTGCGTGAGATCGAACGGCGACTGCAACTCTCGGCCAAGACGACCGGCACTGATCTGAAGCTGCCGCCGAAGCCGATCGGCATCCCGACGGATTTCGAGGACCATCTCAAGGCAATGTTCGATCTGCAGGTGCTGGCCTGGCAGACGGACATGACGCGCGTTTCGAGCCTGATGCTGGCCGTAGAGGCCACCAATGCGGTGTATCCGCGCAGCGGCGTGAAGGATGCCTTCCACCCGCTCTCGCATCATTCCAACATCCAGGCCAACAAGGACCGCCTGGCACAACTCAACCGCTATCACATCGGCCTCTTCGGTTACCTGCTCGGCAAGTTGCAGAGCACACCGGATGGGGAGGGCACGCTGCTGGACAACTCCATCCTGTTATGGGGCAGTGGGATGAGCGACAGCAACGTCCACAATCACGATCCGCTACCGGTGTTGTTGGCCGGTGGGGGGGCGGGGCGGCTGCAGGGTGGCCGACACATCCGTGCCGGCGAGGGCCGCAAGGTGCCGCTTGCCAACCTGCATCTCGCCTTGTTGCACAAGGCGGGCGTGCCGGTGGACTCGTTCGCCGATAGCACCGGGATCGTGGACATCTGACATGCCGGACTCTCGGGGAAGGGGCGTGCTGCTGATCACAGTGGCAGCAGTCGGAAGTCTCTGCGTGGCTTTGTTTCTAGCACAGCGGATTTCGCAATCCCCTGCGCTGAGGGGACCTGAAGCGAAGGCTGCGGGCCTGCAGCTCGCCGAAGCGGCGCGACGTCAGGACATGGCCGCGGTGCGCGTCCTGGTCGAACGTGGAGCGGACCTCGACACGCCGAGTGCCGACGGGACTCCCGCCCTGCACTGGGCGATCCACTTCGGCGATCTGGAAACCGCGCGACTGCTCGTCGGTCACGGCGCCGACGTGAACGAATTCAACCGCTACGGTCTCGCACCGTTGCATGTTGCCGCGACGGCAGGTAATGGGTTGTTGGTGCGGTTGCTGTTGGATTCCAAGGCCTCACCGGACGCGCGTGCCAGGAATGGTGAAACGGCGTTGATGATGGCGGCCCGCAAAGGCTGCGGGGCCTGCGTGCAGGCGTTGCTCGAGCGGCATGCCCAGGTGAATGCACTGGAGCCGCAACTCGGCCAGACTGCCTTGATGCTGGCGGCCTGGAACGGGGATGCCGATGTCGTGCACCGTCTGATCCAGGCGGGCGCCGCGGTGAACGTGGGGACGCGTGTCGGGCCCGTGCCCCAATTCAAGCCACCGGGTCTGGGTGGCGGCTCTCACGGCGACGGCATCATCCGTGGGGGAGTTCCCGAGAGGGGTTTCAGGGACCCTCGAGCGGGTGGGATGACTCCGCTGCTCTACGCCGCACGTGAAGGACATACCCCCGTCGTGACCCTGCTGTTGGGAGCCGGCGCGCATATCGACCAACCCGAAGCCAATGGTGTGCAACCCCTGTTGATGGCCATCATGAACGACCATCCGGATACCGCGCGCTACCTGATCGACCACGGCGCGAACGTGAACGCCGACGATTGGTACGGGCGCACGCCGCTTTGGGCTGCTGTGGACTCCCGCAATGTTGAGCTCGACGGCGAGATCAACGCGCAGACGGCGGATCGTGCCGGTGACCTCGAGCTCATCAAACTGTTGCTGGCGAAGGGTGCCAATCCGAACGCCCGTGTGCGGGAGTATGTGCCCACCCGGATGTGGCTCATGCAGGGCGGGTCACTCTCGTGGGTGGACTTCACCGGGCAAACCCCCTTTTTGCGCGCCGCCCTGTCCGGCGATGTGACGACGATGCGGCTGTTGTTGGAGTACAAGGCCGATCCCAACATTGCGACGGTCGGCGGAACCACCCCTTTGATGGCGGCGGCAGGGGTGAACTGGGTGTATTTCCAGACCTTCGATGAGGGCCAGGACAGGTTGCTGGAGGCGGTGAAACTGTGCGTGTCCCTCGGCCAGGACGTGAACGCCGCGAACTCGATGGGTATTCGGGCGATTCACGGTGCGGCCAACCGAGGCTCAGATGCGATCGTACGCTACCTCGTGGAGCAAGGCGCACGGCTCGATGCGAAGGACAACCAAGGTCGAACGGCCCGCACCTGGGCTGAGGGTGTCTTTCTCGCGACTCACGCAGCGGTTCCAAAGCCATCGACCATGCAGTTGATCGATCGGCTTTGCCAGAGCGCTGGGCAGCATTGCGCGACACCCGCGCGAGGCTCGCCGATCCAGGCAACGCGCGCCATCGCCAAAGCGCACTGAACGCTATCAAAGACACGTGCAACAATTCATCTTCTTTCTGGGGCGATTCCACGTCCTCGTCCTGCACCTGCCCTTAGGGATTGGGGTTCTGGCGATCGGCTTCGAGCTGTTGGCGCGGCGCCGGAGTTTTACGCCCGATGCACCTTCATCTCTGGAACCGGCCATGCCGTTGATCTGGGGAGTTGGCGCGTTGAGTGCGCTCGCCACCGTGGCGCTGGGATACATGCATGCAGGCGAGCCCGGCTTCACCGGTCCGGCTGTGAGCTATCACCGATGGGCCGGGACCGCGCTGGCATTCACGACAACGCTGGTATGGGCCTGGCGGGGTGATGCGCCGCGGAGCTTTGCGAAGCTCTGGCCGGTCAGTTTGCTGGCGTTGCTCGTGTTGTTGATCGTTACGGGGCACCTGGGCGGAGAGCTGACACACGGTCCGGACTACCTGACGCAGTTTGCACCGGGAGCGGCCCGACCGGCCGCGCGACCCAAAGTGACCGATGTCGCCATGGCGGACATCTATCTCGATGTGATCGGTCCGCTGTTCGCCCACAAATGCACGTCCTGTCATAACGAGGACAAGCGGCGCGGAGGTTTGTCACTGCTGAGCTACGCCTCCCTGCGTAAGGGCGGGGAAGCGGGCGAGGTCATCAAACCTGGTGATCCGCAGGGGAGCGAGCTCTATCGGCGTGTGATGCTCGCTCCGACAGAGAAGGACTACATGCCTGAGAATCACAAAAACCCACCCACGCCTGAGGAGTTGGAGGCGCTGCGCTGGTGGATCCAGATCGGTGCCCCGGGCAGTGGCAAGGTTGCGGACCTGAAACCGCCGCCAGCCGTGCGTGCCAGTGTGCGCAAAGTGCTGGGTCTCTAAAGACGGCCCGTCGACGAAATCTTGAATTTTGCAGACCGGAAATTATTCCGGTACAGTGCGAGCAAGCCACCGGAAAGGTTTCCGGTACCAGGGGGGCTTCGCTTGAATCACGCTATCCGCGTGCGGGGCATGGGCCGCGCACGTCCACAATCAAAACAATCGATCGGGTCTACCTCGTCAACGCTGTCAGTGGCAATGACCGTGAGTCTGCTGCTCGGCGTCCTGTCTTGGGCGCCAGCCACGCCCGTGAAGGCGCAGGAGAGCAGCACTGCGCCGGAAAGCAACAGCGCAAATGACGAGATTACGGAAGTCACTGTCACGGGTACCCGGCTCGCCCATTACATCGCGCCGACACCTGTCACGACCATCAGTACGGAAGAGCTGCAGGCCAAGGCGGCGCGCGATGTGGCCAGCCTGGTGGAGGATCTGCCCGCGCTGCGGCCCAATTTCAACACGGGGCAGGTCAGCGCACCCATCGGGGCGAGCTATCTCGATCTGCGCTCGCTCGGGCCCAACCGGACCCTGCTGCTGGTCGATGGGCGCCGCTTCGGTGCCACGGACAACACCGGCGGTGCCGATATCAACATCATTCCGGCGATTCTCATCAAGCGCATCGAGATCGTGACGGGTGGCGCCTCGGCGGCCTATGGTTCGGATGCGGTCTCCGGTGTGGTCAACCTGTTCCTCGACAACGAATTCGAGGGCCTGAAGGCGGACGCGCAGTACGGCATCAGCCAGTACCAGGATGCCCGGCAGCCTGCAGCCTCGCTCGCGTTCGGCAAAGCGTTCATTGATGGACGCCTCCACGTCGTGGGGGCCCTCGACTACACCCGCGATTCGGGTGAGCTCAGCCAGGACAGCCGTCCCTGGGGGCGCAACAACGTGGGCATTCTGATCAATCCAGCCTTCAAGCCGGGTAACGGCCAGCCGCAGCGGCTGATCCTGCCGAACTCGCTGCTGTCGCAGATGACTTACGGAGGCGTTACTGCCGTCAGCAGCAGCCCCTCACTGCGCGGCCTGCAGTTCCTTCCGGGTGGCGGCGTCGCGCCCTTTACCTATGGGTCCAACGTAGGCAGCACGTTCATGACGGGGGGCGGGGGTATCAGCGTGATGGGCGACGCCAATATCCTGCCCGTGTTGGATCGGGAGTCCGCGTATAGCCATGTAACGTACGATCTTACGGATACCACCCGGGTATTTTTCGATGCGCTGTGGTCTCATGGCACGGCTTATGCCGATCAGTTGAACAACTTCGACACCGGCAATCTCACGATCCACAGCGATAACGCTTACCTGCCACTGCAGATCAGGAATATTCTGACGGCCAATAAGCTATCGACTTTCCAGATGGGACGACTGGATACGGAAGCGGGCGTGTTCGCCACCCACGTCCTCACCCAGGTACAGCGGTATTCCGTCGGCATGCAGGGGAGCCTCGTGGGCAGTTGGACCTGGGATGCCTATGCGCAGTTCGGGCACAACAACTATGACCGCTCCGATTACAACAACCGCATCACGGCCAATTACCTGAATGCAGTGGACGCGGTCATCAGTCCGACCACCGGACAGCCGGTATGCCGCTCCACGCTGACGCATCCCAACAACGGCTGCGTTCCGGCGGATGTTTTCGGCCAGGGTTCCATCAGCGCCGCGGCCGTGGCTTACTACACTGGCACCTCTTTGGTGGATCAGCGGCAGGAGCAGAACGTTTATGCGGCCAAGGTGAACGGCACGCCTTTCGACACCTGGGCCGGATCGGCATCCGCGGCCATCGGGGGCGAATTCCGCAAGGAATCTCTCGACGTCGCTGTCGACCCGATATCGGCCGCGAGCGGCTGGAAGCAGATCAATGCTCAGCCGCTCAAAGGCTCCTACAACGTGAAGGAGGGGTTCCTGGAGATCGGGGTACCGCTCGCGAAGGATACTCTGCTGGCGCATCTGTTGGATGTCGACGGCGCTGTGCGCGCGACCCACTACAGCACGAGCGGGAGTGTGACTACCTGGAAGGCCGGCCTCAACTACGAGCCGATTGCGGACGTGCGGCTGCGGGGTACGGTGTCTCGTGACATCCGCGCGCCCATCCTCAATGAGCTGTACTCGGGACAGAACCAGGGGATCTCACCCCTCATTGATCCGATCACCAACACGCAGCGCTCCATCACTCAATTGACCGGCGGCAATCCGACACTGGTTCCGGAGCGCGCACTCACCCGCACGCTGGGCGTGGTTTATCACCCGAGCGAGCTGCCGGGAGCCCACCTCTCGGTGGATTACTACTCGATCAATCTCACCAACGCGATCACGACACTCACGGCCCAACAGGTGCTGGATGGGTGCTACAAGCTGAATGAGCAGACGCTGTGTAACCAGATCACGCGGGACGGGACGGGAAACATCAGCCTTGTGCAGGCGACCCTGTTGAACGCATCGTCCATGAGGACTTATGGGCTCGATTACGAGGCGGGATATGTCCACGAGCTGCTCGGCGGCCAATTCTCGGTGCGGGGACTCGCGACCTATATCGGTGAGCTGGCCACGACGCTCAATGGGGTGGTCACGGACCGGGCCGGGCAGGTCGGCGCCACCGGGGGGGCACCTCACTGGATGGGCAATGTGTTCGTCAACTACGCCGCCCATCAATGGGACGCGGGCGTTTTATACCGCTATGTGGAAGGTGGAACGTACGACAACACGTATGTCCAGGGAGTTGACATCAACAACAACCATGTCGGGGGACGCGGTTACTTCGACTTGAACGGGTCCTACAAGGTCTCCGCGGCGGTGGAAATCTTCGGCAAGGTGAACAATCTGTTCAATATCGCGCCGCCGGCGACTCCGCAGACCGTCTCTCAGGCGCTTTACGCGGGATCCCCGTATTACGACCGCATCGGTCGCTACTACATTCTCGGAGTGAGGGTGCGGTTATGAGCGCCCGCTCGAAGCAATGGATGGCGATGGGTTCATTGCCCCTGCTCGCGCTGGCTTGTCTGCCCCCCCTCTATGCAGCAAGCCGGTGCGAGTCGGGGGCGGTGATCGCTGCTGCGCAGCGTGCCCAGGGGGGCGACATCCACAGCGTGAAGTTCAGCGGCTCTGGCCATGATTACGTGGTGGGTCAGGGTTACCAGCCTGGAGGCGGGTGGCCGAAGTTCAATGTGGACAGTTACGAGAGGTCCGTTGACCTGGAGGTGAGCGTCTCGTCGTTGCGCACCGTGCGCTCGCAGGCGAACCACCCACCCCGGGGGGGTGCGCGTCAGCCGTTTGAACACCCGGAGGAGGCACTGTCCGCTGTCGCTCCGGGCTCGCAGCGCGCTGCGGCGTTGCGAAGAGAGCTGGCGCTGCTGCTGCCGGCGGGATTCATTCAGGTGGCGACTCACTCCAAGCAGGTATCCGTTCGTGAGTTACCAGGGGGCGTTTGCGCGGTGACGGCTGTATTGGATGACGGCGCGCCGATTACAGCGGATGTCGCACGCGACGGCAACGTTGTACGCATCGAGTCCAAGGCGGCGGACGACGTCCTGGGGGATGCGGCGGTGGAGACCCGGTTCTCGGGGCGGGTACGCGGCGGTAGTTGGAGCATGCCGGCGCACATCGTCCAGAACTATGGAGGTTTCCCGGTACTCGACCTCCAGGTCAAAGAGGCCAGTTTCAATGAGCCGGTCACGGTTGCGGCGGAAGCGGTTCCTCCACTACCGGACTGGGTTGCCCCGGCGAGTCTGCCTGCCGAGAAGTTGGGCGATGGCGTGTTCGTCATTCCGGGTCGCTACTCCGCGGTGGCGGTCGATATGGGCGACTTCATGACAGTGATCGAGGGACCTCAGAGTGAGGCGCGCTCTGTTTACATCATTGCGGAAGCCAAGAAGCTGATTCCCGGTAAGCCGATCCGTTACGTGGTCAACACTCATGCGCACTTCGATCATACCGCGGGGTTGCGCGTGTTCGCGGCCGAAGGGGCCACGATCGTGACCCAGGAGGGTAATGTCAGGTTCTTCAAGGACGTGCTCAACCGGCCACGGACTTTGCGCCCCGACATTCTGTCGCGGTCGCCGCGGCCCCTCGAGTTCATGCCAGTGGGCGAGACGGCCACCCTCGAGGGGGGCGGCCGGCAGATCAAACTCTATCGCCTGCACGGGTTGGACCATACCCAGAACATGCTCGTGGCGTATCTGCCCGGGCCGAAGGTGCTCGTGGAGGCCGATGCGTTCACACCGCCGGCGCACGCCCGAACGGCGGCGCCCTCGAGCATCAATCCGTATACGGTACAGCTGCTGGATAATCTCGAACGGCTGCACCTCGACGTGGACCGCTTGATTTCGATTCACTATGCCGCCGATGGCCGTCGTGTAGGGATGGACGAGCTGCGCCTGGCCGCCGGGCGCTGAAGGAGGGGATCATGTTGAATATCGATCGTCGACACTTTATCGCCGCTCTCGGCGGCTCCGCCGCCGTTGCGAGCCTGAGTGCGGAGGCAAAGGCCGATGCGCTCGAAAACTATCTCATCGCCAACCTAGGTGAAGGAGGCGGTACCGGGGGCGCCAGCAAACCTGCGCCGACGAGCGCGGAGGTCAACGCTGAGATTCCAACTCGGAGTTACCGACGTGGGGTGGGCAACCTGTTTGCCGCCAAGGAAGGCAACGTTACCGTGCTGCAGCCCATGCCGGCCAAGCCCGCGCTCGTCGATTTCATCCGGCTGCGCTTCCAGTCGACTTCGGAGCATTGTCTGCAGAGCGCCAATCTGGCACGCCAGAAGAACCTGGATGAGGAGCTGACTTTTGCCTGCCTGATTCACGACCTGGTACTCGCGGTGATGCGAGTCGATCATGGCTTCTGGGCGGCGCAGATGTTCGAGCCGTATGTGTCGGAGAAGGTGGCGTTTGCCATCCGGCACCACGCGACCTTGCGCTTCTTCCCGGATCACGAGGCCGGATACGAATACCCCGAGCTTTACCGGACTCTGTTTGGCTCAGACTATGTCGTGCCACCGCACCAGCAGGCCGAGTACGAGTGGGTTCGCAAGCACAAGTGGTATATGGCACCACGCCTGGTGACGGTAAACGATCTGTACGCTTTCGATAAGAACGTCAAAGTGTCGCTCGATGACTTCCACGACGTGATCGGCCGGCACTTCAAGCAACCCAAGGAGGGACTGGGCTTTGATGGCAGTCCGGTGGCACATATGTGGCGCTCGGCGGCCACTCCGGATCTGCCGCTGTAGCGATGGACGGCGTTTCGTTTCCCATAGTGGACGCTCACGCGCACATTTTCACGCGTGACATGCCTTTGAATGACCAACCGCGGCACAGTCCGACTTATGACTTCACGGTGGAGGACTACCTCGGCACCCTGGATGCCCATGGGGTCCGGTATGGTGTAATCGCTGCCGCGAGTCCCTGGTCCGACTACAACGACTATACGATCGAGTCGGTGCGGCGGAACCCAAGACTGCGCGGCACGGTCATTCTGCGGGCCGATGTCGAGAAATACATTCTCGAGATGATGCAACGGGACGGGATCGTGGGGGTGCGTCTGCCTTTCATTGGTTTGCCGCGGTTGCCCGATCTCCACTCGTTCGAATATCGCCGCCTCCTGAAGCGGATCGCAAACCTCGACTGGCACGTCCACCTGCATATTGAAGCGGAGCGGTTGCCAGCCGTGTTGCCGTTGTTGCAAGCGTCGGGTGTGAAGATTGTCATTGACCATCTCGGGCGCGTGGCGCGGCGCGACTGTCCGGATGGCCCGGCATTTCGCGCAATGGTAGCGGCCGTGGCCGGCGGGCGTACCTGGATCAAAGCCTCGGGGCCGCATCGCATTGGCGCGGGCGCGGGCGAAATTCTCAGTCTGTTGGTACGAGAGGTGGGGGACGAACGCCTCGTCTGGGCGAGTGACTGTCCGTTCGTTGGTGAAGAATCACGCATTTCCTATGCGCAGACGCTCAGTTGGGTGAAGGAGGCTTTGCCGAACCCCACAACCCAACGCAGGGTGATGTCGGATAACGCCATGGCGCTGTACGGCTTCGGCGATGCCCGCTGAGACGTCGACCGCCCTGGAAGACTCCACGTTGCGGAAGATCCGCAATCGTTGTGTGTTGCCGTTGTTGCTGGCGTTCGTGATCTCCTATCTCGATCGGGTGAACGTTGGTTTCGCCGCGCTCACTGCCAATCGGGATCTGGGACTCACCGCGACCCGGTATGGTTGGGGCGCCGGGCTGTTGTTCCTCGGGTATTGTTTTTTCGAGCTGCCGAGTAACCTCGCGCTCGAGCGGTTCGGAGCGCGGCGCTGGATTGCGCGGATCATGGTGACGTGGGGCGCGATCGGCTGTTGCATGGCGTGGGTAAGGGGTCCCGCCGGTTTCTACCTGCTGCGATTCCTGCTCGGTGCGGCGGAGGCCGGATTGTTTCCCGGGGTGATTCTGTATCTCACCTACTGGCTGCCGGCGCGGCATCGGGCCCGCTCACTGGGGCTGTTCGCGCTCGGTATCCCCCTGTCCAGTGTCGTCGGCGCGCCGCTCTCGGGCGCTATTCTCCAGAGCTTCAATGGCGTGCTCGGCATCAAGGGTTGGCAGTGGCTCTACCTGCTGGAAGCCGCCCCGGCGATCCTCCTCGGGTTGGCGGTCTTCGTGTTCCTCGCCGACCGCCCCGAGGAGGCGCGTTGGCTCACAGACGGCGAGCGGGCCTGGCTGCGAGCGGAATTCGCGCGTGAAACCGCTGCGCCCGTGGAGGAGAGTCACGCATTGACCTGGGGAATGCTGGGTGACCGTCGGGTTCTGGCGCTGGCCGCGGTGTTTTTTCTGACCGGCATGCCGAGTTACGGATTGAGCCTGTGGTTGCCGCAGATTGTGCATGGCTTCGGCGTGACACACCTTTCGACGGGCTTTTTGACCGCAACGCCGTTTTTCGTGGGTTGCCTCGCCATGGTCTACTGGGGGCATCGGTCGGACCGACAGCAGGAGCGCTTGTGGCACGCGGTGGTTGCAGCGGTGCTGGCCGGCATCAGTCTGCTGGCCGGGGCGTTCACGAGCTCCGCGCCAGTGCAGCTCGGAATGGTCTGTCTGGCTGCTGCCGGGACCTACGGGATGAAGGGCCCCTTCCTGTCGATCGTCAGCGAGGCGTTCGCAGGGAGTACTGCGGCTGCGGGCATCGCCCTGGTGAGTACACTCGGGAATTTGAGCGGCTTTGCGGCGCCGGCGCTGGTGGGATCCATCATCGGGGCTACTGACAGTTACCGCCTGGCGCTCGTGGCACTGGGGGTGGCAGCGACGATCGGGGGGCTGCTGCTGTGCGCGTGGCCTGCGGTCCGGGGGGCGCAACTGCGTGCACGAATGGTATAAAGGCAGATAACTCCCTTTATTGCTTGCATGCATGAACGCACGGGACACCACGGACCAGGAGTACATCCCTTCACTCGAGAAGGGGCTCGCGGTCATCGAGCTCTTCAGCGCGGAGCACCCTGATCTGACCTTGAGCCAGATCTCGCGCGCCCTCAGCCTGACGCCCGGATCGGCGCGCCGGGTGCTGCATACCCTGGAGACCCTGGGTTATCTCACGTGTGAGGAGACCCGCTTCAGCCTCACGACCCGGGTGTTACAACTGGGGTTCGCCTATCTGTCGTCGCAGCCGCTGGCGAAAGTGGCTCGCCCGGTGCTGATGGAGCTCGCCGCAACGTTGCACGCGAACTGCTCGATCGCGGTGCTCGATAACACTGATGTCGTGTACGTGGCTCGGGCGACTCACCGGCTCGTCAAGCGGGACTTTGTCGCGCTCGGCTCGAGGTTTCCGGCGCATGCCACGGCTCCGGGCAAGGTGCTGTTGGCCACGTTGCCCGACGAGGAGTTACGTAAGCGGTATAAGAACAAGCCCATCGAGCAGTTTACGCCCAACACGGTCGGGTCGGTGAAGGCGCTGCAGAGCGAGTTGGTCGAGGTGCGGGCGCAGGGGTATGCGATCAACGATCAACAGACCTTTCTGGGGCATCGGTCGGTGGCGATTCCGCTGGAGGTCGATGGGCATACGGTAGCGTCGCTGCTGGCGGGGTCGCAGGTCAGCAATGTGACGGTGGCGATGTTGCGGGATGAGCACCTGGTTGCTTTGCGCAAGGCCGCAGATCAGTTGGCCCAGTTGGCGGCGGCGCTGGCTTAGAAACCGCTCGAGCTTTCCGGGCGTGGGCGGGTCATTTCGACGGCCCTGCGACTTCCACGGAATAAAGCGCGCTTGCATGGGGCGCCAGTTCGATCTGCAGGCGCTCGGAGGCGGGCAGAGTGCGACTTTGCCAGAGCTCGCGGGCAACGTGCGTACCGGGGCTCAACCCCAGCTTGTCCCAGGTGGACTCGAGAGCGGCAGGGCGTTCGTCGAGGTTGAAGAGGGCAAGGTATCTCGAGGGCCGTTGGCTGTTCTGGGGGTCAGTGGCGATCCAGACGCGGACCTGGTCGAAGCCCGGGGGCAGGTGGGCTACCGGGTGGTTGTCGCGTGAGGTCTGGTCGACGCGGATGATGTCCGTGTTGGTAATAAGGCGGCGGGTCGCGTCGTCGAGCCTGGTCAGGTTGGCTCCGAGAATCAGGGGCGAGCGGGTAATGGCCAGCAGCGTGAGCTGGGTGCGTTGCTCGTCGGGAGTCAGACGCGATTGGCGGGGCTGGCCCCAGCCGGGGTGGGGAGTCAGGGAGCCCAGGGGGAGCATGTCCGCATCCGGCCAGTGGCCGTCGCCGGCCTGGCCGATCCAGCCAGGGAGGTAGTCGAAGATATCGCGGACGCCCATCGGGAAGGCGTCCTCGGTATGGGGATGAGGGAAGGTCCAGCCGTCCCAGACATCGTTCGTGATGCGCCACATCTGGGCGTATTGGCGGATTTCGGCGGCATGGGTGGGTTGGGTTGGGCCGGGCGACAGGCTCAGGACGATGGGTCGGCCGGTCCTGGCGATTGCGCTGGCGATCTGGCGAATTTCACTGGCTTTGTAAGGATGGTCGGCGATGCAGTCGACTTTGATGAAGTCCAGGCCCCACCTGGCGTAGAGCGCCAGCATGGAATCGTAGTAGGCCTGGCCGGCAGCGTTGTCACGGACGCCGTAGTTGCCATCGTCCCAGCCGCAAGTGTCAGAAGTGTCCGCGGCGTCGGTGGCGTGGAAGGATGAGTTGGCGATGGGGGTGTTGCGGGTCACCGCCTCTTTGGGAATACCCCGGACGATGTGCAGACCGAACTTCAGGCCCTGGGCGTGAACCCACTTGGCCAGCGGCTCGAAGCCGCGACGGTGGGTGCTGGAGGGAAAGCGGGCCGGTGCGGGGACCAGCAGGCCGTGGTCGTCCAGGACATATTGCCGGTTTTGCAGCTTGTCCCCGAAGGGGTTGGCCATGTACCAGCCTTCATCGATGACTGCGTAACGCCAGCCATAGGCGCGCAGTTGGGCCAGTTGCCCGGCGTTGGCCTTGAAGTCGGCCTCGTTGAGGGTGAGGCCGAAGGCGTCCCAACTGTTCCAGCCCATGGGCGGGGTAGGGGCGGGGTCCTGCGCAAGGGCCGCGCGCATAACTGTGAGCGCCGCGGCTGCGGCGGCGATGCGAAATTTGTGCAGCATGGGCTCGTTCCGTGGCATGTTGTAAGACTGCGGATGGGTTGGGTTGCGCAAGATTCAGCGAGCCTTGATGCGGGCCGACTTGCCGTCATACGCAGTCTCGCCATCCGCGCCCGCTGCGACCTCAATACCAACACCATGGGCTTCCCGGACGACGACCAGGCGGATGTGGATGCGCTCGGGCATGCCCGGATATTGGCCTACGGCGTCGCCGATCACGAGGGTCCGGGTAGCGTCCTCCCAGCGCAGGGGCACTACTCTGCGCTGTCCTTTTTCGTAATCGTAGGTGTCACCGGCGTCCGAATACCACTCGAAGGTGCCGTCGGCGCCCGGGTAGACGCGTATCTCCAAGGTGTCAGGCTGAACGGCGGTGTTCTGGACGATCGGGCCAAGGGGCAGGATGGAGCCGGCGCGGACGTAGACCGGGATCCGGTTCAGGGGCGCGGGGGCCTCGATGGTGTTGGTTTCGATGCGGGCTCCTGTCCAGAAATCGTACCAGGCGGGGGCTTGCGGCAAGTAGACCTCGCGCCGGGTGGCTCCCGGCTCCGTTATCGGCGCGACCAACAGGGCGGGGCCGAACATGAACTGATCGCCGATGTCGCGCACCCGCGGGTCTGCGGGCCAGTCCATGGGGAGGCCCCGTTGCAGGGTGTAGTCCTCGTTCGTGACGCGCCACGCCAGGGAGTAGATGTAGGGGAGCAGGCGATAACGCAGTCGGTCGTAGTCGATGAGGATGGGGAGCTGCGGGCCGTAGCTGAATAATTCGTTCGTATCGTTTTTGCGGTGGCCGTGGGTACGCAGGATGGGGCAGAAAACGCCGTATTGGAACCAGCGGACATAGAGGGTCTGGTAGTCTGGATCACGCGTGTCGCGTTCGTAGGGCCATCCGTAGCCTGCGATGTCGGTCGTCCAGTAGGGTAAACCGGACATCTGGAAGTTGAGGCCTGCGGTGATCTGGCGCCGGAAGCTTTCCCAACTGCCGATGATGTCGCCGGACCAGACCGTGGTCGCATAGCGTTGCTGGCCGAGGAATCCGGAGCGCGTGAGGATGAAAACGCGTTTGCGGTCGGTGGTCTTGCGCCAGTGGTCGTGTACGCCGCCGCAGTGCATGAGGGGAAACAGGTTGGTGTAGCGTGCACCGTTGCCGATGGAGAGCTGCTGGAAGTCCAGCACGGCGTCACTCTGGCCGTTGAAAATCTCCGGCTCGCTGCTGTCGAGCCAGAAGGCGTCCCAGCCTTCCGCGAATTTGACTCCGACGAGATTGTTCCAATAGAACTCGCGCGCGGCGGGGTTGGTGGCGTCGTAGATGTCGGTGCCCGGAACGATCAACCCCAGCCGTTTCATTTCCTGGTAGTTATGCGAGCCCGGATCGAACTTGGCCCAGACCGAGATCATGGCGTGGATGTGCCCGTCGTGCAAAGTGCGCAGCGCTTTGGGCACATCCGGATACGGCTCGAGATAGCTGTCGGTGTATTGCGGGTCGCCTTGTTGCTTCCACCAGAACCAGTCCTGGACGATGAAATCGAGGGGGACTTGCTGCTCGCGGTACTCGGAGGCGATCTGCAGAAGCTCCCTGGCGGAGCGGTAGCGGTCCTTCGACTGGATGAAGCCGTAGGCCCACCGGCCGTAAAGAGGGGCGTGGCCCGTCATGCCGCGATAGAGTTGGATGAGCCGGTCGATGGAGGGGCCGTAGAAAACGTAGTAGTCGATCGCGTCCACGGCGCGTGCGGAGAGTTTCAGCTCCGTGGGGAAGCGGTTGTCGAAGGTGGAGTGGGAGGCGGTGTTCCACAGGATAGCGTAGCCGAGCGTCGACACGAAGAACGGGATGGAGACATTGCTGTTGACCTGCGCCAGCTCGATCACGGTGCCGCGTTGGTCGAAGGCGCCACCCTGGTGTTGGCCCAGGCCATAGATGCCTTCGAGGCCGTCGGGGTAGAAGCGTTGCTCCACTTGGTAGACGCGCTCTCCATTGACGAGCTCGGCTACGTATCTTCGGGGGACACGCGGGGATTCCTGCAGGAATGTCTTGCCGGTCGGGTCGAGGAAGCGCAGCAGGCCGGCTTTGAGGTCGATCTGTAGCGAGATTTTTCCGGTGTGGAGGGCGATCTGATCGTTGGTGCGCGTGATTTCCGGCTTCTGCGCAGTGCCGGGGGCGAGGATCCAGGGGGTTTGGGGGGAGGCGCTTTCTGGAGTGCCTTGCGCTGCTGCGACGATGTGGATCACGTCGGGGGCGCAGAGGGTGATGCGTACCGATTCCCGGGTGTTGCGCAGGAGGAGGCCTGTTGGGAGCTCCTCAGCGCTGAAAGGGGCAGGGGCATCAGCTACGGCCGCTTGCGCAGTGGCGGTCGTGAGGCGCCCGAAGCCGCCCGTCACGGCGGCCGCGGAAACCAGGAACTGCCGGCGATCGAAGGACTCAGGCATGCCGTTTTTTCCTCGCGCTATAACCTGGGGATATGGCTACTGGTTTATAACTCAGACAATTGCAAGGCATAGTAGCGCTAACGTGCGCGGCGAGGATAGGTGCTCGCAAATCGGGGCTCACTCCGGCGGCTTCCGCACCGCCATTATGTCCGGCCCCCGGCCAATGCAGCGCCGCCGCCCGCGCCCCGCGCGTGATACGATGACCGAAGCATGTCCGACGAACTCTCAATCCAGCTTCTCGTCGAGACGCCCACGGTCAGCCTGCGCGATGTGATCTGTCGCGGCGAGTGTCGGCACAAGAGCGCAGAGGAGTGTGCTCAATCGACCTACTTTGTGTTTCCTTACCGGGGTGCTTACGTCCGTCACCTCGGCGGTGAGGATGCGGTCGCCGAGCCCAACCAGGTGTTGTTCTTCAACAAGGATGAAAGCTACCGCGTCAGCCACCCGGTTTCAGGGGGCGATGCGTGCCTTTCTCTCTGCATCGGCGAGCCATGGTTGAGCGAGCTCGTGCCGAAGGATCACGTGCGAGAGGGTGCTTCAGTGTCCTTCCGCAGGCAGCGACTTCGCATCGATGCGCGTGCTCAGGCGCTGGTCGCACTGCTGAGGCATGGGCTGCAGCGCGGGGCGATCGCCGAGGCCCTGGAAGCCGAGACCCTGGTGCTGACTCTCGTGCGGCGCGCACTGGGTGAGCGCACTTCTCATGCGGCGCGTGCTACCCCGGGGCGGCAGAAGCTCGTCGACAGGGCCAAGCTGGTCCTGACATCGGACCTGTGCCGACGCTGGACTCTGGCCGAGATCGCGGCCGAAATCGGCGTCTCCCCCGTTTATCTCACGCAGGTATTCCAGCAGGTTGAAGGCATGCCGCTGTATCGATACCAACTGCGCCTGCGACTCGCGCGCGCGCTCGACCTCCTGCCGCGCTACCGTGATCTCACGACCCTGAGTCTGGACCTGGGTTTCTCGAGCCACAGTCATTTTACCTCGGCATTCCGCCAGACCTACGGCCGCACGCCCAGGGACTTTCAGGGCTTGATCAGGGAGCGCTGAGTCCTCCGCGTCGGCGGAAACCCGAAGCTCAGGCTCGAAAAGACCGTCTCGAAGTCCGTCTCCCGGGTACGGGGCAACGGCCTGGTCCAGATGACGTTCAACAGCCAGGTGCCCTCGTTCGGGAGGTGGAATACCGCCCGTCCGGCGGTATCCGTCAGGTGCGTCTCGAATGGCGCCGCGTCGTGCTCGAGTTGAGTCAGCTTGACGAGCGCGTTCCCAAGGAGCCGTCCCTCATACAACACACGTACGGGTAAAGCGGCCGGCCGTGGCTCGGCGTAAGGGTTCACCTCCGGCACAATCTCCAGTGGCAATCCGATCGGCTCGGTGATCAGGCGCTGCGCGTCCGCACGGGGGATCGGGTTACCCACCTGTACGATCACCTTGGCCCGTCTGCTGTAACACTCGGATCCGTCCGTATCCATCCGGACTGTCCGGGTACGCTGTTCCAAGGCGGGCGTCAAGCCTTCCACTCGCAGGTAGTCGTTGAAGCGCAGCGCCGGCAGGTGGCTCTGGGCACGATTGTCGGTCTCGAGGACCAACAGGTAGGTTCCCGGCGCAGCGAGCTGAACGTCGCCATCCTCCGCGCCGTCGCCGGGGTGCAGCCGTCTACGCAAATCCAGGTGGGCGCCGTTGGGAGTGATTGCCTCGAATCGTGTGATCCGACCCAGGGGGATGGGCGAGCGTTGCCGATAAGGGCCGTGTCCCACCTGCAGGGTGATGGGTGTTGGAGCGTCGGGTTGCACCCAGTAGTCATCCGGCTGCACCCAGAAGTCGTGCGCTGCGCAAACGGTGCTGAAACCTGCGCTGAGTAGGAGGACATAAATGCTCTTCATTCGAGGTGATCCGGCACGTAGCCCGGGGTGACTGGCAGGAACTGCAGCGCTGCTGACAGGGCGGCCATCGCGATGAGCCAGCTGCCGAAGACTTTGATTGCCAGGGTGGCATCGCGGCGCGCCGCCCACCCGACGGGCCAAAGGACGGCCACCGCGGGAAGCGATTCGATGACCGCAAAGGGTGATCCCGAGCCCGCAAGCGCATGGATCCCGCCACACCAGATGCCGGCATTGAGCGACAAGAGCAGCGCGGCCAGGAGTCCAACGGGGCAGGGGAGGTACACGGATGCTGCGCTTCCCACAATGCTGATCCAACTGTTGAGGAACAGGGCGTCCGCCCAGTCGGGCCGGACGTGCGCCTGCGCGACCGCAACATTCGTGACCAGAGCCGAAACCACGAGTGCGCAGATGCTCCACATCCGGGTTCGGGCTCGTGCGAGCCCCAGCGGCATGCCCAGGGCTCCACACAGCAACGCGCCAGTGAGTACTGCATCTCTCATGCCGATACCGCCCTGAGCAGGAACCAGACACCGGCCGCGCTGATGACTCCGCCGAGGCCTCGCATCACAGCCGCACCTGCCCTCCCATCATTCAAGGTGCCGATGAAGATGCCGAGGACGTGCAGCAGTCCCGTAGCCAGAACAAATCCGACGCTGTAACCGATCGGGTCGGCGGCGGAGGGTAGCTCTGTCCCGTGCGCGTAACCGTGGAATACGGCAAAGGTGCCGACAATGAGCGCGGCGACCCACACTGGAGCTCGTATGGACAAGCCTACGCACGCCCCAAGAACCAACACGGAGAGTGCGATACCCAGCTCGACGGAGGGTAGCGGAATGGCCAACATACCAAGTAGGGCACCCAACACCATGACCACCGGAAACACGACAGGAAGGCTGTAGAGCAGCGGTCGTCCCAGCACCGCGCCCCAAACGCCGACGGACACCATGGCCAGCAGGTGATCGAAGCCGGTGAGAGGATGCTCGAATCCCATCGGGAACCCGCCGGCAAGGCCAGTGCCGCCGTGGGCATCCGCTGCTGCGCTGGCCAATACACTCAGGCTGAGTGGCAACACGCACCTTACGGTAGTATCACGCCGGATCATTGTTGCGTGTCCGAGGCCGACGCTGCACCCGACCGGCTCGCGGTTGCCGGCTCATCTCGAGCACCTGGGGCCGCCAGGAACGGAAAATCCGTCTCCGAGGGTGTCCCGTCGTCCCGATCAACTCCGTCATCGACGCTGGCCGTAGTCCCATCAACCAGCAGCGATCGATAGACGTTGGCTGCGTTGTAGAGCGGCGTCCTCCCGCCACAGTCTATGACGCGCTCACTTTGCCCCGCCAACGTGGTCAACTCCACCGCGAACAACTGCAGACAAAGGGTGGACTCGGTGTTCACCCACAAGCGGTCGTCCGCTAGCATCTCCGCGAGTGCTCTGTAGCGTCCAGGTGCGGGCGCTCCGCTCCTGGCGAGGAGCTGATTACCGCATTTCCCATCGAAGGCGTCGTAGAGCGCCAGGCCTTGCTCTATCTCATGAACGAACTGCGCGGAGCTGCGCGGCGTCGCCGCGTTGTAGTCCTCCTTGAGTTGATTACTGATCTCCTCGGTAGCCAACGTTCCCAACAGTGCATTTCCGGTGAGAGGTCGTGCCGCACGGTCAATCTGCCTGTTACCGATCGACGTGGTTGCCCAGACCCCCACGACCGTGCCACCGGGCGTTACCAGGGGCAGATCCACCGAAACCACAATCGCCGAGGACGTCCAACCTGCCAGGAAGTTGCTTGCCGGGCCGCCGCTGGTATGGCGCCACTGATCGAAGATCGCCGCGGAGGTTGCATGGTCAAAGCCCGGGCACCCGGCCGCGTCCGCGACGGCACCGTCATGCAATGCCGTCGCGGCGACCTGGTAGGCCGCCCGCGTGCCCTTGACATTGTTGAAGAACGGATCGTCACGGGTGCCGGCGAATACCCGGAAGCGGTGGTGCTTTCCGTACAAACCCTCAGAGCGGCTCGCGTCGCCGGAGGCGGAGTCCGCCGCGCCGACGGAGCACTCCGTCGTGTTACGAGATGGGAAGTGACATTCGATCAGCGTCGTGGCCGTTGTATGTCCAAATCGATTGCCGCTGTCGACGTGGAAGGTGTACTTCAGCCGATCGGAGAATCCGTGTCCCACGATGGTCATGACGAGATTCAGCTGGCGCCCGGTATAGGAAGTCCACGCATACAGATCGCCAATGTCGGCCTGCGGATTGGTGGTGACACTTGGGGTGTCGAGATGATCCGAAGCCCTCGATAATGTGCCGGTCCCGGCGCAGACCACCGCCGCCAGGGCCAGTGCGGCCGCCCGCGGTATCCGCCCAATCCGCGGTGTCGACAATGAATTCAGCATGATGTGTGTGCCTCCCATGGAGATAAAGACGTCCCCAATGGGCTCCAGCAGACAACGACCCGCACCGGTGCCGCTATCAAGAAATTTAGCGCTAAAGATTTTGACAGCGCGACCCGCCGGAAGATGGCGAAGTGCGGCTACGCAATCGCGCGTTACCGAAAGGACCTCCAGCCATGCAACCCGAAAAGACCTGTGCGGCCTGTGACTGCAAGCTCGATGACCATGCCATCAAGGTCAAACTGGGCGGAAAAACAGTGGAGGTGTGCTGCGACGAGTGTGCGCGGCAGTTGAAGGAAGCACACGCCAGCGCGGGCCAGCAGCAGGGTCGCTTATGAACCGTCGCAACTTCATGACGGCGGCGACGACCGCGGCGGTCTGCATGAATACAGGCATTGCAGCAGGCGCTGCTGCAGGCGCGTCCCCTGGACGAGTTTCCTCGCCTCGGGACACGGTCGCCGAAGATGCCGCCGCAGGTTTTCGTTACGCCACGGGGCGCAGGTTTCTCGAAACTCCGGCGGGTCGAATTGCCTACATCGATCGGGGCACCGGACGGTCGACGCTCTTTCTACACGGCTTTCCGCTGAACAGCTTTCAGTGGCGCGGGGTCATCGAGCGCCTGGCGGCGAGCCGCCGTTGCCTGGCGCCCGACCTGATGGGCCTGGGTTACACGGAGGTTGCCGACGGGCAAAGTGTCAGTCCCGCGGCGCAAGCTACCCTGATCGCCACCTTCCTCGATCGCCTGGGCATCGACAAGGTGGATCTGATTGCCAATGATAGCGGCGGTGCGGTGGCGCAACTGTTCCTGGTGGCGCACCCCGAGCGCGTACGGACCCTGTTGTTAACAAACTGCGACGTGGAAACGGACAGTCCACCGGCCGCGGTCTTGCCCGTCATTGAATGCGCCCGGTCCGGTGTCTTCCCGGATCTCTACCTGGAGCCGTGGTTGCGCCACAAGGACGTTGCCCGCTCCACCAATGGCCTCGGCGGCCTGTGTTATTCCAGGCCGGAGCGACTCACCGACACCGCGCTCGAGCAGTATCTGCTGCCTCTCGTTGCGAATGCCGATCGCAGAGCGCTGGTGAATCGTTACGCGCTCGGGCTGACGCCAAACCCGCTACGAGGCATTTCGACTCAACTTCGCAAGTGCGCGGTCCCGACACGCATCGTCTGGGGGATGAGTGACACGATCTTCTCATTGAAGAGTCCGGATTATCTTGTCAGTCTCCTGCCGGGTATCACTGGAGTCCGTCGCATACCCGAGGCAAAGCTTTTCTTTCCGGAGGAATATCCGGAGATCCTCGCGGAGGAGGCGCAGCAGTTGATCGCGTCCGCCAGCTGACCCGCTGCAGCCAGCTCGCGGATGCAAAAAAAATCAGGGCACTGTCGAGAGTCGGAAGATCATCCGATGGTGATAGGTGGCTCCCGGATCGAGCCGGGCTGAGGCGAATCTGGGCTCATTCGGGG
>Ga0070665_100001603_pt1 | contig 26029 bp, 27 predicted proteins | sample KBSS13metaG_FD_65862 | JGI IMG/M metagenome (GOLD analysis project Ga0070665, IMG submission 65862) | Switchgrass rhizosphere microbial communities from Kellogg Biological Station, Michigan, USA - KBS S1-3 metaG | ecosystem: Host-associated > Plants > Roots > Rhizosphere > Soil ... | reverse complement strand
CCGAGACATCGCGGTCAATCGCGTCACGGGACGTCTCGGGCTGCGCCGGCGCCCGGCGCCCGACCCTCAGGTCACCGCGTAGTCGCGGCGTCGAGCACGGCCTCGATCACGAGATCTTGATCCTCATGCTTCAGATGCGCGAAGAGCGGCAGCGTCACGGTACGACGGGCGTAGTCCTCGGTCACGGGGAGGCGGACATCGCCGCCGCGGTAGATCGCGAACTCATGGACGGCGGGGTAGTGGACGCTCGTCTGGATGAGGCGGTCGGCGAGGGACGCGCGGAACGCGGCTCGATCCACGGCCGGCTCGAGCACGATCGCGAACAGGTGGTTGGCGGACTGCGCGCCGGGTGCCGGTGGCAAGGCAGTCGTGACGCGCCCGTCGAACGCGGCCCGATAGCGGTCGGCGATCTGCCCCCGGCTCGTGTCCTCGGCCTCGAGACGCGCGAGCCGCGCGGTTCCCAGGGCAGCGCGGGGCTCGTCGAGCCGGTAGTTGAAGCCGAGGTCGACGACGTCGTAGTCGGAGGCATGCCCTCGGTGGCGGTCCCAGGTGAGCGTCGTCATGCCGTGGGAGCGCAGCCGACCTACACGCTCTGCGAGGGCGTCGTCGTTCGTCACGACCATCCCACCTTCGCCCACGGCGAGGTTCTTGTTGGAGAAGAAGCTGTGCGCAGCGCCGAGGACGTACGAGCTGAGCTGCCTCTCGTCGAGGCGGGTACCAACGGCGTGCGCCGCGTCGAGGAGCAGCGCGACGTCGTGGCGCGAAGCGATCGCGGCGAGCTCGCCCAGCGTCCCGGGATGGCCGCCGAACGCGACGTACATGATGGCGCGGGTTCGCGGCGTGATGAGGGACTCGACCGCCTGGGCGGACAGCCACGGCTCGGTGATGCCGGCGATCTCCGCGAAGACGGGCGTGGCGCCGCAGTAGCGGACTGCGTTCACGGTGGCGACGAAGGTGAGGGACGGGACGATCACCTCGTCGCCCGGACCGATCCCCGCAGCGAGGCACATGAGATGCAGCGCAGCCGTGCCGCTGGAGACCGCGAGCGCGTGAGTGGCATCCGCGTGGTCCGCGAATGCCGCCTCGAACTCCGCGGTGCGGGGGCCCATGGTGAGCCAGCCGGACCGGAGCACATCCATGACAACGGCGAGGTCGGAATCGGCGACCTGGACGTCAGCAAGCGGGACCTTCCAGCGCATGAGGCGGTGAGCGTACCCGTCTTCGATGGTCGATCAGTGCTCGTCACCGGCGCGGGGGGTTTCATCGGTGGCCACCTCGTCGAGCAACTGGTGCACGACGGCGCGCGGGTCCGCGGCTTCCATCGCTACAACTCCCGTGACGACCGCGGCACGTTGGACTGGATCGACCCGGCGGTCCTGGAGGAGGTCGAGGTCCACAGCGGGGACCTGCGCGACTTCGAGTCGGTTCGGCGGGCGGTCGCGGGTGTGGAGGTCGTCTTCCACCTGGGCGCTCAGGTGGCCGTCCCGTACTCCTTCGAGAATCCGAGGGACTTCTTCGAGACCAACGTCCTGGGCACCCTCAACGTCGCCCGCGCCGCCCTCGACACCGGTGTCTCGCGCATGGTGCACACCTCGACGAGCGAGGTGTACGGCACGGCAGTCGTCGTGCCGATCGACGAGAGCCACCCGCTGCAGTCGCAGTCGCCGTATGCCGCCTCGAAGATCGGCGCGGACAAGGTGGTGGAGAGCTTCCACTGCACGTACGAGCTCCCCGCGGTGGTCCTGCGACCGTTCAACACGTTCGGACCGAGGCAGTCCGCGCGCGCGGTGATCCCGACGATCATCACCCAGCTGCTGCGAGGTCCGCAGCTCAAGCTCGGCGCCCTCGACCCTCGCCGGGACCTGACGTTCGTCACAGATACGGTCGCCGGCTTCCTCGCCGCCGCTTCGTCGGACGCAGCGATCGGCCGGACCGTGCAACTCGGCACGGGGGACGCGCCCTCGATCGGCGAGATCGTCGAGATCGTCGGTGACCTGCTGGGAATCGAGCCCGATGTCGTCACGGATGCGTCGCGCATCCGCCCCGCCAAGAGCGAAGTCGGACTGCTGCTGTCGCAGCCGTCCTTGGCGGCCGAGCTCCTCGATTGGCGCCCCGGCGTCAGTGTGCGCGACGGGCTCGCGCGCACCATCGACTGGATCTCGCAGAACCAGCACTCCTATCGGACGGGGGAGTACGTCACATGAGAGCCGTGATCCTGGCCGGAGGCCTCGGAACGCGCCTGCGCCCATACACCACGATCATCCCGAAGCCGCTCGTGCCCATCGGCGAGCGGCCGGTGCTCGAGCACATCATCCGCTCGCTGCACCGCGACGGCGTGCACGAGGTCGATCTCTGCGTCAGCCATCTCGGACAGCTCATCCAGCTCTATCTGTCGCAGAGCGAGCTTCCGGAGGACCTCGAGCTTCGCTTCCACCGTGAGTCCGAGCCACTGGGCACGGCCGGCGCGCTGAAGGTGGTGCCCGACCTCGACGGGACATTCATCGCCATGAACGGCGACATCCTGACGACCCTCGACTACGCGGCGCTCGTCGAGTTCCACAAGGAGCAGGACGCAGCGCTGACGATCGCGATGCACACGCAGCGCGTGCACGTGGACCTCGGTGTGATCGAGACCGATGCCGGGTTCGTCTCGGGCTTCGTGGAGAAGCCGACGCTGCAGTACCACGTGAGCATGGGCATCTACGTGTACGAGGGACGGGCGCTGCGTCATCTGCCGGAGGGGCTGTGCCAGTTCCCCGATCTCGTGCTGCGGCTGCTCGACGCCGGTGAGCGCGTCGCCGCCTATCAGAACGACGCCGAGTGGTACGACATCGGAACACCGATGGAGTACGAGCGCGCGGCGGCGGCGTTCGAGCGCGCGCCGGAGCGGTTCGGGGCAGAGCCGGAGGAGCTGCCCGAGGTCATCATCGCGCCGGTGGCGCTCAACGGCGTGTAGGACCCATGGTCACACGCGCTGCGTACCCGGGTGCGATGGGTGGGGCGCTGCGCGAGTACCGCGAGGGGCGACAGCACGACCCGAGGTGGACGCGGGCCAACTGGGGTCACCACGCCTATCTGATACAGGCGTTCGAATCGATCGCGATGACGCTGGTCGGCTCCGGGTTCGACCTGCGTGCAGGCGATTCGATCGCCGGCGTCGGCCCCAGCGGTGCCCGTTTCGTCGAGTACGTCGCCCGGAGCGGCGAGGTTGGGCCCGGGGTGGTCGCGGTCTCGCTGGGCGACGACGGCACGCTGCCGCTCCCGGACAACAGTGTGCAGGCGGTGGTCCTGTCGTTGGTCCTCAGCGAGATGCCATCGCCGCTCGCACGCGCACAGGTTGCGCGCGAGTGCCGGCGAGTCCTGACGCCGGACGGCGTCGTGGTGTGCTGGGACGCGCGCCTGCCGAACCCGCGAAATCCGCACGTCGACGCGATCGGACGCCGCGAGCTCGAGCGGCTGTTCCCCGACAGCTGGATCGAGGCGCGGTCTCTGACGCTGATCCCGCAGGTTGCGCGAAGTCTCGGTGCAGCGACGCCGTTCCTGTATTCACCGCTCGAATCGATCCCATTGCTGCGGTCGCACCTGCTGGCGACGATTCGGATGACGGCTGTCACACCGGACCCGCCGGCGGACGACGAAGGATGACTCGTCGCTAGAGCGCCCGGTCGCCGCGGGCGGCCGCGACGCAGCACGCTGCGACGCCGGCACAGGCGACGATCCAGGAGAGGAGCATGAAGAGGATCACATCCCGGTGGTCGGCCGCCGGGACGCGGACTTGAGCGTCGCTACGGCCTGATGCGCACGTGTTCGGGAGTCAGCTCGCCCACCGTCCGGGCACCCATGAGGGCCATCGTCCGGACGATGCCGTCGCGCAGCAGATCTCCCGTCCGCTGGACCCCCGCCTCGCCTCCGGCCATGAGGCCGTAGAGGTAGGCACGGGCGACGAGGCAGGCCCTCGCGCCCATCGCGACGGCGGCGACGATGTCCCCGCCGTCGAGGATCCCGCCGTCGAGCATGACCTCGGCGCTGTCGCCGACCTCCTCGACGATCGACGGGAGCTGCTCGAGCGGCGTCGGCGCCTGCACGAGCTGCCGGCCGCCGTGGTTGGAGACGATGACGCCGTCGGCGCCCCGGTCCACCACCTGGCGCGCGGCCTTCGCCGTCATCACGCCCTTCACGACGAGCGGACCGTCCCAGATGCTCCGCAGCCAGTCGAGGTCTCCGAAGTCCAGCGCCGGATCCAGGATCCGCCCGACCATGTCGGACACCGACCCGCGCTCCTCGGTCATGTTCGCGAAGCGCAGCGGCTCCGTCGTGAGCATGTCGAACCACCAGGCCGGATGCACCGCCATGTCGGCGAGCGTCCTCAACGTGAGCGCCGGCGGCGTCGTGAAGCCGTTGCGCACGTCGCGCATGCGGTCTCCCGACACGTGCGTGTCGACGGTCAGCAGCAGCGTGGTGAACCCCGCCGCCTTCGCGCGCTCGACGAGCGCCTGGCTCGCCGCGCGGTCGCGCCAGACGTAGAGCTGGAACCAGCGGTTGGCGTCGCCGACCGTGCTCGCGAGGTTCTCGATCGACGTCGTGCCCATCGTCGACAGCGCGTGCGGGATGCCGAGGCGCTTGGCCACGTTGCCGACCGCGATCTCCCCCTGGGTCCCCATGACGCGGGTGAACCCGGTCGGCGCGAACGCCAGGGGCAGCGCGGAGGGCTGTCCGAGGATGGTCGTCGACGGGTCGACGTTCGAGACGTCCCGCAGGACCTCCGGAACGAGCTCGACGCGCGCGAACGCCTGGCGCGCGCGGATGAGCGCCGTCTCGTCCTGGCCGGCAGCGCCGTCCGTGTAGTCGAAGACCGCACGCGGCGTGCGGCGCTTCGCGATGAGCCGCAGGTCGTGGACGCTCGCGGTGCGGGCGACCCGCGCCTCGGCGCCGAAGCCGGGCGTGTCCAGCTGGATGAGCTCTCGCAGCTCCGACCAGCGCGGCCGCTGCCGCTTCAATCCAGGACCTCCGCGGGGACCTCGATCTCCCGCTTGAGCACCTTGCCCGTCGGGCCCTTGGGGAGCTCCTCCACGAACCACAGCCTCCTCGGGTACTTGTAGCTGGCGACCTGCTCCTTGACGTAGGCGCGCAGCGCCTCCGCGTCGATCTCCTCGCCGTCCTTCAGTGCGACGGCGGCGCCGACCTCCTCGCCCCACTCCTCGTCGGGCACGGCGACGACCGCTGCCTCGCGGACGGCGGGGTGCTCGTAGAGCACCTCCTCGATCTCGCGCGGGTACACGTTGTAGCCGCCGCGGATGATCATGTCCTTCTTGCGGTCCACGATGAAGAAGAACCCGTCCTCGTCGACCTTGCCGAGGTCGCCGGAGTGGAACCACCCGTCGCGGATCGCCTCCTCGGTGGCGTCCGGGCGGCCGAGGTAGCCCTTCATGATGTTGTGGCCCTTGATGACGATCTCGCCGACCTCGCCGGTCGCGACCTCGCGGTCGTCGTCGTCGACGACCCTCATCTCGACGCCCTCGACGGGCGTGCCGATGGAGCCGACGCGGCGCTTGTCGACCTTGTTGAACGACGCGACCGGGGAGGTCTCGCTGAGCCCGTAGCCCTCGAGGATCACGACGCCGAAGGCGTCCTCCACACCGCGCAGGACCTCGCCCGGCAGCGACGCGCCGCCGGAGATGATGCGCCGCAGGCTCGAGGTGTCGAACTCCTCGCGACCCGGGTGGTGCAGCAGCGCGGCGTGCATCGTCGGCACGCCGGCGAAGTGCGTCACCTCGTCGCGCTGGATGATCTCCAGCGCCTTCTCCGGATCGAAGCGGGCGAGCAGCGTGAGCGTGGCGCCCGCGACGGCGGCCGCGTTCATGCAGCAGGTCTGCCCGAACGTGTGGAACAGGGGCAGGCCGCCGAACAGGATGTCCTCGTCGCCGATCTCGTGGCCCTCCACGGAGATCCTGGCGTTGCGGCTCAGGTTGTCGTGCGTGAGCTCGGCGCCCTTGGGCTGCCCCGTCGTGCCGGACGTGTAGAGGATGACCGCGGTGTCGTCGCCGTCGACGTCGGCCAGCTCGCGCATCGGCTCGGTCTCGCCGAGCAGGCCCTCGAACTCCTGGGGCGCGACGGACACGACCGGGATCCCGCCTGCCTTCTCGGCGCCCGTCGCGGCCGCCTCGGCGAACCCGTGCCACGCGAACAGGAGCTTCGCGTCGGAGTCCTCCAGGTAGTACGCGACCTCGCGGCCCTTGAGCAGGACGTTCATGGGGACGACGACGGCGCCCGCCCGCACGATCCCGTAGTAGACGACGGGGAAGTACGGGACGTTCGGCAGCATCACCCCGACGCGATCGCCCGGACCGATGCCACGGTCGCGCAGGAGCCCGGCGACCCTCGCGCTGCCCTCGTCGAGCAGGCCGTAGGTGACCTCCGCATCGTCCAGCTTCACCGCCACGTGATCGGGGCGGCGGCGCGCGGAGGCGGTCATGATGCCCGCCAGGTTCACGTCGCTCATGACCGGACACTACCCCGCAACAGCCGTCCCAGCGCAGCCCGACCTCGCCGCCCTGGCCGGCGCGGCGCTCGACGAGCTGGCCGACGCCGTCGGCGCGGAGGTCGGCGCGCTCTGGGGCGCGCGCGAGGAGGGCGGAGAGCTGGTGCTCCTGGCGGCCCGCGGCCTGGCGCGCGACGCCGTGCCGCAGAGCGTGACCGCAGGCGAGGGGCTCAGCGGCCGCGCGGTCGCCGAGTCGCGCGCGGTGACCGCGACGCACGCCGCGGACGGCCTGCAGGTGGTGGGCCTGACCGGCCCGACGCGCGTCGCCCACGAGATCCACGTGCCGCTGCGGCTGGGGACCTCGGTCATCGCCGTCGCCGCCCTCGGCTGCCTCGCGGCGCCCGCGCCCGATGGCGTGGAGCGTCTGCAGACCCTGGCCGACGCGGCAGGCGTGGCGCTGGCTCATCTCCAGGTGAACGAGGCGGCCAGGCGCGAGGCGCGGCTGGGGCGCGCGGTGCTCGACGCGACCCCCGACGCGATCGCGCTCGTGGGCCCCGCGGGTCAGGTGCTCGTGCAGAACGAGCCCATGCGGGCGCTGCTGGCCGACGGCGTCCCCGCGCTCGACGTCCCGCCCGGCGGCGCCGAGCACCACGACGAGCTGACGCCTGCTGGGACCCGCCGGCTCCTCGCGCGGTGGAGCGCGCCGCTGGAGAACGGCGGCAACGGCGACGCGGGCAGGATCGTCGTGCTGCGCGACGTCAGCGCGGAGCGTGAGTCCGAGCGGCTCAAGGACGAGGTGCTCGCGCTCGTGTCCCACGAACTGCGCACGCCGCTGACGTCGATCGTCGGCTACGTGGACCTCGTGCTCGACGGCTCGGACCCGCTCACGCCCGACGTGCGGCGCTTCCTCGAGGTCGTCGAGCGCAACGCGCGCAGGATGCTGCGCCTCGTCGGCGACCTGCTGTTCGTCGCCCAGGTCGAGGCGGGCAGGCTCGAGCTGGCGCGCGCGGAGGTCGATCTCGGCGCGATCGCCTCCGACGCCGTCGAGGCCGCGCGCCCGGAGGCCGAGCGGGTCGGATCGACGATCGTGCTCGACGCCGAGCCCGTCCGTACGTTCACCGGCGATCGCGACCGCTGCGCCCAGGTGCTCGACAACCTCATCGCCAACGCGGTGAAGTTCACGGGCGAGGGCGGCCACATCCAGGTCACGGTCGCCGAGCGCGGGGAGTTCGCGGTGCTCGAGGTCGGCGACGACGGGCCCGGCATCCCGGTCGAGGAGCAGGCGCTGGTGTTCGATCGCTTCGCGCGGGCGTCGGGCGCGTCGGAGCGTGCGGTGCCGGGGGCGGGGCTGGGCCTGACGGTCGTGAAGGCGATCGTCGAGGGCCACGGCGGCGAGATCGACGTGTTCAGCGCGCCGGGTGCCGGGACGACGATGCGCGTCGCGCTGCCGCTGGGCTAGGGCCCGCCCGCCCTCACCGCCCCCACCGGTACCCGAACCCCCGCACGGTCTCGATGAGCTCGCCCGAGTCGCCGAGCTTGCGCCGCAGGTAGCTCACCGTCACCTTGACCTGCCCGGCGTCGACCGCCTCCGGGTGTCCCCAGACGAGCTCGAGCAGCTGGTCGCGGCTCAGGACCTGGCCCGGGTTGCGCATGAAGGTCACGAGGAGCCGGAACTCCAGCGGCGTGAGCTGGATCTCCTCGTCGCCCACCCGGACCTCGGCGCGGGTCACGTCGACGCTCACGCGGCCGTCGCCGTACGTCTCACGGTCGGGGCTCCAATCGGTGGGGCCGGCCGAGCGGCGCAGCAGCGCCTCGACGCGCGCGAGGAGCTCCTGGCGACCGAACGGCTTCGTGACGTAGTCGTCGGCGCCCTCCTTGAGGCCACGGACCTTCTCCAGCTCCGTGTCGCGCGCCGTGAGCATGAGGACGGGCACCGCGGTGAGGTCGCGGATGCGCTCGAGCGTCTGCCACCCGTCGAGCTCGGGCATCGTCACGTCGAGGACGATCACCTCGGGGCGGACGTCGTAGAGGACGCGCAGCGCCTCGCGCCCGTCGGCCGCCTCGCGGACGCTCGCGCCGGCTCGTTCGAGCAGCTCGCGCACGAGCCCGCGGACGTCCGCGTCGTCGTCGACCACCAGGATGCGGGCACCCTGCATCGCGCCTGATCGTGTCAGAGGCAGCCGCCGGTCCGCGCACTAGGGTCCCGGTCCGATGCCTCCCGCGACCCGACGCCGCTCCCGGTCGCTGCCCGGCGACATGCCCGTCGCCGAGGTCGGCGAGCTGCTCGTGTGGACCGACGGGGCCTGCCGCAAGAACCCCGGCCCGGGCGGCTGGGCGGCGCTCATCGTCGGCACCGACGTGCGCGAGCTCTCCGGCGGGCTTCCCCACACGACGAACAACATCATGGAGATGACCGCCGCCCTCGAGGGGCTGCGGGCGCTGCCGGACGGCGCGCGCGCCTGCGTGGTCACCGACTCGCGGTACCTGCACGACGGCATGACCTCCTGGATCCACGGCTGGAAGCGCAAGGGCTGGAAGACGTCCGGCGGCGAGCCGGTCAAGAACCGCGAGGTGTGGCTCGCGTTGGAGGCCGAGGTCGCGCGGCACCTGACGGTGCGCTGGCACTGGGTGCGCGGCCACGTCGGCACGCAGCTCAACGAGCGCGCCGACGAGCTGGCCGTCGCCGCGGCCGCGGCGTACTGACTCGACGGACGACCGAGCCGCCGGACGACGGTCTGTACAACCGGGTCCATGCAGGCGAGGACGCCGAGGGAGAGCGCGTGGGAGGAGGTCGCGCGCGGGTTCGAGCGCGCGCTCATGACGCCCGGGCTGCCGGCGCACGCGCGACCGCTCCTCATGCGCGGCTACCTCGCCGCCAAGCGCGCGGCGCGCCTGCCGCCGCCTAGCCCGGCTGCGGTCGGACGCCCTGGGCGAGAGCTGCGTCTCGCGCCTGCGCTACCGCGTAGTCCAGGTCGTCGGTGACGTCGACGAGGTTCACGTCGCCGGGGCTGATCTTGCCGCCGGCGAGCATGCGCTCGCGGATCCAGGCGACCAGGCCGCTCCAGTAGTCCGTCCCGATGAGGATGATGGGGAAGTGGCTGATCTTGCGGGTCTGGATCAGCGTCGCCGCCTCGAAGAGCTCGTCGAGCGTCCCGAACCCACCGGGGAGGACGAGGAACGCGCTCGCGTAGCGGACGAACATGATCTTCCGCGTGAAGAAGTAGTGGAACTGCAGGTCGACGTCGACGTACCGGTTCACCGACTGCTCGAAGGGCAGGTCGATCCCCAGCCCGACGCTCGGCACGCCGGCCAGCTGCGCGCCGTGGTTGGCCGCCTCCATCGCGCCGGGCCCGCCGCCGGTGATGACCGCGAAGCCCGCCTCGCCCAGCTTGCGCCCCACCTCGACGGCCAGGTCGTACTCCGCCGATCCGGGAGGCGTCCGCGCCGACCCGAAGACGGACACGGCCGGCCCCGCCGCCTGCATCCGCTCGAACCCCATGGTGAGCTCGGCCGCCATGCGCTCGACGCGGTCGGCGTCGGTGACGAGGCTTCGGACCACAGGCTCATCGGCGGCGATGAGCTCCTCGTCGGGGGTGAGCGGGCGGCGCGGAGTTGCGGACACCCGTTCCAAGGTAGCTCGGGTGCGTCAGCCGAGCGTCGCTTCGCAGTTCTTGAAGCGGTACGTGTTGCTGTAGCGCTTGCGCACCCGGTCGTAGCCCGGCCCGCAGTCGACCGTGCCCTTGCCGTAGAAGGCCCAGATGACGTCGTCTCCGCTCCCGCCGCGAACGGTGTTGGTCCCGTGGCTCGTGTAGATCCAGTCGTTGCCGGACCCGCCGGACAGCTGGTCGCGCTGGGCAGGCCCGTTGCCGACCGGGTCCCAGTCGCCCCAGATGACGTCGGCGCCTGGACCGCCGCGGATGACGTCGCTGCCGTGGTGCCCGAGCAGCTCGTCGCTGAGCGCGCCGCCCACGAACAGGTGGTCGCCGTCGAGGACCTTCCAGAAGACGCCGCTGATCGCGGGCCAGCCCTCGTGGCTCGCCTTGTCCCCGCCGCCCGCGGTCTGCCGGTTGTTGCCCGGCTGGCACTGTGTCCCGGCCTTGGCGGCCGAGCACAGGTCGGCCGGGGACTGCGCGCCGGCGACCGGGGCGATGGCGAGCAGGCCCAATCCGAGCACGGCGAGCGACGCGACGAGGCGCCGCACGATCTACAGCCCGTCCGGGTGGCGGACGGTGTAGCCGCTGGAGGGCCTCGACTCCGTCGTCCAGCGCCCGCCGACGGCGCGCCGCGCGCTCGTGTCGAAGCGCAGTCCTGCGACGGTCATGTACATGTGGCCGCCGTTGGCGTAGATCGTCACCCAGGTGCCGGGACCGGACGCGCCCCACGTGGTGAACGAGCCGGACGGCATCGCGTCGTCCAGCAGGCCGGCGCCGTGCAGCGCGTAGGACACCGAGCCCGAGCAGTCGTAGCCGGTGTCCTCGAAGTCGCCGTGGCCGCCGCCGTACTTGTACGGCATGCCCTCGATCTCGTTCGCCGCCGCGATGATCTGCTGCACCACGGGCGGAGCGTCGGCGGGCGCGACCGCCTTGCCGTCGGGCCCGATGGTGGCCTTGCCGGTGGGAACCGGCACCGAGGCCGTGCGCAGGCCCGCGCCCCCACCTTCGACCGATCGCCGCAGCGCGGCGATGTCGGCAGCGCTCATGACGCCGTTCGCCGGCAGCGACGCGGCCGCCTCGAACGCCTTCACCGAGGTGCGCGTGCCCTTCCCGAACTGGCCGTCGACGCCGGTGTCGTAGCCGGCCTTCGTGAGGTAGTCCTGGAGGACCCGGACGTCCTGACCGCGCATGCCGCTCTTCAGCGGCGCACGATCTCCGAGCTTGGCCTGGGCGGCGGTTGGAACGGCGGCCGACCCGAGCAGGGCCAGGGACAGGAGCACGGAGGCTCGGCGAGACAGCTGCATACGCACAGTCGGGCGAATCCTTTTCTCATTCGTCGCCTACGGGGTTAGCTGACGGGCTCGCGCTGAGAGAGCAGCGCTACACCGGAGATCACCGGCGATTCGCCCCCGGCCACCTGAGTGGCCAAATGGGTCCCCCGTTCCTCTCCCGCGCGCGGGCGAGGACTCGGCTTGGTTGCACGTCGTTGGCGACAGTAGCGCGACAGGACGACGATCGATGCGGTGTTACGGAACCCGACGAACGGTTCTGGCGCGTTGGCGCTAGTTGCTAGTCGAGCAACGCGGCGTCGGCGATCGCGAGCGCGACCTCGGCCCGCGACCGCAGCGACGACTCGAGCACGAACTCGTTCGGCGCGTGCGCGCCGCCGCCCCGCGGCCCGAGGCCGTCGACGGTCAGCGGGATCGTGCTCGCGAAGTGGCTCGCGTCGCTCGCGCCGCCACGGTCCATCCCCGTGATGCTCCGGCCCAGCCGCTCGCCGGCGGCCGCCAGCAGCCCGGCGGCAGGTCCGCGCGCGTCCATCCCCGGCCACAGCCGCAGCAGCGACGGCTCGAGCGTCACGCCGCCCACCTCGTCGGGCACGGCGCCGAGAACCGCGTCGAAGGCGACGGCGTCGTCGGCGCGCATGTCGCAGAAGAGCTCGCCGGTCGCGGGGACGACGTTGAACGCGTCGCCCGAGCGCAGGATCGTCGGCACCGCCGTCAGCCGCAGCTCGCCGTGCGGGTCGTGCATCGCCGACACCGCCTGCGCGGCGGCGGCGAGCCCGAGCAGGGCGTTGCGACCGTGGTCCGGCGCCGAGCCGGAGTGCGACGAGCGCCCGTGCGCGATCACCCGCAGCGTGCCCGCGGCCTTGCGCTTGACGATCACCGCGTCGCCGCCCTCGGAGGTGAGCTGACCCGCCTCGAAGCACAGGCAGATGTCGAACCCGGCGAAGCGCTCGACGTGGCCGAACGTGCCGACCCGCCACTCCTCGTCCTGGACGAGCAGGAGGGCGGCCTCGGCGAAGCTCGTACGGCGGTCCGGCGCGGCCAGGGCGCGCAGGAGCCCGAGGGCGAGCACGTCGCCGCCCTTCATGTCGATCGTCCCGGAGCCCAGCAGCTTGTCGCCGTCGCGAGAGAGCGGCTGGTGCTGGTCGTGCGCGACGACGGTGTCGAGGTGGCCGACGAGCAGGACCCGGCGCGACCCGGTGCCCTGGACGCGCAGCACGAGGTCGTCGGCGTGGCCAGGGGACGAGCAGGGAACGCGCTCGACGGTCGCGTCGTCGGGCGCGAGCGCCGCGGCGATCGACGCGGCCTCCTCGGCCCCCGCGAGGTCGCCGGAGGGCGTGGACACCGCCACGAGGGCCTCCAGTTCGCGTGTCGCGCGCGCCGCGATCCGGGCTGCCGTCGCTTCGATGAGCTCGTCCACGAGCGACCAGACTAGGGCCGTTGGCTCAGGCTCAACCAGCAGCGCCGGTGCCTATCCGCGTGCGCGGGCCGCGGCTCTCCATGCCGTGGGCCATCGCAGCCGTGTTCGGTGGGTTGTCGGTGGCGCTGGTCCTGTCCCAGATCTGAGCGCCGCGACGGCCGCGAGGCCGGTCAGCACCCCGATGTAGAGCGCGAAGGGCACGGACGCCCCGGCGTCGCTCAGCGGCCACAGCAGCGGGATGCCGTCGCCGGTGCCGAGATCGCGGAACAGGTGCCCGGCGAGGCCGATGGCGGCGCCGAGCAGGATCTGGCTGCGCATGAGTCCGGCCGCCGCGAGGACGACGAGGATCGTCAGCAGGCTGTGCGTGTAGGGCCGCGGCGTGCCGGCGGTGAGGACGTCGGTGCCGAGCTCGAGCGGCAGGTGGTCGACGTCGAGGACAACCGAGAACACGATGATCGCCACGGCCATCCGCCGCGTCGGGCGCAGCAGGGCGACGATCACCACGCCGGTGGCGATATGCCCGATCCAGTCGACGATGCCGACCAGCGCGAACTGCGTGTCGATGTCCAGACGGCCCAGCACGGGCTCGACCGCCAGGACGACGAGCACCGCCAGCAGCGGCGCCCACCAGGGCAGCCGGACTGCCCTACCCCAGAACAGCCTCGAGCCGCCGGTCGATCGCCGCCGCGAGGGCGTCGCGGACGTCGCCCTCCTCGAAGCGCTCGACGAGCTCGGACATGAAGCCCTCGATCACGAGCCGCTGGGCGGCCGACTCGCGCAGGCCGCGCGAGCGCAGGTAGTAGACCTGCTCGGGATCGACCTGGGCGATCGCGGCGGCGTGCGTGCAGCGGACGTCGTTGGCCAGGATCTCCAGACCCGGGATCGCGTCCGCGTGCGCCTTCTTGGAGACGAGCAGGTTGCGCGACTCCTGGAACGCGTCGGTCTGCTGCGCGCCCGGATCGACCTTGATCATCCCGCGCCACACCGCTGAGGAGCGATCGGCCAGGATGCCGCGGAACGCGAGGTCGGACGTGGTGTTCGCCGCCGCGTGCTCCTGCGTCGTGTCGAAGTCCAGGTGCTGGCGGTTGCGCACCGCGTACGCGCCGGTGACCTTGCCGCTCGCCCCCTCGCCGTCGAGGATCGTGTTCTGGAAGACCTTCCCGTTGGCGGCGCCGAAGCCCAGCGTCACCCAGTCGAGCTGCGCGTCGCGGGCCACCCGGGCGCGCTGCGCCCCGAACACCCAGGACTTCTCGTCGAGGCCCTGGGCCGAGACGAAGCGCAGGTTCGCGTTCTGCCCGACGACGAGCTCGACGACCGTGTTGAACAGGCCGTCGGCCGCCGAGAGCTCCTGCTCCCAGACCTCGGCCTCCGCGCCCTCCTCGAGGACGATGAGCACGCGCCAGCTCATGGCGGTGCCCGCCTGCGCCTGGATCGCGGTGAGCAGGACAGGGGCGTCGAGCCGCGTGTTGCGCGGGACGTAGACGAACGCGCCGCCCTCCCACTCCGCCGCGTTGCGGGCGACGAAGGGGTCGTCGGTCGTGGTCACGACCGAGCCGAGGTGCGCCTCGACGAGGTCGCCGTGCGTCTCGACCGCCTGCGCCAACGGCATGACGAGCGGACCGTCGGACGGGACGTCGACCCGGGTCCAGGCGTCGTCGACCTGGCGCAGCTCGAGCCCGGGCGGCGAGAACACCGGCTCGGCCTCCGTGGCGAGGTCGCCGCCGGAGGGCGCCGGGAACGACGCGAGGTCGAACTTGCGCAGCTCGGTGAACTCCCACCCCGGCTGGCCCTTGAAGTCGGGCAGCGGGAGGTCCCGCCAGGTGGTCGCTGCGGTACTAGCCAATGGAGCCCTCCATCTGGAGCTCGATGAGGCGGTTCATCTCGACCGCGTACTCCATCGGGAGCTCCTTGACGATCGGCTCGATGAAGCCGTTGACGATGAGCTTGGAGGCCTCCTCCTCGCCCAGTCCGTGGGACTGGAGGTAGAACAGCTGCTCCTCGCCGACCTTCGTGACGCTCGCCTCGTGGCCGACGTTGACGTCGTCTTCGCCGATGCGGATCGTCGGGTACGTGTCCGACCGCGAGTCCTCGTCGAGCAGGAGCGCGTCGCAGACCACCTTGGACTTCGACCCGTGCGCGCCCTTGGCGACCTCGAGCAGGCCGCGGTAGGAGGAGCGCCCGCCATCCTTGGAGATGGACTTGGCGAAGATGTTCGACGTCGTGTTCGGCGCCGCGTGGACGATCTTGCCGCCCGCGTCCTGGTGCTGGCCGGCGCCGGCGAAGGCGATCGACAGGATCTCGCCGTGCGCTCGCTCGCCGGTCAGGTAGACCGACGGGTACTTCATCGTGAGCTTGGAGCCGAGGTTGCAGTCGACCCACTCGACGGTCGCGTCGCGCTCGGCGACGGCCCGCTTGGTCACGAGGTTGAAGACGTTGCCCGACCAGTTCTGCACGGTCGTGTAGCGGATGCGCGCGCCGGGCTTCGCGAACAGCTCGACCACGGCGGAGTGCAGCGAGTCCGAGCTGTACGTCGGAGCGGTGCAGCCCTCGACGTAGTGCACGTAGGAGCCCTCGTCGGCGATGATGATCGTCCGCTCGAACTGGCCCATGTTCTCCGTGTTGATGCGGAAGTAGGCCTGCAGCGGCATCTCGACCTTGACGCCCTTCGGGACGTACACGAACGAGCCGCCCGACCAGACCGCGCTGTTGAGCGCCGCGAGCTTGTTGTCGTTCGGCGGGATGAGCGTGCCGATGTACTCCCGCACGAGGTCCTCGTGCTCGCGCAGCGCGGTGTCCATGTCCATGAACACGACGCCCTGCGCCTCGAGCTGCTCGTTGACCTGGTGGTAGACGGACTCCGACTCGTACTGCGCGCCGACGCCGGCCAGGAACTTGCGCTCGGCCTCGGGGATGCCGAGGCGGTCGAACGTCTTCTTGACGTCCTCGGGGACGTCGTCCCAGGAGCGCTCGGCGCGCTCGGACGCGCGGACGAAGTAGTGGATGTCGTCGAAGTCGACCTCGGCCAGCATCGGCGAGCCCCACGTCGGCATGGGACGCGCGAGGAAGTGGTCGAGCGACTTCAGGCGGAACTCGCGCATCCAGTCGGGCTCGTTCTTGAACTCGGAGATCTTCTCCACGAGCTCGCGCGTCAGGCCCTTCGGCGCCTTGTACAGGTAGTTCTCGGCGTCGTGGAAGCCATAACGCTCGGTGTAGTCCGCGTTGATGCCCTGCAGCGCCTGCTGCTCGGCGATCGTCTCGGGAGTGGCCATGGTGCTACTCCACCTCCAGCTTGATGAGACCGCCCTCGACGCGGACGGGGAAAGTGTCGATTGGAACGTAGGCGGGAAGATTCAGCGGCTTCCCGGTGTGCAGATCGAACCAGGAGCCGTGCCGCGGGCACTCGACCCTGCAGCGCTCCTGGTCCAGCTCACCGTCGGCCAGCGACCCGTTGTCGTGCGAGCAGCGGTCCTCGACCGCGACGATCTCGCCGCCGCAGTTGAAGACCCCGATCTCGAGGTCCTCCCATTCCACCAGGCGACGTGCGCCGGGCGGCAGCTCTTCGAGCGGGCAGATGTCGATGACGTCGGGCAAATCCGATCCTTGCACTCGGCATTGTATCCGCCCCTGGGGGGCGGTCTCAGCGCGGGCGAGGACCCGGCGCCTCGAGGTCAGTCCCTCGCCGGCGGGGGACTCCTTCCCGCTGGGGTCGATCATCCGCCGAGGCTGCGCGCAAAGTGGTCGAGATCCGTCCGCCGCCGCCCGATTCACCCCCCGTGAGCTATTCCCGGTGGGACATCGACGAGGACGGCCCGGCGCCCGAGACGCTGCTGGACGAGATGCCCGCCGTCACCTGGGCCGCGTACGGCGACCGCGCGCTGCACTACGTGAGCCCCTACAGCCAGGTGCTGCTCGGGTATGCGCCGGAGGAGTGGCTGGACGACCCCGACTTCTGGGTCGCGCTGCTGCACCACGAGGACCGCGAGCGCGTCGTCGAGGAGCTCGACGACGCGATCGACGACCTCGACACCTCCGAGGTCGACCTGCAGTACCGGATGGTCGACGCGGACGGCGAGGACGTCGAGCTCTACGAGCGCGTGTTCATCGAGCGCGATCGCCGTGGGCGCCCCGTCGCGCTGCGCGGCGTCATCACCGAGGTCAGCGACCTGCACGAGCGGCTCGCCGAGACGCGCCACAACGAGCTGCACGACCCCCTGACCGGCCTGCCGAACCGCCGCGCGCTGCGCGACGAGCTCGACGGCGCGGTCGACCACGGGCGCTTCGCGCTCGTGCTGCTCGACCTCGACCGCTTCCACGAGGTCAACCAGGTCCTCGGCCACGACGTCGGCGACCGCGTGCTCGTCCAGGTGGCCGAGCGCTTCGCCGGCGCCGTCGGCGCGCTCGACACCATCGCGCACCTCGGCGCAGACACCTTCGCCGTCCTCGCGCCCGCCGTCGCCTCCCAGGACGAGGCGGCCGGCCTCGCCACCCGCCTGCGCCAGGCGCTGCACGAGGAGCTCACGCTCGGCGACGACGCGCCCGTCTACGTCGAGGCGACCGCCGGCATCGTGATCTGCCCGGCCGACGGCCGCGACGCCGGGAACCTCCTGCGCCGCGCCGACGCCGCCCTGCACCAGGCCAAGGCCCAGGGCCGCCCGCACGCCTTCGCCCGCACCCGGGCCGGCGACGCGAGCCCCCGGCGCCTGCGCCGGCTCGCCGAGCTGCGCCGCGCGCTGGACGGCGGCGAGATCACCGTCCACTACCAGCCGCTGCTGGACCTCCAGCGCGGCGACGTGGTCGGCGTCGAGGCGCTCGTGCGGTGGGCGCACCCGCACGAGGGGCTCCTGCTCCCCGAGGCCTTCATCCCGATGGCCGAGCACACGCACCTCATCACCCGCGTGACCGCCACGGTCCTCGCACAGGCGATCGAGCAGTCGGCGCTCTGGCGCGCGGAGGGCATCGCGCTGGACGTCACCGTGAACGTGTCGGCCCGCGACCTGCTCGACCCGGGCTTCCCGGACCTCGTGGCCGCGCTGCTCGCCGAGTACGACGTCCCGGCCGGCTCGCTGCAGCTCGACGTGACCGAGCGCGCGATCCTCGACGATCCCGATGAGGCCGGGGCGACCCTGCACCTGCTCGGCGCGCTCGGCGTCCGCGTGTCGCTCGACGACTTCGGCTCCGGGCGCTCCTCGCTCGGTCGCCTCCGCGACCTCCCGTTCAACCAGCTGAAGATCGACAGGTCCTTCATCGCCGGCATCCAGGCCGACGACCGCGACCTGCAGATCACCCGCTCGGCGATCGACCTGGGTCACAGCCTCGACATGGGCGTCGTCGCCGAGGGCCTGGAGTCCCCGGCCGACTGGCACCGCCTCGCGGCGCTGGGCTGCGACGCCGCGCAGGGCTTCGCGCTCTCGCACCCGCTGCCCGCCGACGAGCTGGAGGCCTGGATCTACAGCCGCGCCCGCCGCGGCGACACGGGCGGGCTCGGCGAGCTGGGCGAAGCCGCCTAGCCGGGGACGTGCAGCGTGCGCCAGGCCGACGAGGTCTGGTACGGCGCCCGGTTGACGTAGCTGGCCTGGACCCGCCAGCGGCCGGTGAGCGCGAGCCGCTGCGTCACCTGGAACGGCCGGTCGGCGCGCCGCAGGACCGAGTGCACCGTGCGCCAGCGCCCGCCGCGCAGGCGCTCCCAGGCGACGCGGACCTTGCCGGACAGGCCGGCCGAGCCGGACTTGACGACCCGGCCCGTGACCGTCGCGACGCCGCCGGCGCCGACCGACACGGCTCCGAGCGTCATGCGGGTGCGCAACGTCGACGGCAGGCTCCGCACGCGTGTGATGCGGATCGCCCGGCTGCTCGCGTTCCCCCGCGGATCGAGCGCGAGGACGGTCAGCGTGTGACGTCCCAGCGCCAGGCGCTTGGCCCCCTGCCACTCCAGCCCGACGGGGCGCCCCGAGGCGACGGCAGCGCCGGTGAAGTTGCGGATCGTCCGGCCGTCGACGCGGAAGGTGACGCGGCCGACGCCCGCCGGGTCGGCGGCGACGGCACGCAGCGACAGCGCCCCGACGTAGCGGACGTCGCGGGTCGGGCTCGTCACCGTGATGTCCGGGCCGTCGAGGTCGCCGCACGGCGCGGTGAGCGTGTCGCCCTGCGTCGCGTAGCGGCGGAAGGCGTCCCACGCCGGCTTCGGCGACGCGTCGGTCCGCAGCAGGCCGTAGTGGTCGAGCTCGTCGCCCTCGCCCGCGGAGTCGGTCAGCGTGAACCACAGCCCGGTCTCCACGTACGGGTTCGCCGCGAGGCAGTGGTAGGCCTCGGTGAGGTTCGCGGCCTGCTGCGCCGCGGACACGCCCGCGGGCTTCTGGCCGGTCCAGGTGCCGCGCCGACAGATCGAGGTCGCGGTCGACCAGCCCAGCTCGGTCATCCAGATCGTCTTGTCCCCATCGCCGTTGGCGACCATCACCTCGCGCACCGTCCGGAAGCCGAGGAACGAGAAGCGCCCGATCTTCCCCGCCTCGCGCTGGAAGCTGCTCGGCGGCTCCACGAGGCACGCCGTGTCGGTGTGGACGGCGACGGCGTCGAACGAGCCTCGCCCACCGCGGTCGTAGACCTGCCCGAGGAAGCCGGGGTTGTTGCCCGTCAGCCCGCCGAGCAGGACCTTCGCCGTGGGGTCGGCGCGCCGGACCCGCGGGGCGGCGGCGCGCAGGATGTCCGTGTAGTGGTCGACGTCGACCGGCCCGCCCCAGAACTGCGGCTCGTCGGGCTCGTTCCAGACCTCGTAGGCGGCGGCGCCGCCGGCCGCGGCCATCTGGCCCGCGAACGCACCGGCGAAGTCGGCGAACGCGGCCGGGGTCGTCGCGGGGCCGGACGGCCCGACGAGGACGAACACGACGCCCATGCCGCGCACCTTCGCGCCGGCGACGATCGCGCGGTAGTCGGCGTAACGGGCGGGGAAGGCGTCGCGCTGCGCGAAGACCCGCACGTACTTGGCGCCGCCCGCTGCGGCCTGGTCGAGCTGCGCGCCGCCGGGGACGCCGGCGAGGTTCACGCCCGGCGTCGCGGCGTTCGCGGACAGGGGCGACAGGAGCAACGCCCCGAGAAGGAGCGCAGCGAGGACGGCGAGCGGCTGCGCGCTCGCGCGCACGACCTAGCTCGAGCCGGCCTCCGCCTCGCTCGGGGGCGTCGCGGGCTCCCACTCCACCGCGGCGCCGAGCCCGGCGCTCTTGAGGACCTTCAGCGACAGGAGGGCGCACTTGATGCGCGTCGCCGAGATGTCGATGCCGAGCAGGTCGAGGATGAACGAGCGGTCGAGCGACAGCAGGTCCTTGACCGGCATCCCCTTGACCTCGTCGGACACCATCGAGGCCGCGGCCTGACTGATCGCGCAGCCGTGGCCGCTGAAGCGCAGGTCCTCGACGCGCTCCTCGGCGTCGACGCGGATCGTCACGCGCAGCTCGTCGCCGCAGAGCGGGTTGGTGTCCTCGAACTCGAGATCCGGATCCTCGATCTCGCCCCAGTTATGGGGGCGCTTGTAGTGCTCGAGGATCTCCTCGCGGTACATCGCATCCATGCCGGACATCCCTAGGCGAACACCCTCCTGACCTCGTCGAGGCCGTCGATCAGCGCGTCGATGTCGGTACGTCTGTTGTGCACGGCGAAGGAGGCGCGGGTCGTCGCGCCGACACCCAGGCACTTCATGAGCGGCTGGGCGCAGTGGTGGCCGGCCCGCACGCAGACGCCGCGGCTGCCGAGAATCTCCGCCACGTCGTGCGGGTGCGCGAGATCGAGCGTGAAGGAGACGAGCGCGCCGCGTGCGTCCGCGTCGCCCGGCCCGTTGATCGCCACGCCGGGCACCTCCGCGAGGCGCTCGAGCGCGTAGCCGGTCAGCTCGCGCTCATGCGCGCGCACCGCGTCCATCCCGATCTCGGACAGGAAGTCGACCGCGGCGCCCAGGCCGATCGCCTCGGCGATGTTCGACGTCCCGGCCTCGAACTTCCCGGGGACCTCCGCCCAGCGGATCTCGTCCACGGTGACGTTGGAGATCATGTGCCCCCCGCCGAGGAACGGCGGCATCGCGTCGAGCAGCGCGCGGCGGCCGTGCAGCACGCCCACGCCCGTCGGCCCGTAGGCCTTGTGCCCGGTCCAGGCGTAGAAGTCGGCGTCGAGCGCCCCGAGGTCGACGGCCATCTGCGGCACGGCCTGCGCGCCGTCGACGACCACGATCGCGCCGGCCGCGTGGGCGCGGGCGGCGATGTCGGCGATCGGGTTGACGGTGCCGACGACGTTGGAGACGTGGGCGACCGCCACGACCTTCACGGTGCCGGTCGCGAGCAGCTCGTCGAGGACCTCGAGGCGCAGCAGCCCGTCGTCGTCGACGGGGACGACCTCGAGCGTGGCGCCGGTCTCGCGGGCGAGCACGTGCCAGGGCACGAAGTTCGAGTGGTGCTCCATCTCGGTCACGACGACGCGGTCGCCGGGACCGACGTTCGCACGGCCCCAGGAGTACGCGACGAGGTTGATGGACTCCGTGGCGTTCTTCGTGAAGATCGTGTCGCGCGACGGGGCGCCGACGAACGCCGCGACCCGGTCGCGCGCGCCCTCGAACAGATCCGTCGCCTCGACGGCGAGCGCGTACACGCCGCGGTGCACGCTCGCGCGATGGTGCTCGTAGTAGTCGTCCATCGCAGCGATGACCGACTGCGGCGTCTGCGAGGTCGCGGCGGCGTCGAGGTAGTGCAGGCCCTCGCGCTGCAGCGACGGGAACTCGCCGGCGAGGTCCCGCTCGCCGACCTCGGGGAGGACGGTCATGCGACGGCCCCCGAGACCTCCTCGCGGATGGGCCCGTAGCCCTCGCGCTCGAGGCGCTCCACGAGCTCGGGGCCGCCCTCCTTGACGATCCGGCCGTCGAACATGATCGACACGCGGTCGGGTCGCACGAGGTGCAGGATCCGCTGGTAGTGGGTGATGATCAGGGTGCCCATCTCGGTGCCCTTGGCGACGGCGTTGACGCCGTGCGCGACGACGTTCAGCGCGTCGATGTCCAGGCCCGAGTCGGTCTCGTCCAGGACCGCGAGCTTCGGCTTCTGGAGCGCGAGCTGGAGGATTTCCATGCGCTTCTTCTCGCCGCCGGAGAAGCCCTCGTTGAGGTAGCGCGAGGAGAACTCCCTCGGCACGTTGACGAGCTCCATCGCCTCCTCCACGGTCTTGCGGAACTCGCGGAGCGGGACGTCGCCCTCGCCGCGAGCCTCGCGGTGGGCGTTCATGACCATGCGGAGGTACTTCGTGACGGTCACGCCCGGGATGGAGACGGGGTACTGGAAGGCCATGAACAGGCCGAGGCGGGAACGCTCGTCCGGGTCGGCCTCGGTGATGTCCTCGCCGTCGAGGAGGATGCGCCCCTCGGTGACCTCGAGGTTCGGGTGACCCATGATGGCGTTCGCCAGGGTCGACTTGCCGGAGCCGTTGGGGCCCATGAGCGCATGGACCTCCCCCGGGCGCACGGTCAGGTCCAGGCCCTTGAGGATCTTCTTGTCCTCGGCCTGGACGTGGAGGTTCTCGATCTTGAGCTCAGCCATTCTCTTTCACAGGGGTTGCGTTGAAGCGATCGCGACGGGCGCCTGCTCGCGGGCGGAGAAGGCCACCAGCTCGGCCAGCGTGGTGCCGCCGAGTGCCTGCATGACGCTGCCGTGGACGCGCGTCCACAGCAGCTTGGTGGCACAGCCCTGACCGCTGTCCGCGACGTGCGAGCAGAGGACGCGACCGTCGCCGGCGTGATCGTCGACGAAGCACTCCATGGGAGCGACCACGCCCTCGAGCGCGATGATCACCTCGTCCATCGTCAGGCTCTCGGGCTCGCGCGCCAGGCGGTAGCCGCCGTGGGCACCGCGGGTGCTCTCGACCAGACCGGCGCGGCGCAGCAGCGCCACGATGCGCTCGAGGTAGGCGAGGGGGAGGTTGTCGCGCTCCGCGATCGCCTTGAGCGAGACCGGCGTCGAGATGCCACCTTCGGCCCGTGCCCGGCCAAGCTCGACGAGCAGCCGGACGCCGTATTCGGCCTTCGTCGTGAAGATCATCGCGACTAAGATCCTACCAATGCGGTCGGATTTGCCCGAAGGGCCGGATTGCGGCGTCTGCGCGGCCGACGCGCCGCCGCTCGTCGGCTCGGTCCTGACGGGGACGGGCCTCACGCTGGAGGAGGCGGCCGCCGCCCTCGAGCGCGGCGAGCGGGTGCCGCTGACGGACGTGCAGCGTCGCATCGTGGAGGCCTGGGCGCTCGAACACTGAGCGTGCGGTCCCGCGCGCCCGGGTGACGCGCGCGGCATGTCCACCGACTGGCCGTCGATCGCCCACGCCGAGGAGTTCGTGGCGCTCGAGCGCGACCGGCGCGGGTGCACGCAGCTGCTGTCGGACGAGGAGCGCTTCGAGGAGCTGCGCGTGCGCGCCGAGACCGCGATCGGCGCGGAGACCTGAGGCGAACGTACGTTTGCATGACCTCGGCCTCGGGGAGGCCGAGGTCATGACCGATCCGAAGACAAGCGACGCACCGGCAGCACAGAAGGACCCCGAGGACTGGGTGACCGGCGACGAGCCGATGACGGGCCCCCAGGCCTCCTATCTGGGGACGCTCGCGCAGGAGGCGGGCGAGGAGGTCGACGAGTCGCTCTCCAAGGCGCAGGCGTCCGAGCGCATCGAGGAGCTGCAGGCGAAGACGGGCCGCGGCACCTGACCGTCGTCACGGCGCGGCAGGTTGGCGCGACCCGCTAGAACGGGTGCGGATGGCCGACCTGCATCCCGGTGACGTGTTCGCCGGTCACCGCATCGAGGGGCTCGCCGGCCGTGGCGGCATGGGCGTGGTGTACCGGGCGACGGAGCTGACGCTCGACCGCGTCGTCGCGCTCAAGCTCATCGCGCCTTCCCTGGCCGGCGATCCCGACTTCCGTGCGCGGTTCCTGCGCGAGTCACGGGCGGCGGCGTCGATCGAGCACCCGAACGTGCTGCCGATCTACTACGCGGGCGAGCACGGCGACGAGCTGTACATCGCGATGCGCTACGTCGACGGGCAGGACCTGCGGACGCTCGTGCGGGCCTCCGGGTCGCTGCCCGCCGACCGCGTGGCGAACGTCGTCGCGCAGGTCGGCGCGGCGCTCGACGCCGCCCACGCCCGAGGGCTCGTGCACCGCGATGTCAAGCCGGCCAACGTCCTGCTGGCCGCCGGCGACCACGCGTACCTCACCGACTTCGGGCTGGCGAAGCACATGGAGTCCACGGCGGCGATGAGCCGCCCCGGCGGTTGGGTCGGGACGCTGGGCTACGTGGCCCCGGAGCAGATCCGGGGCGAGCGCGTCGACGCGCGCACCGACGTCTACGCGCTGGGCTGCGTGCTCGTGCACGCCCTGACCGGCAAGCCGCCGTACGTGCGCGACTCCGAGGAGGCGACGCTCTGGGCGCACCTGCACGCGCCGGCCCCCGGGATCGCGGAGGGCGTCCCCGATGCGTTCGCCGGCGTCGTCGATCGTGCGCTGGCGAAGGACCCGGCGGACCGCTACCCGTCGGCCGGCGACCTCGGGCGCGCCGCGCTGGCGGCCGTGGGGTCGATGCCGGCGCCGGGGCCGGAGCGCAACGTCGCGCGGGGCGACGCGGCGCCCGCCGCCGACGCGTCGCCCTCGATCGTGGCGAGCGCGGAGACGACCAGCCTGTCGCCGGCCGCCGAGGCGCCGACCGCCGCCGCGGCGACCGCCGTCGCACCCGAACCGCCTCCGCCCGAGCGGCGCGGGATCGGCCGTCTGCTGCCGGCGGTCGGCGCGGTCGCGGTCGTCGTGGCCGCGATCGTGGTGGGCGTGCTGCTCCTCGGCGGCGACGACGAGCCCCAGACGCCGGACCGCGCGAGCGGCGGCGACGGCGGGGCCGGGTCGTTCACGGTCTCCGACGGGACGCCGACCGACCCGGTCGTCGAGCGGCCGACCGCGCTTGCCGTCGCCGGCGGCAGCGTCTGGGCCACGTCCTACCGCTCCCGGCGCGCCGTGCGGATCGAGGCGGCGACGATGGCCCGCAAGCCGTCGTCGGAGCGCATCCCCGTCGGGACGACCGACATGACCTCCGACGGCGACACCGTGTGGCTCGTGTCGGAGCAGTCCAACACGCTCACGCATCTCGACGCGCGGACCGGGCGGGTGATGGGCGAGCCGCAGGAGCTGCCGCCGGGCAACCCGTTCGCCGTCGCGGCCGACGACGACGCCGTGTGGATCGGCAGCCGCGCCAGCCGCAACCGCAACCCGGTCCAGCAGGTGCTGCGGATCGACAAGCGAACGCGCGCGGTGAAGACCTATCCGGTCTCGCGCGGGGTCATCGACCTCGCGGTGAGCCGCACGGCGGTGTGGATCACGAACGCGCGCGGCTCGTCGGTGACCCGGCTGGCGAAGGAGAGCGGCGCGGAGCGCACGGTCCAGGTCGGCGAGGCGCCGAAGGGCGTGGCGGTCGGCGCCGGGTTGGTGTGGGTGGCGAACAGCGGCGACGGGACCGTGAGCGTCATCCGCAGCGAGGGCGCGAACGACCGCGTGGGCCAGGTGTCGGTGGGCGCCGCCCCGCAGCTGATCGCCTACGGCGACGGAGGGGCGTGGGTGTCGCTGCGCGACACGTCCGAGGTCGTCCGCGTGGACCGCAGCCCGGCGACGACGGCGCGGGTGAAGACCGCGGCGAACCCGTTCGCGCTGGCCTTCGCGAACGCCCGGCTGTTCGTCGCGAGCCTGTTCGACGACGTGGTGCAGGCCGTCAGCGCGTCGTGAGCCGGCGCAGGTCCCGGTCGAGGTCCTGCTCGCCCGCATGGATGTGCTCCCAGGTCACGCGGACGACCCTCCAGCCCGCGATCGTGAGGGCGCGGTCCCTCGCACGGTCGCGCTCGAACTTGCCGTGGTTCGAGTGCAGCCTGCTGTCGAGCTCCACGATGAGCCTGGCGCCGCGCCACACGCAGTCGACCTCGTAGCCGTCGATCCATGCGTTGGTCTCCGGCAGGGGAAGGCCGTGGCGGCGGAGGAACCGGAGGAAGGCCCGCTCCAGCTCGCTCCTGGTGATCCGCTGGCCGACGGAGCGCTCGTCGAGGATCGCCCTGAGGGCTCGGATGCCTCGACGGCCGTCGGCCGCCGCGACCATCTCGCCGAGGACGCGCCAGTCGGGGCGGGCCTGGATCTCGGCTTCCTCGAGGGTG
>Ga0070665_100001602_pt1 | contig 26032 bp, 29 predicted proteins | sample KBSS13metaG_FD_65862 | JGI IMG/M metagenome (GOLD analysis project Ga0070665, IMG submission 65862) | Switchgrass rhizosphere microbial communities from Kellogg Biological Station, Michigan, USA - KBS S1-3 metaG | ecosystem: Host-associated > Plants > Roots > Rhizosphere > Soil ... | reverse complement strand
ATCCTTCCAGACGCCGGTCACTTCCGGCACCTGGGCCTGGCCGCCGAGCTTGCCTTCGGTGCCGACCTCGCGCGCGACGCGCGTCACCTCGGAGGTGAACACGCCGAGCTGCTTGATCATGGTGTTGACGATGGTCGCCGACTGCAGGAATTCTCCGCGCAGCGGGCGGCCGTCGACGTCGAGCTTGACAGTTTGGAGCAGGTCGCCTTGCGCCACCGCTGCGACGGCGCGGGTCACCTCGCGTGTCGGCCACAGGAGGTCGTCGATCAGGGTGTTGACGGAACCTTCCATGTCGGCCCAGGAGCCGGAGGCGAGGCCGAACTTCACACGCTGGCGTGTCTTGCCCTCGCGTCCGACCACTTGGCCGACCAGCTCAAGCTGCTGCGCCATGCGCTGATTGGCGGCGATGATCTCGTTAAAGGTGTCGGCAATCTTGCCGTCGATGCCGAGATAGTCGCCGCTCATCCGCACCGAGAAATCGCCGCTGCGCATCGCCTGCAAGGCGAGCAGCAATTCCGGCCGGGAATCCGGCTCCGACATACCGTTGGTTTTTGGCTTTGGGACGCGACGACCGGAGCGTGATGCAGTTCCGGGATCGAGGTCGCTCATATGATTCCCCCGCAGGCGCCGGCCGAATCTGCGGCGGACGCAATTCACCAAACTAGAGCGTCAGCCAAATTCGAAATCAAGCGCCAAGGTCGCGGCGCGAGGAAATGGAACCTGCTCTGGTCAGCCCGGCTAAAGCAACGATGGCACAAGGGTTTGGTTCCCTGGGTTCCGGGGTATTTGAGATCGATTTGCTGCCTCTGCCCTCACATAGGGCAGTGGGCAGACCTGGGACAGGCACCGGCACGCATGCGCCGGACCAGAAACCGAGGGCTATTTATCTGCCACCGTACGCTCGGCGTCTTTCACCTGCGAACGCAGCACCGGCAACTGGTTGCGGGCAAAACTGGCAAGTGCGGCATTGTCGGGCGCCTTCAGGTAGCGTTCGAGCAGGACGATGGTGGATTCATACTCGGATATCTGCGCGGCATAGAATGTCCTGATATAAGCCGGTCCGTCCGAAACGTCGGGCTCCGCCAGGCTCGCCCTGACCGACGTCTTGCCGACGCTTGGCTCAGTGCCGATCGCCTCCTGGATCTCCTTCAGCGCCTTGTCGCGTTTCGCCGCTTCCTCGGCGCGCAAGGCGGCGAGGTTTTTCACCTCCGCATTGCCCCTCAGATCGGTGCTCTCCAGGAGGCCCTGCTGGAAGCGGCTGAACGCGTAGAGGCCGCCGATGACGTCGGTCGCGCTCGGGGCGCGGTCGTCCGTCCCTCGCTCGCCGCTGCTGTCGGCAAGCGCTGCACTGGTGATGGAGATCAGCACGATCGCGACAAGAACTCGCATCGATATCAATGACCGATAGCGTGCGAAGTTCCCCGAACGTTACGATCCGGTAAGGGCGGTTGCGAGGTAGCAGTTCCGTCCCCATTTTTCAATCATGAAACAGTCTGACATCTTCAGGGACAACGCCGACAATTGCCTGCAGCTTGCCGAACGTGCGGCAGGGCAGCCCGCTCACAAGCGCTATTCGCGCATGGCGGATGCCTGGACGGCATTGGCAAAGGAGCAGGATTGGCTCGACGGCGAAATCCCGCCCGTAAAGGTCCGCATCCTCCAAACGCAGGATGCGTGAGCACTCGCGGTTTCGTGCGTCTGCGTGTGAGACCGCTCACGGAATGTGAGCGACAATCGGGGCTTATCGAGGAATAGTCGATCGCTCTCATTTTTCCAGAAGGAGGTTTTGCGATGGCTCCACGTCTGGCTCTTCTCTCACTCATTCTCGCCTTTGGCGTGTCGGTCGCGTTTGCAACGGTCACGACAGTTCGCCAGGTACATCAGGAAAGTGCTTCGAGTGCGATCCACGCAGCGCACAGTTAGTGTTGTCCCTCTCGCGCGCTGGAACATTCGTTGTGCCAGCGCGTAACCGCTGCAAGACATCTGGAGAGGCAAGAGGACATCATGGCGCATTCCGACCATGGTATTGTCAAGGACAAGCGCGCAGAGGACCAGCCGCGCGACAAGCAGCGTGCGCAAACCGTTCACAAGACCAATAAAACCAATACAAAAGGCTCGCCATCGCGTGAGGCGACGCGCGATCCCAAGCTCAATGACAACGCCAAGACGCCGGGCTCGGGTGTGATGCCGGACGATTCCGGCGACGCGCCGACCGGATAATTCGAGGAACGAATCCTCGCGCGAAGAGTCGAAAGATTGCTTCCGGTTATCATGCCCCCGGTGAGCCGGAAGTAATCTCCAAGAACGGCCCTGGCACCCACCGTGCCGGGGTCGTTTTGCTTGTAAGACCGGGATTCAATCCTCCGCTTCGCCCTCGGGCTTGGTGGGCGTGTGTCCTTCAGGACCGCGGCCAAAGACGCCAAACTCGCTGGATTTGATGCCTGCCGACGCGTCGATGCTCGTCTCGATGCCCGCGGCTGCGAGCCCGAATTTGAGCAGCTCGCGGACCGCTGCAGCCCGCGTCGGCATGCGGTGTTTGAACCGGAAATCGTCAACGGCGGCCAGCTCTTCCGGCGAAAGCATGACCTGAAGACGCTCGGCGCGAAGGTCATTCATGGTCGATCACGCAAAGTGAGTAAGTTGAGTATTTTGCTAAATGCGCCAACTTGACGGGAGTTCCACCGGAGTCCAAAAAAGCGTTGATTGAGTAAAATAACTAAGTAAAATCAATAAGTTATTATTGAAACGATCTTCGGCGCCGCGCATTTTAGAGCAAAGGGAGATAGTCCATGACGGACAAGGTCAGGTTACCCCGCAAGCTCTCCGAAGAGCCGGAAGCGCCCAAGCCGGTGCGCCCGAGTCACCAGCAGGTCATCGAGCAAGTCGAGCGCTGGGCCAACAGCCCGGGCCTGCAACCACCGAGGACGGACGATGCGAAGACGATCTGAACCACACACCTTCGAACAGCGGCTAGACGCGCAGAGGCTGCGACTGGAGCGCGAATTGGCGAGCTTGCCGGATGGCAGTCAACGGGACGCCGTCAGCGTGCGTATCGAGCAGCTTCATGCCGCAGCCGAGATGTACGATTTCCTGATGCTACGAGGAGAAGCCGTGGCCCTGCGCTGATCGCGCTCGGCTCTCGGGGTGCTGGTGGCGACAGGTGTTCCTTAGCCTCCGCCTCAGCCACCAAGCCGACACAGAGACGGCAGCCCTGCGCGCTCCGTTGCTGCGACCCTGTCTGATGCGCGTTGCGCCGCCGGCGCATTTGCCGAGCGACGCCGTCGGGGGCTTCAGCCTCGGCGTTGGCGTCGAACGGGTGCTGAGGCGGTGGACGCTGGAGCCCACAAAGCGACGGGCTTGCGCGTCAGGCTCTTCTGCCGACTGCGACGTCGGCGCCTGCGCGCGCATATTGCGGTGGCGCGACCCATGCCGGAATCGCCGCCGATGATCAGCGCCTTGCGACCGGTGAGGGCTCTCCACGATTTTGCGATTTCAACGTGGCGAGAAAGGCATCGTTGCAAAGACAAGGGACGCCGGCAGTGCCGGCGTCCCTGGAACATGCTTACTTCGACTGCCCGACGCTCGGCGCCTTGCCGAGCTCCTTGGCCATGTCGAGGTGGTGCTTCAGCGCAGGCAGCGTCTTGCCGGCCCAGTCCTTCAGCGCGGAATTGTCGCCACCCTTGGAATAGCGCTCGAACAGCGAGACGGCATCCTCGTGCGCGCTGACCTGGTAGGAGTCGTAGTCAGCGCTGAAATCCTTGCCCGTCGCGCTCTTGAGCTTGTCGAGCTTGCTCTGGTGCGAGCTGTCGAGCGCGGTCGGCAGCGTCGCTTCCACCTTGCCAGCGCCGACAAGCGCCTTCAATTCGCTGCTGGTCTTGGTGTGGTCGGTGACCATCTGCTGTCCGAAGGTCTTCTCCTGGGCGTTGCCCTTCTGCTCGGCGAGCTTGCTCGATTCGATCTCGAACATGTCGCTGACGGCGACCTCCTTGACGAAGTCGGCCGTGGTCGGCGCGAGGCCGAGCGTCGAATTGACGCCGGTCTTTTCGCCGAGCGACTGCGCCAACGCGGGGCCGGCGAGAAGCACGCAACTTAAGGCAATAATGGTTCGTTTCATGATCGGTCCCTTCGGGCTGGCGCGGCCGATACGGCGGCGCGAAGTTTGCGCCGACCAACACGGGCCCGATGTCCTTGTTCCAAATCCTTGGTGTGCGCAGGGCCAATCCCTCTCCATGGCGCAGAGGAACGATCGTCCGAAGATCCGGTTGGTCTGCACATTGGCTGAGTGGAGAATTCAGATGATGAACGAAGGTGAACTGGATCGAGACGAAATGGGCCGGTTGATCGGCAGCGACAAGGTCGAGGGAACATCGGTCTATGGCGCGGACCGGAGCAAGATCGGATCCATCGAACGCGTCATGATCGACAAGGTCAGCGGCAAGGTGTCCTACGCCGTGCTCGGTTTCGGCGGCTTTCTGGGCCTTGGCAATGACCACTATCCGTTGCCCTGGCAGTCGCTGAAATACGATACGGAGCTTGGCGGCTATGTCACAGGCATCACCGCCAAGTCGCTCGAAGGCGCACCGAAATACGGCGAACGCAGCGATTGGAATTGGGGCGACGACGCCGCGGTGCGCGGCATCAACTCCTATTACGGCGTTCCATTCGCGTAGCATTGGTCGGAGGAAGATCCGATGAGCAAGGAACGGCCGAGCGACGATCCCCGGCATCAAACCGACTGGGGATCGCACACGCAGACGGACAAGCCCTGGAAGGGTAATCCGGAGAAAGAGCAAAAGTCGGACGAGACGAAGCCAGATCTCGAAAACTGGCAAGAGAGCAAGACGCACTGAGCAAAGTGCGCAGACCAGACAACCAGACAACGAGACGAGCGCGGCACGCAGAGTGCCGCGCCTCTTTTTTTGAGCAGTGCTTTCACGAATGACAGCGGTGCGAACGCAGCCGGAACCATGCTTTGGCGCTGCGGTTAGGTCCTGCGGCGCTGGTCGAGACCACGTCCGATTCTCACCGGTTCAGTCCTGAGAAAGGTGTTTACCGTGGATGCTCAGACACGGGAGCGTGGGCCGTCCGCGGAGCAGCCGCAGAGGGCGAAGGAAGCTCCGAAAACGTCTCCTGATCAGGCCAACGACGCCAAAAAGCCGGCGACGACGCCATCGCTGCGCGAACGGCTTCGCGAGCACTGGCTGCTCGCGACCGTCGGCGCCATCGTGCTGATCGCGGCGCTCGTCGGCGGCCTGCTCTATTGGCTCGAGGTCCGCCACTACGAATCCACCGACGACGCCTTTGTCGCGGCGCGCAGCTTTTCCGTGGCCTCGAAGGTCGGCGGCTACGTGACCGGCGTCCCGGTCACCGACAACCAGCACGTCAATGGAGGTGATCTCATCGCCAAGATTGACGAGCGCGACTACCGTATCGCCATCGAGCAGGCCGCGGCTCAGGTCGCGGTCTCGAAGGCCAACATCGCCAATGTCGAGGCGCAGATCGTTTCCCAGCAGGAGCAGATCAAGCAGGCGCAGGCGCAGCTGGAACAGGCGCAGGCGCAGCTCCAGTTCTCGCAGGAAGAGTTCAAACGTGCGGAAGATCTCGTTGAGAAGGGCGCCGGCACCGTGCAGCGGCAACAGCAGACCCGCTCCGATCTCCAGGCACAGCAGGCAAACACGGAGCGTGCCAAGACCGCAGTGACGGCCGCGCAAGTTGGCATCAAGACGCTTCAAGCCCAGCTCGAGGACGCCAAGGCGCAACTCGATCAATCGCAATCGCAACTCGATCAGGCGAACCTGAACCTGCAATACACCAACGTCGTCGCCGCGCAGTCCGGCCGTGTCGTCAAGCTCTCGGGTGCCAAGGGCACATTCGTCACGGCAGGACAGAGCCTGATGATGTTCGTGCCTGACGAGGTCTGGATCGTCGCCAATTACAAGGAGACCCAGCTCAACGACATGCGTCCGGGCCAGCCGGTCGACATCCGCATCGATGCCTATCCCGGGCGCAAGCTGACCGGCCACGTCGATTCCGTGCAGCCGGGCTCGGGCACCGCGTTCAGCCTGCTGCCGGCGGAGAATGCCACCGGCAACTACGTCAAGGTGGTGCAGCGCGTGCCGGTGAAGATCGTGGTCGACAGCTGGCCGGCCGAGCTGCCGGTCGGTCCCGGCATGTCGGTCGTGCCCTGGACCAGGGTGCGATGACGGACGCCGCGCAAGGTAGCGCGGGAGGATGGTCGCCGGAGCGCTCGGCGGCCGGCGGGCACAATCCCTATCTGATCGCCTTCGTGGTCTCGATCGCAACCTTCATGGAGGTGCTCGACACCACCATCGCCAATGTCGCGTTGCGCCACATCGCCGGCGGGCTTGCGGTCGGCATCGACGAGAGCACCTACGTCATCACCAGCTATCTCGTTGCGAATGCCATCGTGCTGTCGATCTCGGGCTGGCTCTCGACCGTGATCGGCCGCAAGCGCTTCTACATGATCTGCGTCGCGACCTTCACATTTGCCTCGCTGCTATGCGGCTTCGCGTGGAGTCTGGAGTCGCTTGTGCTGTTCCGCATTCTGCAAGGCCTTGGCGGGGGCGGCATGGCAACCAGCGAGCAAGCCATCCTCGCGGACTCCTTTCCGCCGGAGAAACGCGGCCAGGCCTTTGCTGTTTACGGCGTCGCTGTCGTGGTCGCGCCCGTGATCGGTCCGACGCTCGGCGGCTGGATCACCGACACATATACCTGGCACTGGGTCTTCCTGATCAACGTTCCGATGGGATTGCTGTCGCTCTTCCTGGTCGGAACGCTGGTCAAGGAGCCGTCCGGTGCGGAGGAGGAGAGGCAGAAGCTGCTGAGCAAAGGGCTGCGCGTCGATTATATTGGCTTCCTGCTCGTCGCGATCGGGCTCGCTTCGCTCGAATTCGTGCTCGACGAAGGCCAGCGCAACGATTGGTTCGGCTCGAACATGATCGTATTCTTCGCGGTGCTCGCGGCCGTCTCGCTGCTCGCACTGATCCCATTGGAGCTGACGCGCGAAGATCCCATCGTCGATCTCCGTCTTCTTGGCCGCCGCCAGTTCGCGGCCTGCTTTCTCGTCATGCTCGGCACCGGCGCGGTGCTGATCTCGACCACTCAGATCCTGCCGCAATTGCTTCAGACCGAGCTGAACTACACGGCTCTGCTGGCGGGCCTTGCGCTGTCGCCTGGCGGCATCGCGACGCTGGTGCTGATGCCGGTGGTCGGCCGCCTCGTCAGCACGGTGCAGCCGAAATATCTCATCATGTTCGGGGCCGCGGTGGTCGCGCTCTCGATGTGGCATCTCACCGGCCTCGACGGCAATATCACCTACGGCTACGCGGCGCTGTCGCGCATCTTCCTGGCGATCGGATTGCCCTTCCTGTTCCTGCCGGTGACGACGGCGTCGTATGACGGCGTGCCCCCGGACAAGACCAACCAGGCCTCCGCGCTGATCAATGTCGCTCGTAATATCGGCGGCTCGATGGGTGTTGCGCTGGCGCAGACAGTTTTGGCGCAGCGTCAGCAATTCCATCAGAGCAGGCTGATCGAGCACGCCGCGCCGTCCGACCTCGGCTATCAGCAGACCATCGACGCGATGACGCGCTACTTCCAGGCGCAGGGCTCGAATGCGAGCGATGCAGCGTCACAAGCGGTCGCCTGGGTCGGCCGCACCCTGCAGCAGCAGGTCGACTTCCTCGCCTATATCGACGTGTTCTGGACGCTCGCCATCGTCGCGGTGCTGATGATCCCCACCGCGGCCGTGCTGCGGCCGATCAAGCTCGGCGCGTCGGCGCGGGGGCATTGAGGAGGCTTCGGTGTCATCGCCCGGCCTGACCGGGCGATCCAGGGCGGATTCAATCGATCGTCGCAACACTTCAGCAAAGGAGGTTGCGATGAGGCACTTTGTCCGAGCGGGTCGACCTCAAAAGGCCCTACGAGAGGGTTATAGGCCTTTCTGGACTGCTATTGCCTTGGGGCGATCGAGTGAAGATGCTGCGGTTGAGGCCGGGATATCTCCTGCGGTCGGAGTCCGCTGGTTCCGGAGGGCGGGCGGCATGCCGCCGACACATTTGTCGCAGTCGTCAAAAGCTCCGTCGGGGCGTTACCTCTCGTTCGCCGAGCGCGAGGAGATCGCTATTTTGCGAGCGCAGGGTCATGGGGTGCGAGCGATCGCTCGTCAACTCGATCGCCCTCCATGCACCATCTCTCGTGAGCTTCGGCGTAATATCGCGCGCCGCCATGGCGCTCCAGAATATCGGGCAACCACGGCACAGTGGCACGCTGATCGGTCCGCCCGACGGCCCAAGTCGGCGAAGTTGGCAATTAATCCAACTCTGCGGGATTATGTGCAGGACAGGCTTGCCGGTATGATTGTCAAGCCGTGCGGGGAGCCTCTCGCTGGCCCGAAGGTCGTGTGGAAGGGACGTCGGGCTGTACATCGGCAAAACCGGCGCTGGGCGACGGCATGGAGCCCGGAACAGATTTCTCGGCGACTTCGGCTCGACTTTCCCGAGGATGAGACGATGCGGATCAGTCACGAGGCGATTTATCAGGCACTTTATGTGCAGGGTCGAGGAGCTTTGCGCCGCGAACTGACGGCTTGCTTGCGCACCGGGCGGGCATTGCGGATGCCGAGAGTACGCGCCCGTAAGGGCAGAAGCTTCATTCCTTCTGAGATCATGATCAGTCAACGTCCGGCGGAGGCCGCCGATCGAGCAGTGCCGGGCCACTGGGAAGGTGACCTCATCATTGGGCTTGGAAGTTCTGCGATCGGCACCTTGGTGGAGCGCACGACCCGCTTTACCATTCTGCTGCATCTGCCGCGCATGACGGGCCGGGAGCAGGAAGCTCGCGTGAAGAAAGGGGGTGCACTCGCCGGACATGGTGCTGAGGCAGTGCGCGACGCTATCACTCGCGCAATCTTCACCATGCCCGAGCAATTGCGTCGGTCGCTGACTTGGGATCAAGGAGCCGAGCTGGCTCAGCATGCGCGTCTGAGGATCGACGCGGGTGTGCGGGTCTACTTTTGCGATCCTCACAGCCCATGGCAGCGCGGCACCAACGAGAACACCAATGGGTTACTGCGCCAGTACTTCCCAAAAGGGACCGATCTCAGCCTGCACAATGCCGGTGACCTCGAGGCCGTCGCTCTTGCGCTTAACACCAGGCCCAGGAAAACCCTCGGCTGGAAAACACCGGCGGAAACTCTCGACGAATTGTTACGGATGACCGATACTCAAGGTGTTGCGACGACCGATTGAATCCGCCCAGTATTCCAGAGACAGTCGTGATTGAATCGAAAAGCCGCGGTGTACTGGATGCCCCGGTCAGGCCGGGGCATGACAGCTGTACCCGGAGTGGCCTAGGTGATCGCCTCCCGCCGTCCCGGCCCCGGATGCACATGCACTTGCTTTGCATGCAGCGTCTCGCCGCATTCCGAGCACACCATCACCGGGTCGAACTGTTTGCCGCAATTCTTGTGCTCGTGCAGCAGCGGGCGGCCGCGCTCGTCGCCCATATGGGTGTCGCCCCAATGCACCATCGCCATGATGATCGGGTAGAGGTCGAGGCCCTTCTGCGTGAGGATGTATTCATAACGCTTGGGTGCCTCGGAATAGGGGACGCGGCGCAGGATGCCGAAACGGACCAGCTTCTTCAGTCGCTCCGAGAGCAGATGCCGCGTGATCTGGAGCGAGGACTGGAATCCTTCGAAGCGGCGCACGCGCAGAAAACATTCGCGCAGGATCAGCAAGGTCCAGCGGTCGCCGACCACGGCCACGGTACGGGAGAGCGAGCAGGGCTCTTCGTCCAGCGTGTCCCATTTCATGATCCGGTCTCCGGCAAAGGCTTGGTCAGTCAGAAAAAGGAACTGACTTGAATGGTCAGGGATATTTGTAATGAAGGCTAGCATCCAGCTTCGTAATTTGACAGTTCTATTTTAGAACTATAGCCTCCGGCTCCATCACACACTGCTCTCACCGGAGGAGGCGACCTTGCCCAAGCGAAACGCGACAGCCGCCGTGATCGGGGCCGGCGATTTCATCGGTTCCGAGATCGCCAAGAAATTCGCAGCCGAGGGATTCACGATTTTCGCCGGCCGTCGCAACGGCGACAAGCTGACGCCGCTGGTGAAGGACATCGAGGCGGCCGGCGGTGAGATCCACGCCCGTTCGCTCGATGCGCGCAAGGAAGAGGAGGTCATCGCCTTCCTCGACGCCGCCGACAAGCGTGCCCCGCTGGAAGTCTGCATCTTCAACGTCGGCGCCAACGTCAATTTCCCGATCCTCGACACCACCGAGCGCGTGTTCCGCAAAGTCTGGGAGATGGCCTGTTATTCCGGCTTCCTGGCGGGGCGCGAGGCGGCGCGGCTGATGCTGGCGCGCGGCGGCGGCAAGATCTTCTTCACCGGCGCGACCGCTTCCTTACGCGGCGGCAGCGGTTTTGCCGCCTTCGCCAGCGCGAAATTCGGCCTGCGTGCGGTGGCGCAGGCGATGGCGCGCGAGCTTGGGCCGAAGAACATCCACGTCGCCCATCTCATCATTGATTCCGGCGTCGATACCGAATGGGTGCGGCAGCGACGGCTCGAGGCGCTCGGGCCGAACGCGCTGGACAATCCCGACCTGTTGATGCCGCCGTCGGCTGTGGCTGACTCCTATTGGCAGCTCTATCAGCAACCGAAGAGCGCCTGGACGTTCGAGATGGAGATCAGGCCGTTCGGAGAGAAATGGTGACCGCGGCACAAAAGTCCGGGTAGACTGATCCCAACCTAAGCAAAATTCCGGGAGGTATTTGAGTGAAGACCGCGATCACCGAACTGTTCGGCATCGAGCACCCCATCATCCAGGGCGGCATGCATTTCGTCGGCTTCGCCGAGTTGGCCGCCGCCGTCTCCAATGCCGGCGGGCTCGGCATCATCACCGGTCTCACCCAGAAGACGCCGGAGCTGCTTGCGAAAGAGATCGCGCGCTGCCGCGACATGACCGACAAGCCGTTCGGCGTGAACCTCACCTTCCTGCCGACCTTCGCGGCGCCGCCTTATCCGGAATACATCGCCGCGATCGTCGAAGGCGGCATCAAGGCCGTGGAAACCGCAGGCCGCAGCCCGGAGGCCTACATGCCCGCGCTGAAGGCCGCCGGCATCAAGGTGATCCACAAATGCACCTCCGTGCGCCATTCACTGAAGGCCGAGCGCATCGGCTGCGACGCCGTCAGCGTCGACGGTTTTGAGTGCGGTGGCCATCCCGGCGAGGACGATATTCCGAACATGATCCTGCTGCCGCGCGCGGCGGAGGAGTTGAAGATCCCGTTCGTCGCCTCCGGCGGCATGGCCGACGGGCGCAGCCTCGTCGCGGCGCTGTCGCTGGGCGCAGCCGGCATGAACATGGGCACGCGCTTCATCGCCACCAAGGAAGCGCCCGTCCATCAGAACGTGAAGAACGCGCTCGTTGCGGCAACCGAGCTCGACACCCGCCTGATCATGCGCGCGCTACGCAATACCGAGCGCGTGCTGAAGAATTCCAATGTCGATCGCCTGCTCGAGATCGAACGCGAGAAGGGCGCCAAGCTCACCATCGACGACATCCACGACCAGGTCGCGGGCGTCTATCCCAAGGTCATGCTTGACGGCCAGATGGATGCCGGCGCCTGGAGCTGCGGCATGGTCGCAGGGCTGATCCACGACATCCCCTCCTGCAAGGAACTCGTCGATCGCATCATGACCGAGGCGGAAACCATCATTCGCAGCCGCCTGATGGGGTTCCTGGACGGGACGGGGGCGACGCGAAAGGTTGCCTGACACCGCCATACTTCTTAACCAATGCGGGAACTGACCGCTGGAATTCCGCGCGACGTCTCCTAAATAGAGGTAAATTATCCCTCAATAATCAATTTCAGGAGGCGTCCGTGGTCCTGAAGAGCGTTCATTTTGCAGTTGCTGTTGCCCTCGCGATCGCTTGCGGCGGCGTCGCGCGCGCTGACGACTACAAGCCCAGTGAGTATCTCGGTCTCGATCTCTCCAAGGCCGTGCTGTCGCCGAAGCGGCTCGGGCCGGAGACGCAGTTCGCGCCGGTGGCGTTAGAGGCGAAGGGTGGCAACGAGGCGCAAGCGCGCACCGAGCCGGTCGACGTGCCGAAGAAGGTCGCGGCCGAACGCGTGCGCGTGGCCGAGCCCAAGGTTGCGCATGCCAGAAGCGCGCAGCCGCGCGGTGCCGCACGCACGAAGCTCGCACATCGCCACGGCAATCCGCTCGATGCACAGGCGATGGATACCCGCATCCAGACCTGGCCGTGCCGCTCCGGCGGCATCTGCAACTGGAAGCACTAACCGAATACGTATCCGATGTCCGATTTGCGCTATCGATGCCTGCTGGCAGCGTGCGGTCTGGGCGTCTTGAACTTCGTCGCCTTTGTGATCGTGGCGTCCGCGATCGGCGGTGATGCGGTCAATGGAAGGACCGTTGGCGGACACTTCTATCTCGCGAGCCATGGAAAGCTGACCGAGGTCAGCGAGGCCGTCTACACCTACAGTCTGTGGCACGTGCGAAGCGTCTTCGTCACGCATCCCCTGGCCATGTTGACCGGATACCTTGCGAAACGGGAGCAACAGGCGAGGAAAGCCGCAAGGCGCTCGTCTGACGCCAATCAAGTCGGCGGGCTTGCGAAGCCAACTTAGGTCGCGCCCCCAGCCGTCATCTCCACGTCGTAAAATCGTAAGCGCAGAGTCAAGAAACCGTAAGCCGGGAGTCAAACGGCGCAGGCACCTTCCGTCGCGATTCGACGAAGGTTTCCTGAATGGCATCGCTGCACGCTTCGCGCGGATGGACCCGGCGGCAATTCCTGGTCCGCTCCACCTCCAGCCTCGCCGTCGCCTCGCTTGGCACGCTCGCAACACCGTATATCAGCCGCGCCGCCGACCGTCCGCAGATCGCCGGCGGCATCCAGTCCGGCGATGTCTCGGAGGGCTCTGCCGTGATCTGGGCGCGCGCCGACCGGCCCGCGCGCATGCAGGTGGAGTGTTCAACCGTCGAGAGCTTCAAAACCATCCTTGCGTCGGCGTCGCACGATGCGCTGCCGGATGCCGACTTCACCTCAAAACTGCTGCTAAAGGATCTGCCGCCCGGGCAGGACATCTTCTATCGTGTGCGCTTCGACGACATCGCCACCGGCATCGCGGGCGAAAGCCGCGTCGGCCATTTCCGCACCGCGCCGCCTGCGGGCCAGCCGATCTCATTCGTATGGTCCGGCGATGTTGCCGGGCAGGGCTGGGGCATCGACACCGCGCGCGGCGGCTATCGCAGCTATCGCACCATGCTCGACAACCGCCCGGATTTCTTCATCCATTCCGGCGACCACATCTACGCCGACTGCACCATTCCCTCCGAGCAGAAGCTGCCGAACGGCGAGATCTGGCGCAATCTGGTGACCGAGGAGAAGGCGGAGGTCGCGCATACGCTGGCGCAGTTCCGGGGCAACTACAAATACAATCATTTCGACGAGCATTTTCGCGCCTTCCACGCGGAGGTGCCGATGTTCGCGCAATGGGACGACCACGAAGTCACCAACGACTGGTCGCCGAGCGGCAGCTACGACGAGGCCGGCTACGAGGACGACGGCACGCCGCGCTTGGTCGCGCGCGCCCGCCGCGCCTTTTTCGACTTCATGCCGATCCGCGATCTCGGCGCGCGGCAGGGCCGGGTCTATCGCAAGATCGCCTACGGCCCGCTGCTCGACGTCTTCATGATCGACATGCGCAGCTATCGCGATGACAGCTGGAACAAGGGCGACGACCATCGCGGCTGGATTCTCGGTGCCGAGCAGCTCGCCTGGCTCACGCGCGAGCTTGCCGCCTCGCGGGCGACCTGGAAGGTGATCGCGGCCGACCTGCCGATCGGCCTGGTCAGCCTTGACGCGGTTGCGCTCGGCGATGGCCCGCCTAATCGGCGCGAACACGAGATCGCCGATCTGCTGGCGTCCATCAAGCGCGTGGGCGTGCGCAACACCGTCTGGCTCACCGCCGACATGCATTACACCGCTGCGCATTATTACGATCCGAACAAGGCGCAGTTTCAGGATTTCGAGCCGTTCTGGGAATTCGTCTCCGGCCCGCTCCATGCCGGCACCTGGGGTCCGGGCGAGCTCGACAACACCTTTGGTCCGGTCGCGATGTATCGGAACGGCTGCAGCGAAGCGCAGGGCGAGAACCTCGCGCCGTGCTTCGGCCTGCAGTTCTTCGGCAGGGTCGACATCGACGGTGCGAGCGGCGTGATGACCGTGACCCTGAAGGACGTCGACAACCGCGACCTCTGGTCCGTCGACATCGTGCCGCAGCCGCAGGCGCATCCGGCTGTCGTCGCGCAGCATTCGTGAGGGGCGGCTGGCTTCTTCACCTCTCCCGCCTGCGGGAGAGGTCGGCGCGAAGCGCCGGGTGAGGGTTTTCCCCGCTTGGGGATTGTCCCGATGCGGATGCACCTCTCCCCAGCCCTCTCCCGCAGGCGGGAGAGGGAGCTCACCTTCCTTGTGGCGACGATCAAACGTATTCGCTCCTAACCCGATCTTGATTGGCCGCCCCGCGTCTCCCGCGCTATAGTTGCCGTTCCCGCCACCTCTTTTCCATCACCGAAGAGTCTCCCCCGCGGCCTCACCGCGAGCATCTGGCGGGCCGAAATACGTCAGGAGTTGACCCATGGATAATCTGAAGACACAGGGCATCAGCATGCCCAAGCTTGGTCTCGGCACCTTCCGCATGCAGGGCGATGCCTGCCGCGCCGCGGTCGAGAGCGCGCTGTCGATCGGCTATCGCCACATCGACACCGCCGAGATGTATGCCAACGAGGAGCCCATCGGCGCCGCCTTTGCCGCGGCTGGCGTTCCGCGCGGCGAGCTGCATGTCACGACAAAGGTCTGGCACGAGAATCTCAGCCCTGACGCGATCCGCCGCGCCTTCGACGCCAGCCTGACCAAGCTCCGGCTCGACCATGTCGATCTCTATCTCGTGCATTGGCCGTCGAAGTCCGCGAACTGGGGCGCGGTGTTCGAAACCTTGATGAAGCTGAAGGAGGAGGGGCGCACGCGGGCGATCGGCGTTGCCAATTTCACCACGGCGCTGCTCAAGATCGCGGTCGAGGACATCAAGGCGCCGATCGCCTGCAACCAGATCGAATATCACGCCATGCTCGACCAATCGAAGGTGCTGGCCTATCTCCAGGCCAAGTCGATCCCGCTGGTCGCCTATTGTCCGCTCGCGCAGGGACGCGTTGCATCCGATCCGGTGCTGGCCGAGATCGGCGCCAAGCACAACGCGACCGCAGCGCAGGTCGCATTGAAATGGCTGCTCGACCAGGACGGTGTCGCTGCAATTCCCAAGGCCTCGCGCCGCGAGAGCCAGCAGGCCAATCTCGACGCGCTGAAGATCACGCTCGACGAGGCCGACCGCAACAAGATCGCCGCGCTGCCGAAAGACAGGCGCTGCGTCAGTCCGGGCTTCGCACCGGCGTGGGATTGATCTCGCCAAACGGTTCGAACACGCAAAGAAATGGCCCCGCGAGGGGCCATTTCCATGATGCGTTACGCATCAATCCCAGTGGTGACGGTGACCGCGCTTGACCACCACGACCCGGTCGTGATGGCGCCAGCCACGATGCCAGCCATTGTCGCGATGCTCGCGCATTTCGGCGCGGGCGCCGTAGCCGCCGTGATGGCCACGCTTGATGACAATCGTCTCGGCGCTGGCGATCGTCGGTGCAACGATTGCAAGCGCGCCGAGAGCCGCAATCACATAACCAAGCTTCTTCATGATGTCCTCCTCCAATTCAATGCAAAGGAGAACGGCGCATGTGTGCGAACGTTCCGGAGGAATTGCAGGAGAATTCTGAATGGATGTTCAGGGTGGTTAATCGCAGCGTTGCTGCGCGGGTGTCGGCGCGCCGGTGGCAACGTATTTGCCGTCCCTGATCGTGTAGTCGCCGCGCTCGCTGCGATTGTAGATCGCGCGAAGGCTGCCTTGCTTCGAGAACTGCAGGCCGAATTCGCGGGTCTGCTGCAACGAGGGGAAGTACACCATCACATTGAGCAGGCCTTCGGCAGTGGCCGTGGCGGACACCACCTCGTTCTCGTCTTTCGCTTCGCCGAAATTGCGCCGGTACATCACCCGGCCGTCCTTCCGGATTTCGTAAGTCAGCAGCGCGCCCTTGTCGCGGTCGGGCCGGGCTGCGCAGTCGACCGCCCATGAGCCGAGCAGGCCCCATTGCTCGACCGTCGCCGCCAGCGTCTCGGCACGCGCCACGGACGTGAACGCGATCCACAGCACCGCCGCCGTGGTCCAGCGGCTCGAACAACGCGTCATATCCCGAAAAGCCCCGCCTCGAACAATTCCGAAGTGTAGCATCCCGCGCGCGGCTGTCCCACGCCGGCTGCCATTCGCGCGCGAATTTGATCCGCGTCAATGAGGCCGGTCGTATCGGAGGTAGGATGGGCTCCCGAAGGTGAACGTGGATAGACCAATGCTCAATCAAATCGTGGATTTTGCAGGCGAAGTGCTGCCGGGGAGCTGTGCCGTGCCGCCTTATTCCGAGGCCGCGTTTCTGGCCGAGCTCGGCGACCGCTTGCGGTCGTCCCGCGTGCGCTGTGACCTGTCGCGCCGGGAGCTGGCCCGCCGCTCGGGGATTTCCGAGCGCTACATCGCCCAGATCGAGGCCGGAAAGGGCAACGTCTCCATCGTGCTGCTGCTGCGGCTCGCCGCCGCGATCCATAGCAGCCAGCCCCAGATAGCCTGAAGCGAGCCTAGAGCGAACCGTTCGCCCGCTTCTCCACATTGGCGCTGCGGGCCGGTACGCCAAATTCCTTGCGGCAGACCTCGGCCAGCAAGGCGACGCCGTCGCGGATCTGCTGATGCGAAGGACTCGCAAAGCACAGACGGAGGCGGGAGCCGGCATGACCCTTGTTGGTCGACCATTCCGGTCCCGGATTGATCGAGACGCCGGCAGCAAGTGCGGCCTGATAGAGCTTTAGCGTATCGACCTGGTCAGGCAGCTTCACCCAGAGGAAGATGCCGCCCTTGGGCTCCTCGAACTCGGCAGCTGTCCCGAACTGCTCGTTCAGGGCTTCCATCAGCGTGTCGAGCTTGGTGCGCAGCGCCTTCGTCAGCGCCGGCACGTGGCTCGAAAAATGCGGCTTGCAATAGGCGGCTAGCACCATCTGCTCCAGTGCGCCGGAGCCGGCATCCGTCTTCAGCGCCAGCATCCGCGACATCACATCCCAGGGCGCGACGATGAAGCCGACGCGCAGCGCCGGCGCAATCGACTTCGAGAACGAGCCGATATGGATGACGCCGCCATTCGGGCTCATCGCATGGATGGCCGGCGGCCGCTGTCCCGACCAGACCAGGTCGGCATAGCAATCGTCCTCGAAAATAGGCACGCCAAATTCGGCCGCGAGCCGCACCAGCTCGGTGCGGCGGCTCTCCGGCATGATGCTGCCGGTCGGGTTCTGCACCGTCGGGATGGTGTAGATGTATTTCGGCCGGATGCCGCGGCTCTTGAGGTCGGCCAGCGTCGAGGCCAGCACATCCATGCGCATGCCGTCCTTGTCGAGGGGGATGCCGACGACGTTGACGCCGAGCCGCGCCAGGCGGGTCAGCGAGCCCTGGTAGCTTTCCTGCTCGAAGATCACGGTATCGCCGCGCGCCAGCAGTGTCGCGTTGACGAGGTCGAGTGCCTGCAGCGAGCCGGAGACGATCATGAGATCGTCCACAGTGCAGCTGATGCCGGCATCGCGCTTGAGTTTTGTCACCAGGAATTCGCGCAAGGGCAGATAGCCCTGCGGACCATGCGCCAGTCCGTAAGTCGCCAGCGACCGGCCTTCGCGTTGCAGGGCCGCATTGGTCGCCTCGATCAGGTCGTCGAGCGGCAGTTGCTCGGAATCGTTGTTGCCGCCGACAAAACTGTATTTGGCGAGGCCGGTCCAGCGCGCAGAGGGGGTCGGCAGCCCTGCGGGAAACAGGGGCGCGAAATCGAAGCTGGACGTCATGGGCGTTCCTCGTTTTGTTCTTGTTGAGCGGCCGGCGTTGCGCCGGTCCTGCCTGACTTCTTGCCGGCCGCCCTCGTCGGACGGTCTTATTTCTTGCCTGCCGTCCGGGTCGGACGGCCCTGGCTGATGAAAGCGTAATGCGCATTGGCGACGCCGCCAACCATCAAGGCTTCGACGGCCGGCTCGGCGATCTCGCCCGTCGCGCCCCAGTCGACGATGAAATTGGCACCGGTCCCGCCGCGCACGTCGTCGGTCGGAATGAAGATCGAGACGGTGGCGAGCGGCTTCAGCGCGACGGGGGCCTTCAGATAGGTCTCGACCTGCTTGCCTGCGGTGTCGAAATAGGCGATGCGTTTGACCACCAGCGGCTGGGTCTCGGAGACGTTGTGCACGCTCAAGGTCACCGAGAAGTCGACACGCAGCTTGCCCTGGCTCATCGCGACGCTGGAATAGGCGGGCACATAGAACCCGCCGGAGACGGCGAGTTCCTGCTGCGGCAGTGCCGTGAGCGAATCGGCAAAGTTTTGTTCGATATTGACCTTGGATTGAGCGGCCGCGGGCACGGCAGAGGCGAGCGGGCATAGCAGCATTGCTGCGAAGAGCCCCGTTCGCATGTGACGAATTGCTCGCTTGCCGCGCCGCAACCGGTCTCTAGGGTGCGGCAAAACGGACCAATTTGGCATGCACGAGCTCATTCGCGACATCACTCTCTGTATTCTCTTTGCCTGGATGCTGGGCCTGCTCGCCCATTTCACCCGGCAGCCGCTGATCCTGGCCTACCTTATCGCCGGCTTCTGCATAGGTCCATTCGGTGCCGGCTGGGTCAAGTCGCAGGAATCGATCAGCGTCATCTCCGAGCTCGGCCTGATCTTCATGCTGTTCATGATCGGGCTCGAAATCGACCTGAAGAAGATCGTGCGGGCGGGCAAGGTGATCCTGTTCGCCGCCGGAGGCCAGCTGATCGGCGGCTGCCTGCTCGGGGTGCTGTTCTTCGTCGGTATCGGTCTGTCGCTCGGCGGTGGGCAGTTCGATGCGATCTATCTCTGCGTCGCCTGCGCGCTGTCGAGCACCGTCATCATCGTCAAGGTGCTCTACGAGAAGCGCGAGCTCGACACGCTGCCGGGCCGCATCACGCTCGGCGTGCTGGTGCTCCAGGACATCTTCGCCATCCTGTTCCTGGCGGTGCAGCCGAGCCTCGCCAATCTGGAAGTCAGCGTCATCCTGCTGTCGATCGGCCGCGTCGCGGTGCTGGTCGCCGCCGCGCTGCTGGTCAGCCGCTATGTGCTGCCGCGCCTGTTCCACCAGATCGCCCGCCGCCCCGAGCTGATCCTGCTCGGCGCGCTCGCCTGGTGCTTTCTCGTCGCCGAGACCGCCGAGCGGCTGTCGCTGTCGCGCGAGATGGGCGCCCTGATCGCCGGCGTCTCGCTCTCGACCTTTCCTTACGCGCTCGACGTCACCGCCAAGGTCACCACGCTGCGCGATTTCTTCATCACGCTGTTCTTCGTCGCGCTCGGCATGACCATTCCCGTGCCCGGCCTCTCCGTGATCGGGCTTGCCTTGATGATCGCGGCGTTCACGGTGGTGAGCCGCCTCGTCACCACCTTCGCCCCGCTCTATCTGATGAAGCAGGGCCTGCGTGCCAGCCTGTTGCCGGCCCTGAACCTTGCGCAGATCTCCGAGTTCTCGCTGGTGGTGATCCAGACCGGCGTCGCCGACCACCACATCGCGGCCGAGACGGCGAATGCGGCCTCCTTCGCCTTCGTGGTACTCGCCGTGCTCTCGACCTTCGCGATGAGCCGCAGCGACGAGATCACCCGCTGGGCGATCGGCCCCCTGAAGAAGATCGGCCTGCGCGATCTCGACCATGGCAACGGCCATGGCGAGGAGGGACACGAGGGCGGCCATGGCGAGGCCCGCCGCATCGTCATCCTCGGCTTTTTCCGTGCGGCGAGCGCGCTGCTGGCCGAGATCGAACGGCAGGCGCCGGTTCTGCTCGAGCAGATCACCGTGATCGACTTCAACCCCAATGTGTACCAGACGCTGCTGTCGCGCGGTCTGCACGTGATCTATGGCGATATCAGCAGCGCCGACACGCTGCTCCATGCCGGTGTCGGCAAGTCCGAGATGATCATCCTCAGCGTGCCGGATGCGCTTCTCAAGGGCGCCAGCAACGAGAAGCTGGTCCGCCACGTCCGCACCCTCAACCCGACCGCCATGATCGTCGCCACGGCCGACCTCCTGTCGGATGTGGGCGAGCTCTATGCGGCCGGCGCCAGCTACGTCACCGTGACCCGGCTCAGCGACGCTCATGAGCTGTTTACCGTGATCGAAGCCGCCCAGGCCGGCCTGCTGCCCGACAAGCGCGCTGAGCTCGATCAGCGGCTTGGCGAGCGCCGCGAAGTGCTGCCCTGAGGGCGCTGCGGCCGCCTTCTTGCCGAGCCTGCCCGCGCCTATATCCCTGGTATGGCCGGTGCAGGCCCTCTGGCGGGCCCGCCCTCCGGCATATGTGGTTGCGCCGGGGAGACTAGCGCGCCGGCCCAAGTCCGGCTAAGCCTCCGCCCCATAACCGATAGAGATTGGGAAATGCCCGATAACGTCCAGGAAGTCTTGCAGGCCTTTGCCCGGGGTGAGCTCGTTGTCGTCACCGACGACGATGACCGCGAGGGCGAAGGCGATCTGATCGTCGCCGCCTCGCTCTGCACCGCCGAGAAGATGGCGTTCATCATCCGCCACACTTCCGGCATCGTCTGCGCGCCGATCACCACCGAGGACGCGCGCCGGCTGCGGCTCGATCCGATGGTGGCGCACAACGACTCCGCGCACACCACCGCGTTCACAGTCTCGGTCGACTACAAGCCCGACGGCGGCACCGGCATCTCGGCCGAAGAGCGCGCCTCGTGCTGCCGCGCGCTGTCCAATCCCAATGCCGGCGCCAACGATTTCGCCCGCCCGGGGCACATCTTTCCGCTGATAGCCAAGGACGGCGGAGTGCTGCTGCGCTCCGGCCATACCGAGGCGGCGGTCGACCTCTGCAAGCTCTCCGGCCTGCCGCCGGTCGGCGTCATCAGCGAGCTGATGAACGACGACGGCAGCGTGATGAAGGGCGAGCAGGTCGCGCAGTTCGCCGCCAGGCATAAGCTCAAGCACGTCACCATCGCCGACATGATCGCCTATCGCCAGGCGCGCGAAAAGCTGATCGAACGGGTCGCGACCTTCGTCACCGAAAGCCCGATCGGGCCGCTTCAGGGCTACGCCTACCGCTCGCCGTTCGACTCCATCGCCCACGTGGCGTTCGTCTATAACGGGGTCGGCGACGGCAAGAATGTGCTGACGCGCTTCCACAAGCCGAACATCGTCAAGGATATCTTCACCGGCCACAAGCGCATGGCGGCCGTGCTCGAGCAGTTCAAGAAGTCCGGCCGTGGCGTGCTGGTGTACCTGCGTGACGGCGCGGCCGGTGTCCCCGTGGCGGCACTGCCTGATGAGAGCGCGACGGAGGCTGACCGCAACCGCCAGTGGCGCGAGGTCGGTGTCGGCGCGCAGATTTTGCGTGATCTCGGCGTCTCCTCGATCCGTCATCTCACCTCGTCGGTGCACGACTACAAGGGCCTGTCGGGCTTCGGCATCGAGATCGTCGCCAACGAGCAGCTCGAAAGCTAGCGCTGTCATCTCAGGGTGCGCGAAGCGCATCCCCCGGGCGCGCGACGCGCGTCCCCGGGATTCACGCAGAGCTGCAAATCTGCAGCGCAATTGCACTTATTGCCGCGGCGCTTTAGTTTGTCGGGCAATTCTTGACGGAACCAGATGCGAAAGGACGTTTCATGAGCGTGCGCCCTCAGGCCAAGGACAAGCCGGTTTCGGCTTCTTTCCAGTGGGACGATCCGTTCCTGCTCGACGAGCAGCTCACCGAAGACGAGCGCATGGTGCGTGACACCGCCCGCGCTTACGCCCAGGACAAGCTGATGCCGCGCGTCACCAAGGCCTATCTCGAAGAGAAGACCGACCGCGAGATCTTCAACGAGATGGGAGAGCTCGGCCTGATTGGCATCACGCTGCCGGAGGAGTATGGCTGCGCCAATGCCAGCTACGTCGCCTATGGCCTCGTCGCGCGCGAGATCGAGCGGGTGGACTCAGGCTACCGCTCGATGAACTCGGTGCAGTCCTCGCTGGTGATGTATCCGATCTACGCCTATGGCGACGAGAACCAGCGCAAGAAGTATCTGCCGAAGCTCGCCAGCGGCGAATGGGTCGGCTGCTTCGGCCTGACCGAGCCTGACGCCGGCTCCGATCCGGCCGGTATGAAAACCCGCGCCGAGAAGGTCTCGGACGGCTACCGCCTGACCGGCAGCAAGATGTGGATCTCGAACGCACCGATCGCGGACGTGTTCGTGGTCTGGGCCAAGTCGGCCGAGCACGACAACCAGATCCGCGGCTTCGTGCTGGAGAAGGGCATGAAGGGCCTGTCCGCGCCGAAGATCGGCGGCAAGCTTTCGCTTCGCGCCTCCATCACCGGCGAGGTCGTGATGGACGGCGTCGTGGTCCCCGAGGACGCGCTGCTGCCCAACGTCTCCGGCCTGAAGGGCCCGTTCGGCTGTCTCAACCGCGCGCGCTACGGCATCTCCTGGGGTGTGCTCGGCGCCGCCGAGGACTGCATGCATCGCGCCCGCCAGTACACGCTCGATCGCAAGCAGTTCGGCAAGCCGCTGGCCGCGACCCAGCTCATCCAGAAGAAGCTCGCCGACATGCAGACCGAGATCGCGCTCGGCCTCCAGGGCTCGCTTCGCGTCGGCCGCCTGATGGACGAGGGCAAATTCGCCCCCGAGATGATCTCGATCATGAAGCGCAACAATTGCGGCAAGTCGCTCGACATCGCCCGCGTTGCACGCGACATGCACGGCGGCAACGGTATCTCGGCCGAATACCACGTGATGCGTCACGTCCATAACCTCGAGACCGTCAACACCTACGAGGGGACGCACGACGTCCACGCTCTGATCCTGGGCCGCGCCATCACGGGCATTCAGGCGTTTTTCTGAGCGCCATCTGTTCCATGGCGGTTGCCTTGCTCCGCTGTCATCGTCCGCGAAAGCGGACGATCCAGTATCCCAGAGACCTCACCTTCGTCTCGACCGCCGCGGCGTACTGGATACCCCGCTTTCGCGGGGTATGACGGCAGAGAGTGAGGCGGTACGTACAGGAAGTCCCATGTCCGACAACGACGACGTCCCGTTCAACCGCAATTTTCCTCTCAAGCCCGGAATCGTCGAGGAAGTCCGCCCCGGCGTGCGGCGGGTGCTCTGTAACAATCCGAGCCCGTTCACCTTCACCGGCACGGTCAGCTACATCGTAGGCACTGGCAATGTCGCGATCATCGATCCCGGTCCGGATGATGAGGCCCATGCGGCCGCGCTGCTCGATGCCGTCAGCGGCGAGACGGTGAGCCATATCTTCGTCACCCACACCCACCGCGACCATTCGCCGAACACCGCGCGGATCAAGCGGGCGACCGGGGCGCCCGTGTATGCCGAGGGCCCGCACCGCGCCTCGCGCCCGCGCTTCGAGAGCGAGAGGCATAATCCGGAATCCGGCTCCGATCGCGACTTCGTGCCCGATATCAGGATCGCCCATGGCGACGTCGTCGAAGGCGACGGCTGGCGGCTCGAGGCCGTGGCGACGCCCGGCCACACCGCCAACCATCTCGCCTTCGCCTGGCCTGAGCGGAAATTCAACTTCGTCGGTGACCACGTGATGGGCTGGTCAACCTCGATCGTGGCGCCGCCGGACGGCTCGATGATCGACTACATGGACTCGCTCGACCGGCTCGCTGCGCGCGAGGAGGATTTGTATTTCTCCGGCCACGGTCCGGAGATTCCGGAGGGGCAGCGCTTCGTGCGCTTCCTGATCCGTCACCGCAAGGCGCGCGAGGCCTCGATCCTGCACCGCCTCGCCAAGGGCGAGACCGATATCCCGACCATGGTGCGTGCGATCTATATCGGCATCGATCCCAGGCTGACGAATGCGGCGGGCTATTCCGTGCTGGCGCATCTGGAAGATCTGGTCGCGCGCGGCGTGGTCGCGACGGATGGTGATCCCGTGATTGGCGGGACGTACCGGATGGCTTGAGGCGAATGGCCAGTGGCGAATGGGCGGCTCGCCATTCGCTATTCGCTATTCCCCATTCGCCCCTTACTTCTTCACCGTCTTCGCCGGTGCCTTGGGCGGCGCCACCGGGGTCTTCTTCACGGGCTTCAGCGCATCGGCGTCCACGGCGGTGTTGAGATCGTCGATGAACTTGGTCACGCGCGCGGCGTTGCTGCCGAGGTCGCTGTCGAAATAGCGCGAGGCGGAGCGGATATCGACGCGGGAATCGTCGCCGTCAGGAACGACCCTGATGGAAATATCCTCGCGCAAACCCATGATCGGCGAGCGTGCCACCGCCTCGATGCGGCCGATGCGGCGCGGCGGCTGCGGCGCGCGCTCGTCGATGACGAGCCATTTGCGCTTGTTGACGAGCTGGAGAGCGATCGCATAGGCGCGGTCGACCGAAATCTCGAGCTCGATCGGCTCGATCTCGGGATAGAACTGGCGCTGCTGCTCGGCCGAATAGAGGCCGGCGTAAACAGCTGTGTTGGCACCGTCGCCGGTGCGCAACCGCGCCAGCGCGTCGAAGCGCGGCGGGTCGATCGGATCGGTGGTGATGTCGTGGATCGCCGGCAGCTTGCGGTATTGCAGGGCGAGATAGGCGGGATAGGCCAGGATCGCCCCGTCGATCAGGAAGGCGAGCAGGATACGCGCCATGCCGCGCGAGCCGTTCTGCCAGATCGCGGCAAAGCCGGCGAGCCCGAACAGGATCGAGAGCGCCGCGATCGCAAGCCCGCCGAAGAAGGTCGCGAGCGCCGGCTTCGGCTCCAGAAAGCCGAAGCGGACGATGAGGATCGACACCACCACCGCCACCACCGCGAACACGGCCAGATTGCGCGCCCAGCTCGCGAGGCTGGACACGGGCTCCGACTGGTAGGGAGCGGAAAACCTGCGGGCCATCGGGTGAGCTCTGCCGGGGATTTGGAGGCCGGCCGATTTGGCGCGACGATGGGCCGTTGAGACCACGGCCCGAGGGCAAATTCAAGAGTTCCGCAAGCACCCAGCCCGTCATGCCCGGGCTTGTCCCGGGCATCCACGTTCTCCGGGGCGTGGGCAAGGCGTGGATGGCCGGGACAAGCCCGGCCATGACGAGGCTCGATGCATCGAGCGCTCGCGCCCTCCAGGGGAGGGCGCCAGGACGCCTACGCCGCTGCGTTCGGGAAGCGGTACTCCTTGAACTGATCGCGCAATGCGGTCTTCAGGATTTTCCCCGTGGCCGTATGCGGAATGCCATCGACGAAGGCAACGTCGTCGGGCATCCACCATTTGGCGATCTTGCCGTCCATGTATTTCAGGATGTCCTCACGGCTGGCCTGCTGGCCCTGCTTGAGCTGCACGATCAGCAGCGGACGCTCGTCCCATTTGGGATGATAGATGCCGATCACGGCGGCCTCTGCCACGGCGGGATGACCGACTGCGAGGTTTTCGAGGTCGATCGAGGAGATCCACTCGCCGCCGGACTTGATCACGTCCTTGGAGCGGTCGGTGATCCGCATGTAGCCGGCCTCGTCGATGGTCGCGACGTCGCCAGTGTCGAAGAAGCCTTCGTCGTCGAGGATGTTGGCGTCAACGCGGTAATAGGCCTTGGCGACGGCGGGGCCGGAGACCTTGAGGCGGCCAAAAGTCTTGCCGTCCCAGGGCAGCTCCTTGCCGGCATCGTCGGTGATCTTCATCTCCACCGCGAAGGGCGCATAACCCTGCATCTGCAGCACGTCGAGCCGCGCGTCGCCGGTCGCATTCTGGAACGGCGGCTTCAGCGCCGCGACGCTGCCGATCGGGCTCATCTCGGTCATGCCCCAGGCGTGGCGCACGTTCGAGCCCATGTCGAGGAAGGCCTTGATCATCGAGCGCGGCATCGCCGA
>Ga0070665_100001601_pt1 | contig 26049 bp, 22 predicted proteins | sample KBSS13metaG_FD_65862 | JGI IMG/M metagenome (GOLD analysis project Ga0070665, IMG submission 65862) | Switchgrass rhizosphere microbial communities from Kellogg Biological Station, Michigan, USA - KBS S1-3 metaG | ecosystem: Host-associated > Plants > Roots > Rhizosphere > Soil ... | reverse complement strand
AGTGACGGAGGTTTTTTATGCTGTCTTGGGCTTTGACGTTCTTCATCGTTGCGATCATCGCCGCGGTGCTTGGTTTCACGACCATTGCGGGTGCCGCAGCCGGTATCGCCAAGATTCTGTTCTTCATCTTCCTCGTGCTGACGCTGGTCGCGCTGGTTGCAGGCGCATTGCGAGGACGGCCACCTGTCTGAGCAGCCCCGCGCTGCCTGCGACAGACCGGAATGCAAACGGGGCCCAAATGGGCCCCGCTTCATTGTTGGCTCAGGTGAATAGGAGCGCCTGGCTGACCGCCACGCGCACCGTCTCCGGCACGAACGGCTTGGTCACCAGGAACGTCGGCTCGGGGCGCTCGCCGGTCAGCAGCCGCTCCGGATAAGCTGTGATGAACACGATCGGCACCTGCACCTCGCTCAGGATCTGGCGCACGGCATCGATACCCGAGCTGCCATCGGCGAGCTTGATGTCCGCGAGCACGAGGCCCGGCTCGGTTTTACGAGCCGCGCGCACTGCTTCGTCGCGGGTGGTCGCGATCGCCGCGACCGTGTGTCCCATCTCGCGCACGATGCTCTGCAGATCGAGCGAGATGATCGGCTCGTCCTCGATGATCAGCACCTTGGTGCTCGGCTGATCGGAGATCTCGCGCACTGCCTGCGCGACCATCTGCTTCACGTCTTCCTCGCCGACATCGAGGATGCGTGCGGTGTCGGTGACGTTGAACCCTTCCATCGCGGTCAGCAGCAGCGCCTGGCGCCGCGCCGGGGTCAGCTCGCCGAGCTTCTTCTCGACGCCCGCGGTCTGCGTCCGGGACGTGGTCGCAGTGCGCAGGTCGACATTGGCGCTGCCCCACAGCTTGTGAAACAGCCGATACAGCCCCACGCGGGGGGTGCTGTCGCTGCCGATCACCGAAGGATCGGCGACGATCGTTTCCAGACAGGCCCGCACGTAAGCGTCGCCGCTCTTCTGAGTGCCGCACAGAGCGCGGGCGTAACGACGTAAGTAAGGCAGATGTTCGGCAATAGCGTGAGCCAGAGCCATAGGCACTCCTTCGATTCTTCCTCTGAGATTTTCTGAGCGCAGCGTTGCGCGCGCCGATAACCGCGGCTGTAGTATGTGCGAGAGGGGGGAAAGGTTCCTTCCGACTTGGAACTTTTTCAATCGTGGGGCGTTCCGGCTCGACATGCGAATTCCACGCGGCGCGTGCCGCGGCGCTCCGGTTCGAGTCCATCCATGGTCATGAGCGAGAAAATCAAACCAGGCGAGCAGCCTGAAACGGCTGCCGCGAGTACCGAGCAGGTCCCGGACTGGCTCCAGAGCCGGCTGCGCCGCATGTTCAGCGACGTCATGGACGAGCCCGTGCCAGACGAGTTCAAGGCGCTGCTGAAGCAACTCGAGGACAAGGAGCGCGGCTCCTGATCGGGCCCGTGCCGGTCTTCCGCAACCCCCTGGACGGCTCATGACAGGACACGATCATTTCCTGGAACAGGTGACGGCATTATTGCCGGCGTTGCGTGCCTTCGGCCGCTCGCTGTGCGGTGATCCGGCACGCGCCGACGATCTGGTGCAGGACACCGTGCTCAAGGCCTGGACGAACCGCGAGCAGTTCCAGTCCGGCAGCAATCTCAAGGCCTGGCTCTTCACGATCCTGCGCAACTGCTATTACTCCGAGCTGCGCCATCGCAAGTTCGAGATCGAGGATCCGGATGGCGTGTGTGCTGGTCAGGTTGCGATCGCGCCGGATCACGACGCCAAGCTGCACCTGCGCGACCTGAGCCGCGCCTTGCAGCAGCTGCCGGTCGATCAGCGTGAAGCGCTGATCCTGGTGTGTGCCACGGGCCTGTCGTACGAGGAAGCAGCGGATGTCTGTCAGGTGGCCGTCGGCACGATCAAGAGCCGCATCGCGCGAGCGCGCGACCGGCTGGTCGAGCTGCTCGGCGACGACGCCGCGCTGGTGACCGGACACCCGGTGGTTGGCGCGCTCGCGGACGTCGACGGCGCGTCGGAGCCGCGTTCGGGCGGGCTCTGAGGTCCTGCTCAGCGGCTCGAGCGCTGCTCGGCGTCGGTCCCGCCCGCTCCCGGTAAGAGGCTGCAAGATACTCGCCGCGGGGCTCATTTGAAGACGCTCAAGACCGCATTGGCACCGCGCTCCTGGTTCGGACGCAATGCCGGTCTGCGTCCGCGGCTCGTGGTGATCGTCGGCATCGCGATGCTCGCGCCGGGCGCCCTCGCGGTGCTGCAGGCGATCTCCAGCTACGGCAGCAGCATGCGGATCATCGAGCAGAACCTCGCGCAGGCGGCGCAGCTCGCCGCGAGCGAAGAGGTCAACGTGATCGCCGCGTCCCGCGAAATCCTCACCAGCCTTGGCGCGCAACCGGACGTGCGTGCCGGCACCGGCCTCGCCTGTCGCCGTGCTCTGCAGCGAGCTATCGGCGGATTGGATCAATACGAAGGTGCGCTGGTGGTGAACGCGGAGGGCGTCGTCACGTGCGCATCCGGGCCGATGCCGCAAGTCGTCAAGGTCGACGATCGCGTGTGGTTCCGCGACATCATGGCGGGCGACGGCTTCGTGGTGAGCGATCTCATCGTCAGCCGCTGGCTCGGCAGCTGGGGCATCGTGACTGCCGTGCCGCTGGTCGACGATCAGGGTCTGATCCAGGGTTCGGTGTCGCTGTTCATCGGTCTCGACTGGCTTGCGCAGCGCTACCAACGAGGCGCCCGCTCGGAGGACGGCGCGGCCTTCGCGCTGCTCGACAGTCGCGGTGAAATCATCACGCGCGATGCGAGCCGCTCGCCGGCGAAGTCGCCTCTGCCGCGCAACAGTCTCATTCACGAGCAGCTGCGCGATCAGCTGCCAGCGGGCCAGACGCGCACGTTCCGCGCGCGCGGACACGACGGCATCTGGCGCCTCTACGCTGTCAGCCCACTGCTCGGGGGCAGGATCTTCGTGATCCGCGGCACGCCCGTGCTGACTGCGATCGGGCCGCTGGCGCTGCAAGTCGCCTGGGGCGTGCTGACGCCGCTGCTCATGTGGGCGCTCGCGATCGCAGTCGTGTGGTTCGGCATCGAGCATCTGGTCGTGCGCTGGATCAGTTATCTCGAGCGCATCACGTCGGCGTACGCAGCCGGCCGGCACAACGTGCGACCGGAACGCGTCAGCGCAGCGCCGGCGGAGATTCGCAGTCTCGGCGAGACGTTCTCGCGCATGGCAGATCTGATCTCCGCACGCGAGTCCGAGCTGCGCGAGTCGCTCGCACAGAAGGAAGTGCTGGTGCGCGAGATCCATCATCGCGTGAAGAACAACCTGCAGCTGGTGATGAGCCTGCTCAATCTGCACGCGCGGCGCATTCGCGATCCGCGCGCGGAGCTGGCGTTCGCCGAAGCGCGCAGTCGCATCAACGCGCTCGCGACGCTGCATCGACGTCTGTACGAATCCGAGAGCCTGCAGGAGATCGACCTGAAGTGGTTCCTCGAAGATCTGTGTGCCGAGCTGCGGCGCGGCGGGTTGTCGCGTGGCCGGTCGGTCGAGCTGATCACGAACTCGCCGAGCGAGGTGATCGGCCCGGAGATTGCCGTGCCGCTCGGGCTGCTGGTGACCGAGGCGATCACCAACGCCTACAAGCATGCGTTCAACGAGGGCAGCGGCGGTCACATATATGTAGAGGTGCGGCGGCCTTCGCAGGACAAGCTCGAGCTCGCGGTCCGCGACGACGGCTCCGGGTTCGACCCGGCGGCGGGCGAGGACAGCACCGGTCTCGGCCGTTCGTTGATCGAAGCGTTCGTGCGGCAGCTGCGCGGCGAGTTGGAGATCACCGGCGATGCAGGCACGTCGCTGGTCGTGCGCTTCCCGGCGGCGGCGAGGAATCAGGCTGAGAACACGGCGCCATCTCCGGGTCCTACGCCTGCGACGCCCATCGAGCCGCCGGCGGCGGCTGCGCCGGTCTCGAGTTCCGAGTGAATTGATCGCGCGACGCTCCGAGCTGGCGAACTGGTCGTATATCCAGTAGCATCCAGCCCATGTCGTCTCCCACTCGACCCAGTGCGCGCACCGGGCGCGGCGCCGTCTCGAATCCGGAAGGGCGCTTCGAAGCGACGCGCTCCGAAGCGGTCGACGACGGCTGGGGTAGTCTCGACGAGGAGTTGCCGCCGCTCGCGACGACCGTGCAGCCGGAGCCCGCTCGCTCGATCATCTCGCGCAACGACTCACCGGACATTTCCTTCGATCAGTCGATCAATCCTTATCGTGGCTGCGAGCATGGCTGCGTTTATTGCTATGCGCGTCCTTCGCACGCTTACCTGAATCTCTCGCCCGGTCTCGATTTCGAAACTCGACTCTTCTACAAACAGGACGCCGCGCGCTTGCTCGAGCAGGAGCTGGCAGCGCCAAGCTATCGCTGCTCGCCGATCACCATCGGTGCGAACACGGATCCTTATCAGCCGATCGAGCGCGAGTATCGCGTCACGCGCAGCATCATCGAAGTGCTGGCGAAGTATCGGCATCCGTTCTCCATCATTACCAAGAGCGCGATGATCGAGCGCGACATTGATCTGCTCGCGCCGCTCGCCGCGGACAAGCTCGTGTACGCGATGGTCAGCGTCACGACCTTGTCGAATGAACTAAAGCGCACGCTGGAGCCACGTACTGCTTCGCCAGCTGCGCGTTTGCGCGCGATTCGCAATCTGCACGAAGCGGGCATACCGGTCGGCGTGATGGTTGCGCCGATCATTCCGGTGCTCACGGATCACGAGCTCGAGCGCATCCTCGCGGCTGCCGTCGCATCCGGCGCACAGTCTGCCGCGTACGTGCTGCTGAGATTGCCTTACGAGTTGAAGGATCTGTTCCGCGAATGGCTCGAGCACAACGAACCGTTGAAGGCGAAGCACGTGATGTCGCGCTTGCAAGCGATGCGCGGCGGCAAGGACAACGATTCGCGTTTCGGCGTGCGTCAGCGCGGCGAAGGCGAGTATGCGGCACTGCTAGCGAAGCGCTTTGCCGCTGCATGCACGCGTCTCGGCCTCAAGCAGCGCGAGCGCTTCGCGCACGATCTGACGCTGTTCCGGCCGCCCACGCTCGGGCCACAACTGTCGCTCCTTTAGGACAATGCACGCCTGACCAATCGACTTCGGCTCGCGCGTATTTGACATTTGGAGCGTGCGGAACGTTGTGCACTTTCCCGGCATTGACTGCGGGACGGTTGGCGTATACTCGTTTCGCAGCAGATCGTCCGACCTGCGCCGAGCTTCACACCGGGGATTTCGCTTGAGCCTCCTGGAGAGAGTCAGCATGCAATCCGTCTCAGGACAGCGCGCCCTGCGCTTGGCCGTCGCTGCCGTTTTGTGCTCAAGCGCTGCCGGGTGCATGACTGCCAAGATCGAAGAGATGCGTGAGGCGCCGACGCAAATCACGCATGACGAAGCAATCGTGCTGCTCGCCAAGCCGCATCTGGAAGGCACGGGCACCGAAGACAAATTCCTCGACTGCCTGGAGCGCGAGCTGGTCGGCGAAAGTGTCTCCGCCGACGTTGCCAGCCGGCAACGTGCCGGCAAGCAAGTCGACCCGCGCAGCAGCCTGAAGAACGGTCCGTTCCAGATCTACGCCGATCACAATTTCGTCGACGCGCTGTATCCGTGGCTGGAGCCGAGCACTGCGCCCGCCAACGCGCAGGGCTTCAGCACGTTCCTGGCGCGACCGGGCGTGACCGAGCGGGTCAATTCCATGGGCGTGCGTTACATCGTCTGGGTCGATGGCGTGACCCAGAAGACCGATGGCGGCGGCAGCATCGCTTGCGCAGCAGGACCGGGTGGCGCCGGTTGCCTCGGCCTCGGCTGGTGGGAAAAAACTTCCGACTACGAGGCGACGATCTGGGATCTGAAGCAGGGCGTGAGCGCGGGCAGCCTGACGACCGACGTGAAGGGCACGTCGGTAATGATCGGCGCCATCGCACCCATTCCGCTGATCGCGCCGGTGCAGAGCACGGCCTGCGATCGCCTCGCCGGGCAGCTCAAGGCATTCCTGCTCGGCTCGAGCGCCGAGGAGAATACGGTGGTCTCGCGACCCCAGTAGTCGAATCTCCTTCCCTAGACCGCATTGAACCTGCGGTCGGTGGCGCGGATCGAATGTTTGTTGAGCGGGGGCGGTCAGCCCGCGTTCAGCTAGCGGGTCGCACAGTCGGAAACGGCGGCAGCCGCGGCTGGTGTGGCGGGGAACGAGGAGAAACGATGCAAATTCAGCGCTCGCGCAGGTCTCTGCCCGTGGTCGCCGTGCAGGTGACGGCAGTCGGCGCTGTCTGCGCGTTTCTCATGGGTGGCTGCCCCCAGCAGCAGCAGCAGTCGTCCTCCGGCGGCCAGTCCTCATCGATGCCGTCCGGCTCTTCCGGCGGCGGTGGCAGCAGTTCCAGCATGCCGTCCTCGTCCTCGGGCGGCGGCGGACGCTCCGGTTCTTCCATGCCGAGCCCCGGTGGCTCGCAATCGTCTTCGCAGAGTCGCAGCGGATCCTCCGGTGGTCAGAGCGGCTCGAACATGCCGCAGTCCAGCGGCGGCAGCAGCTCCGGTGGCGCGCAGAGCGCGGGCGGGGGAAGTCAGAGCGGTAGCCAGAGTGGCAGCCAGGGCGGTAGCGCCGGTTCGCAGGGCGGTCAGAGCGGTCCGAGCGGCCAGAGCGGCGGTCAGACTGGCCCGAATGTGACCGTGGGCGCGCAGCTCCCGGGCGCCGGAATGCCGTCAGTAGGCATTCCCATGCCGAGCACTGGCGGCCAGAGCGGCGGCGGTGGTGCCGAGGGCAGCCCGCAGAACCAGAGCAACTCCCCTGATGCTAACGGCGGCGGTGCGGCCGGCGGCGCGCAGAACGAAAGCATTTTCCGTGGCTCGAGCGGCGGCGCCTCCGGCGCGCAAACGCAGAGTGCGGGTGGCGGGGCCCAAGGTGGGTCGCAGGGCGGCGGTGGATCCCAAGGTGGTGGCGGATCGCAAGGTGGTGGCGGATCCCAAGGCGGCGGCGGATCGCAAGGCGGCGGTGGCCAGGCCGGCGGCGGATCTGCGGGTGGCGGCGGCGCGGCCGGTGGTGGCGCCGCGGGCGGTATGCCTAATGCTGGTGGCGGTGGCTCTGCCGGTGGTGCTGGCGGATATCCCTCTTCGGGTGGTAGCGCGGGCGGTGGCGGCGGCGGTGGAATGACCACGCGCGAGCGCAGTGCCCAGATCGATCGCGAGCTCGATGCGTCCCTCGGTGTCTTCGACGGTCGGATGCGCGACGAGCAGGCGACGATCGCCGGCCAGCGTGGCGACCGGAATGGCGGCGGTGGCGGCGGTGGCAACGGCGCGGGCGCTGAAGAACAAGCAGCCGGCGGCGCGGCGGGTGGCGCCGGCGGTGCCAACGGCAAGAACGGCGAAGGCGGCGCAAGCGGCCAAGGCGGCGCCAACGGCGGTCGCGGTGGCCAGAGCGGACAAGGTCAGGGCCAGGGTGAAGGTCAAGGCAATGGTCGCGGTACCGGCGGCCAGCAGGGCGGGGGCGGTGGAGTCGGTGGTGGCGCAGGCGGCGGCTCGGGTCCGAATACCGTGCCGGCCGACATTCCGGACGGCAGCGACGACGACATCGTCGCGCGCCAGCTGCGCGAAGCGGCGCAGAAGGAAACGGATCCGGAGCTGCGCGACAAGCTGTGGCAGGAATATCGCGACTACAAGAAGAACACGGGTTGATATCGGGGAACCAGTTTTTCAGGTCTAAGCAAATGAATCGCTCAATCGCACTCGTTCTCGCTGCCGCGACGCTTGTTTCAACAGCACTGGGCACTGCCGGCTGCGTCACTCACGAAACCCGGCCGCAGGCGCGCATCAATGCGATTCAGGCCTCACAGGAAATTCCGCAGGACCAGTTGCTCGACGTCGCGGTGAAGCTGTTCGACGAGAACGTGCCGACGGACGAGAAGAAGATGGAGCACGAGCGCATCTTCCCGGAAGTGCGCAAAGCCGAGGCGCGCTACTTCCCGATGCAGATCCGCAATACGCTGGAAGGCAGCGGTCAGTGGGGCCAGGTGCGCGTTGTGCCGGCCGACGCTGCCGCACTCGACGTGCAGGTCTCCGGCAAGATCATCGAGTCGACCGGTCAGATGCTGCGCATCGACGTCACCGTCGTCGACGCCACCGGCCGGCTCTGGTTCAAGCGCGAATACCAGCAGAACGCCGATACGCGCTCGTACAAGGATCAGAGCGGCCAGCCGCGCGATCCGTTCCAGAATCTCTACAGCACCTTCGCCAACGATCTGCTCGCCTACCGGCAGCAATTGCAGGCGGCGGATCTCGAAAACGTCCGCCGCGTTTCCGAGCTGCGCTTCGCGAAGGATCTCGCTCCGTACGCGTTCGACTCTTACCTGACGCAGGACAAGAAGAAAGCCACGTATCAGGTCGTGCGCCTGCCGGCGGATGACGATCCGCTGCTGGTGCGCATGGACCGCATCCGCGAGCGCGACTACGCGTTGATCGACACGGTCAACGAGCACTACTCGCTGTTCGCCGAGAACATGTCGGAGCCCTACACCAACTGGCGCCGCTACAGCTACGCGGAGCTGGAAGCAGAGGACGAAGCGAAGCGCTCGGCGCTGACGCGCAAGCTCCTCGGCGCCGCGGCGATCGTCGGCGGCCTGGTGGTCGGCTCCGAAGCGAACACTTATGCCGGGCAGGCTGCGGCCACCGGCGCGATTTTTGGCGGCGCGTATGCAATCAAGAGCGGCTTCGACAAGGGCGCGGAAGTGAAGATGCACTCCGAATCCCTGAAGCAGCTCGGGGAATCCTTCCAGGCCGAAGTCCAGCCGATGGTCGTCGAAGTCGAAGGGCGCACTCTGCAGCTCAAAGGCACGGCCGAAGAGCAGTACCACGAGTGGCGGCGACTGTTGAAGGAACTCTACGAGAACGAGACCGGTCTGCCGGTTCAGACGCCTGCAGCGGCTCCGCAGCCGGCTGCCCCCGCCGCACCGAACAGCGGCGGGTAAAGCGCCACCGATTTCTTTCGACACGACACATCGCATCATGCTGGAGAGCGGGCAGGAACTGTCTGCGAGATTCGTACTCGTCCGACGTCTGGGTACAGGCGGCAGCGGCGAAGTCTGGCTCGCACAGGATCGCGAGCGCGGCTGCTTCGTCGCGCTGAAGATCCTGCGCGACGATCTGATGCAGGACGTGGCCGCAGTCGCAGCCCTGCAGCGCGAGTTCGAGCATGTCCGGACGCTCGACCATCCGAACATACTGCGCGTCGACGGTGTGCATCGCTCCGGCCGGCACACCTGGATCGCGATGGATTACGCGTCGGGCGGCGATCTTTCCCAACTTCGCGGCCGAGGCTATCGCGAGATCCTGCTGCACGCGGCGATGCCGATCGCAGCGGCACTAGCGCATTCCCATCGTGCCGGCATCGTCCATCGGGACGTGAAGCCGTCCAACGTGCTGCTCGCGTCCGATGGCACGCCGCGGCTCGCGGACTTCGGCATGGCGCTGGTCACGGCAGCGACGCCCGCTGCGAACGCCGGGCGCGGCTCGCCGTACAGCATGAGCCCGCAGCAGGCGGCCGGAGCGGCTGCGAGCCCTGCCGACGACACCTACGGCTTCGGGGCAATGCTTTACGAACTACTTTCGGGCTACCCGCCTTCTTATGGCGATGGCAAGCTCAGTCAAACACCCGCGGCATTGCCAGCAGCGGTGCCTGCGCCGCTCGCGCAACTCGTCCTGCGGATGCTCGCCGAATCTCCGGCAGACAGACCCGCCGACATGCAGAGCGTCGAGCGTGAGCTGGCTACCATACTGACTGCTCCGCCCATGACATCGTCCGAACCGGTCAATCAGCCAAACCCGAGCCCCGCTCCGATCCGCGTCGAGCCGCCGAGCACGCGCGTGCCTGGGCAGAGCGAGCCGCTGCGCGGCGCATGGCAGCGCTCGACAACGCAAAGCGCGAGCGCGGACGAGCTGCGCCGGCAGGGTTTTCGTCGCGGACTCGGCGCGGCAGCGGTCGTCGCCGGCATCGCCGCCATTGCCTTCGTATTCTTCGCACTGCCGCGCTTTTTCCAGGCGGAGCAGCCGGCGCAGTACAAGCAGGCCGCGTCGTCGGTTCCCGCGAAGCCAGCCGCGCCGGAAGAACCAAAGAAAGAAGTCGATTTCGCCGCACTCGCGCGCGCCAAGCAGGATGCCGACGATCGGCGCGGACCGCTCGAGGAACGTTTGAAGAAGCTCGCGGCCCGCGCTGCCGAGCAGTGGGGCGGCGAGGAGTTCAAGCGCGCGAACGACGAGCTCGCCGCCGGCGACAAAGATTACGAAGCGCGCGAGTACGTCACTGCACTCGAGCACTTCAACGCGATCGATCCGCTGCTCTCGAAATTAGAGAAGCGCGCTGGCGAGGTGCTCGCTGCGCAACTCAAAGCTGGCGCCACCGCCTTGCAGGAAGGCCGTTCGGCTGATGCGAAGACCGCCTTCAATCTGGCGACGAAGATCGAGCCCGGCAACAAAGTAGCGGAGCACGGACTGAAGCGCGCCAACACGCTCGACGAAGTGCTGAACCTCGTCGCGGGCGCGGAGCGCATGGAAAAGGAATCGAATCCGGTCGGCGCCGTCGAGCAGTTTCGCAAGGCGCTCGCGCTCGATGCCGAAGCGCCGCGCGCCGCCGACGGCATCGCGCGCATCGAAGCGAAGTTCGCATCCGACGCCTTCGCCAGCACGATGGCGCGCGGCTACGCGGCGCTCGCCAAAGCGGACTACACCGGCGCGCGCTCCGCCTTCGAAGCAGCGCGCCGCGTGCGTCCGAATGCGCCGGAGATTCCGACTGCGTTGAAACAGATCGAGCAGGAGCAGCGCACCGGCACCATCTCCGAGACGCTCGGCGTGGCACGCGAGGCCGAAGGTCAGGAGCGTTGGGCCGACGCGCTCAAGGAATATCGCGCCGTGGCAGAGCTCGACTCGACCGTGGCCGCCGCGCAGGAAGGCATTGCGAGAACCGCGCCGCGCGCCGCGCTCAACGAGCAGCTCGAGCTGTACCTGACGCAACCCGAACGGCTCTTCAGCCAGCCGGTGCGCGCGGCGGCGCGTGACACGCTGGCTCGCGCCGCGAGCATTCCCAATCCCGGTCCACTGCTGCAGAAGCAGACGGCGTCGCTGAAAGACTGGATCGCCCGCGCCGACGTTCCGGTCTCGATCGCGCTGCAATCGGACAACATCACACAAGTAACCATTTATCGCGTCGGTCAGCTGGGAACGTTTGCCGAGCGCTCGCTCGACCTCGTGCCGGGCAGCTATACGGTGGTCGGTACCCGGCCTGGCTATCGCGACGTACGACGCGAGATCAACGTCCGCCCGGGCGCAGCGCCCGAGCCGGTCGTGATTCGCTGTGAGGACCGCATTTGAGCGAGCTGGTCGTTCGCGAATCTCTGGGCGAGCGCCGGTTTGCGGCGACGGAATTTCCGATCGCAGTGGGCGGCGCCGGCAGTGCCATCGTCATGGCTGGACGCCCGCCGGGTCCGGAGGCCTATCTCGGCTTGCACGAGGATCAGCTGTTCGTGCAGCCGGCCAACGGCGCCGAGATCCTGCACAACGGCGTGCGCGTGCAGAGCTCGACCTGGCTGCGTAGCGGCGACGTCGTGAATCTCGGCGCAGCGCGCCTGCGTATCGCTGCCAACGACGACCAGCTCGTGGTCGAAGTCGACGATGGCAGCACCGGCAACATCACCGCGCCGCCGATCATTCCCGAGAGCGCGCGCCTGCAGGGATTGAGCGATGGCGACGCCGAGCGAATCGATGCGATTCGCTTTCGCGCTTCCGAAGCCGCCAAGCCGGTTCGTCGCATCACGGTGACGCCGCTGCGCGTCGTGCTGACTGCGCTCGCCGCAGTCGTCGTGATCGTGATGTGGTTCATCTTCACGGCCATGTCGGTCAGCCTGGTTACGGTTCCTGCGAAGGCGACGGTGCGCGTGACTGGTGGACTGCCCGCCGTGCGCCTCGGAGATCGCGTGCTGCTGCAATCCGGCAATTACCAGGTTCGCGCCGAGCTGCCCGGCTACAAGCCGACCCAGCAGTCGATCAAGGTCACGAAGTTGCCGAACCAGGCGTTCACGCTGACGCTCGCGAAGCTGCCCGGCATCCTGCGCATCGATGTCCCTGCTGCTGCGCGCGTGACGATCGATGGCAAAGAAGGTGGCAAGGCACCCGGTGAGTTCGAGCTCGAGCCTGGCCGTCACAGTGTTGCGATCGCCTCAGAGCGTTATCAGCCCTTCAGCGCCGACGTGACCATCGAAGGTCTCGGTAAGACGCAGACGTTCAAGCCGCAACTCGTGCCGGGCTGGGGCGTTGTGACCGTGACATCGGACCCGGCCGGCGCGCAGCTGCTCGTAAACGGCGAGCCGCGTGGCGTCACGCCGCTGAAGGCGGAGATCATGGCAGGCGCGCATCCAGTCGAATTGCGCCTCGAAGGCTTCAAGCCCTGGACGACCGACATCCAGGTCAAAGCGAACGAGCCAATGTCGCTCGGTCCGGTGAAGCTCGGCTTGCCGGATGCACGGCTGGCCGTGCGTTCGGATCCCCCGGGCGCGAGCGTCTCGATCGGTGGCGTGTACCGCGGTCAGACGCCGATCGATCTCGAGCTGCGGCCGGACATCGACAACACCGTCGTGCTGACGCGGCCGGGTTACGAAGCAATCACGCGGGTGGTGAAGTTGAATGCGGCCGAGCAGCGCACGCTGTCGGTCCCGCTCAGCGGCGTGTTCGGCGAAGTCGTCGTCCGCGCGCAGCCAGCCGACGCGCAGTTGTTCGTCGACGGCAAACTCAGCGGCGCTGCGAATCAGACCCTGAAGCTCGTCGCGACTACGCACGACATCGAGATCAAGAAGACCGGCTTCGTCGACTTCAAGGCCAGCGTCACGCCGCGTCCGGGCGTGCAGCAGCGCGTCGATGCAACATTGCTCACGCCCGAGGCGGCGCGCATCGCGGCCACGCCTGCAGTCATCAAGACGAAGTTCGATCAGCAGCTGCGCCTGATGCCCATCGGCAAGTTCACGATGGGTAGCCCGCGTCGCGAGCCGGGCCGTCGCGCCAACGAGCAGCAGCGCGACGTGGAGTTCAAGCGCGGCTTCTACATGGGCGTGACGGAAGTCAGCAACGCGCAGTTCCGGAAATTCAAGCCCGAGCATCGCTCCGGAATCGTCGGCAATCACACGCTCGATCTCGACAACCAGCCGGTCGTCGCCATCACCTGGATGGAGGCGGCGCTGTACTGCAACTGGCTGTCGGAGCAGGAGGGCCTGCCGCCCGCTTACGAAAAGAAGGGCGAGACGCTGGTTGCGGTGAATCCCATGACAAAGGGCTACCGGCTGCCGACGGACGCCGAATGGGAATGGGTGGCGCGCTACGAAGGCGGCGGCAAGCTGCGGCGCTATCCGTGGGGCGACTCGCTGCCGGTGACGCCGCGCTCCGGAAATTATGCGGACGAAACCGCACGATTGATCGTCCTGGATGTCATTCCGGACTACGACGACGGCTTCGCCGCGACCGCGCCCGTCGGCAAGTTTCCGGCGAACAACCTGGGCCTGCAGGATCTCGGCGGCAATGTCGCCGAGTGGGTGACCGACTACTATATTGTGACTGCGGACATCGGCCAGACGCTGGTCGATCCGCTTGGCCCGACGGACGGCAAACAGCACGTCATCCGCGGCGCGAGCTGGAAACATTCCGGCGTGACCGATCTGCGGCTCTCCGCGCGCGACTTCGGCGAAGGCGCACGCAACGACGTTGGCTTCCGCATTGCGCGGTACGCCGACTGAGCGGAGGTACTCATGAAGCACAATCCCCCGATGCGCATGCTGGTTCTGCTCGCCGTCTTCTCGGTGGCAGGCTCCTGGTTGCTCGCTGCCGAGTCACCGTCGACCCCGAAGCCCGCGACTGCGGCGGACACGACTCAGAGCGGCACCAACACTGACGCGACGAAGACTGACGCGGCGAAGACTGACGCGACCAGGACAGATGCTGCGAAGGCCGACGCCGCAAAGACTGACGCCGCAAAGACCGGCGCGGCAGCCAAGACTGACGCTGCCAAGGCCGACGCCAAGGACGCGAGCAAGGACGGCGACAAGAAGACCATCGCCGAGCAGGCCGAGGCGGCGCTCAAAGCCGCGTACGAGGCCGACCCCAAGGCACCGGCGAAGGGCGATCCGGATGCGAAGGACGACACGCAGACGGCGCCGGTCGCCAAAGGTCCGTCGCCGCAGCGCTTCACGCCGACCGAACAGGTTCGCGCCGACTTCGACGTCTCATTTCCGATCGACATCTGACGCAACGAGCATCCCATGGTTACTGCAGCCGTTCCGGTTCCGCGTCGCATCTCCTACCCGAGCGAGTTCGTCGTCACGCTCGGCTCGCTCATCTTCACCATCCTGCTCGTGCATGCGACCTATGTCGCGTGGATCCAGCCGAACGGCGACGCGATCGTCGCGTCGGAGCAGGCGCGCATGCACTCCGATCCGAACTTCGTGCCGGCCCGCACATTCCTCTTGGTGGTGAACGGCGGCGCGCAGGAGGCCGAGATCATCCACTTCGTGTGGGCGATGCTGATCATCCTCTACAAGTGGCTGCTGTTGCGGCGCGAGCGCAAGCTCCTCGACCGTGACCTGATCCACGTACCCGAAGGCATCAAGGTGTTGCCGGAGGACGCGAAGGATTACGCGCGGCAACTGGAGCAGCTGCCGCAGGAAGAGAAGGGAATGCTGGTCGTGCGCGCTCTGCAGCGCACGCTCGATCGCTTCGCCGCGACGCGCAGCATTCGCGATTCGGCCGAGACGTCCCGCGCCGTCTGCGATACCGAGGCCGACCGGCTCGACTCGGGGTTCGCGATGATCCGCTACGTCGCGTGGGCCATCCCGGCGATCGGCTTCATCGGCACCGTGCAACACATCAGCGTAGCGCTGCTGCAAGCCCACAAAGCTGTGACCGGCGACATCATCAGCGTGACCTCGAGCCTCGGCATCGCGTTCAACTCGACGTTCGTCGCCCTGTCGCTGACGATCGTGCTGATGTTCTTCCTGCATCAGCTGCAGCAGTTGCAGGAAAGTTTCGTGCACAACACCGATCACTGGATCGATCAGCATCTGATCCGCCACATGCAGGTGAGATAGCTTGCTCGCACTGGAGCTCATAGATTCCGGCCTGCTGCTCGCCCGTCAGCGCGGCGAGAACAGCGAGGTGCTGACCGAAGTACCGGGCATCGCGTTCCTCGGCGACGACACCACGCGCACGGGGGAAGCGGCGGTCGAGCGCATTCGTCTCAATCCGCTGCTCGCGCATACGAATTTCTGGCGCGGCCTGAGCACCGAAGAGCTCACGCGGCCTTCGCGGCTTGCACGCACGACTGCCGATATCGCGTTCGCGCAAGCAGAACAGCTGCTCGGTCCGCACAAGGCAGAAGGCGAGAGCGTGCTGCTCGCGGTGCCGGCCGGCTACAGCCGCGAGCAGCTGCCGCTGTTGCTCGGCGTGATCAACGAAACCGGCGTTCGCGTCTCCGGCCTGGTCGATGCAGCGCTCGCTGCGTGCAGTCTCGAGCCCGCGCCCGCGCGTGTCCTGCACCTCGATCTGGAGCTGCATCAGGCGATTCTCACGGTGCTGGAGTATTCGGGCGGCGATCGCTCGGGTCTCAAGCGCAGCCGTTACGAGATCGCCCTGCGCCACGGCGTGCTCGATCTGAATCAGACGGTGCGGCAACTCATCGCCGAGACGTTCATCAGCAAGACGCGCTTCGATCCGCTGCACGACGCGACCACTGAGCAACGCCTGGTCGGCCAGGTGCCGGGGCTGCTCGCTCAATTGCGCGAACAGGAACAGACCGTCGTCAGCATGCAGTTCGGCGATCGGCCGCTCGAAGTGGAGATCGAGCGCGCGCAAGTGATCGCTGCGCTCGAGCCGCATTATGTCGAGCTGCTGCGCCTCGTACAGGGCGCGCGGGTCGCTGGCATGCAGATCCAGCTGCGACTCGCGCCACGCATTGCAGCCTATCCAGGGCTCGTGGAGCGCTTCGGCACACTCCGGGACTGCGAGGTGCGGCTGCTCCCGCGCGGCGCCGCTGCGCTCGGCACGCTTCAGCACGAAGCCACTGTGAGCCGTCCCGACTCTCTGGCGCTGGTCTATCACCTGCCGATCGCGCGAGCCACGGGCGCTGAATCCACTGCAGAGCCGGAAGCGACGCCTGCGCCGCTGCGGCCGACGCATCTGCTTTTTCAGGGCCGTGCGTGGCGAATTTCTGACCAGCCGCTGGTAATCGGCTGGTCCGTCGACGCACAGCGCCGCGCGCTCGTGCTGCCGAGCTCTTCGCCCGGCGTGTCGCGTGCGCATTGCACGGTCGTCCGGCGCAACGGCGCCGTCATGATCGAGGATCACAGTACTTACGGTTCATACGTAAACGAAGAACGAGTGGCGGGGCGCACGGCACTTACCGTGGGCGATCGTCTGCGCCTGGGCTCGCCCGGCGTCACGCTCGAGCTGATTCAACTGGTGAACGACCATGGCGAAGCGCAAGACTGAAGTCTTCAGCATGTCGTTCCTCGATTGCATTACCTGTGCATTCGGGTCGGTGGTGCTCGTCTACACGTTGATCAACGCGCAGGGCGGCTTGCGCAAGGTCGCCGAGAAGCGCACGAATCAGGCCGAGGTCTCGAAGATGGAAGAGCAGGTGCTGGAGGGCTACCAGCGCCTGGTGCAGCTCCGCAATTCGCTGATCCAGACCGAATCCGAGACCGTGAAGACCGAAGGGCTCGGCACGCGCGTGCTCACCGAGACCGAGCGCTTGAAAGTCGAGCTCGCGGACTCCGACAAGCAAACGCTGTCGCGGCGCGAAGCCATCGAGCGCTTGAAAGCAGATCTGAAATCGCTCGAGGAGGGCGCGCGGCGACTGGAAGGCGCGACGACCGATCCGAGCGCCACCGGCACGCGCGTGCGCGGCTTCATCGGCACCGGTGACCGTCAATACCTCACGGGCCTGAAAGTCGGCGGCGAGCACATCCTCGTGATGGTCGACGTCTCGGCCAGCATGCTCGACGAAACGGTCGTCAACATCCTGCGCACGCGCAACATGTCCGACACCCGCAAGCTGATGTCGGACAAGTGGCGGCGCACGCTCTCGACTGTCGATTGGATCGCGGCGCAGATGCCGTTGGAATCGCAATTCCAGTTGTACGCCTTCAACACCAAGACCTGGGCCCTGCAGCCGAGCTCCGACGGCAAGTGGCTCAAGGTCAACGATCCGAACGCACTGGGCGACGCGATGCAGGCGCTGCACAAGATCGTGCCGAAGGACGGCACGAGCCTGGAGAACGCGATCACCGCACTCAACGCGCTCAACCCGCGACCCGACAACGTGATCATGATCACCGACGGCCTGCCGACGCAGGGCGCGAGCGCGCCGTTGATCCGCAAGACCATCGACGGCGACGATCGCCTCAAGCTGTTCGAGCGCGCGTTCGCGAAATATCCGCGCACCGTGCCGTTCAACGCCATCCTGATGCCGATGGAAGGCGATCCTGGCGCGCCGAGCGCGTTCTGGGTCGCGGCGCGCGCAACCGGCGGCTCGTTCATGAGCCCGTCGAAGGACTGGCCGTAGTGCTGCAAAAGTCACGCCTTTTGCAGCACGTCTGTCGAAAGGGCCTCGGCCGCTTTCGACCAGTGAACTAGGAGCGCACCGAAACCATGGCACGCCGTCTGAAACGCCGCGAGACCGAGATCTTCAGTATCTCGTTCCTGGACTGCATCACCTGCGGTCTCGGCTCGGTCGTGCTGCTGCTCGTGCTCAGCAACATGCGCACGCCGGAGATCGAGTCGTCGCCGGAAGACCAGCAGCAGCAGCTGCTGAAGTTGCAGGACGAGCTGATCGATATCAAAGGTCAGACCGACATTCTCAACCGTGACCTGAAGGCGAAGCAGATTCAGCTCTCTGACGAGAAGCTGCGCATCGCGCGCTTGCAGGGCGACCTGAGCGACATTCGCGGCAAATTCAATACGTCCAAGAAAGAGGCGGACGTCGCCAATCAGCTCGAGGGCCGGCTGGCTTCCGCACAGCAGACGCTGACCGACGAAATGAAGCGCCTGCTCGGCCAGGGCTTCCGCCGCAAGAAGGACGATGCCATCGGCGGCATTCCCGTCGACAGCGAGTACATCATCTTCTGCATCGATACCTCGGGCAGCATGTTCAATTATGTCTGGCCGATGATGCTGAGAAAGGTCGAGGAAACGCTCAACGCCTATCCGAAGGTGAAGGGTTTCCAGGTGATGAACGACGAAGGCGTCTACATGTTCACCGGCTACAAGGGCAAGTGGATTCCCGACACGCCCCAGCAGCGGCGCACGGTAGTCGAGCGGCTGCGCACCTGGAACGCGTTCTCCAACTCGAGCCCGATCGAAGGTATCGTCGAGGCAATCCGCACCTATCACGCCAAGGATAAAAGGATTAGCGTGTACGTGTTCGGGGATGAGTTCACCGGCCCGTCGATCGATTCGGTCGTCAAGGCCGTTGACCTGATCAACCGCGAGGATGAATCCGGCGAGCGACGTGTGCGTATCCATGCTATCGGCTTTCCCGTGCGGCCGGACGCCCCGCAATACACCAGCATCCGGTTCGCGACGCTGATGCGTATCGTGTGTCAGCGCAACGGCGGCACCTTCGTGGGTCTCGAGGAGCCTGACCGCGGGCGGCCGCGTTTCACCATCGGCGACAACGTGCTACCGAAACCGGGCGCACCGAGCCCGACGCTACCGAGGCGAACGTGAAGACCATCCAACATTTACGCGCGCCGCTGGTGTTGCTGGGCGTAGTCGCCCTGGTGGCGCTGGCAGGCTGCGGCCCGGTGAAGCTGGTCGCGAACACCAACATTCCGACGCCGCTGGTCGTCAAGATTCCGATCGCGGTCGCATTGTTCGTGCCGCAGGAATTCTCGACCTACGTGCACAACGAGGAGCGCTGGAGCACCGACTGGCACGTCGAGCTCGGCAAGGCGCAGACCGACGGCATCAAGCGACTGATGAATGCGATGTTCGAGCGCGTGGTTGCGGTCGACAGCGTTGGCGCCGGGCAGAATGCGGAAGGCGGGGTACGCGCGATTCTCGAACCTAGCGTCGAGGAATTCGCCTTCGTCACGCCGCGCGACGCAGGCTCGCCGTTCTTCGCGGTGAGCATCAAGTATCGCGTGAACGTGTATCTGCCGAACGGCAAGCTCGCCGACTCGTGGGGCTTCACGGGTTACGGCACGGCGCCGGCCGAAGGTCTGTCGAGCGCGCCGCCGCTGCAGACTGCAACCGCGCTCGCGATGCGCGATGCTGGCGCGAAGCTCGCTGTCGAGTTCCGTGAGCAGGCCATCGTGCGCGGTCTGTTGCCGGAAGGTGCCACGGCCGACACGCTCGTGAAGCCGGTGCCTGAGATTCCAACAGCGCCCGCGAGTACGTCGACGACCGCGCCGACGAGCACCCAGCAGCCGACTCCCACTCCCGCTCCGACACCCGCCGTCGCCGCGCCGAGCGCCGCTGCTGGCGCTCAGTCCGCGCCGCAGGAAGAGCCGAAAGAAGAAGCGAGCGACGCGCCGAAGGAAGAGCCGGCGAAAGACGAGCCAGAGAAGAAAGACAGTCAGGCTAAAGCCGGACCCACAGGCGTCTTCTTCGTGGGTCAGGCTTTAGCCTGACTCTTAGCGTCCGCCTTCGACGCCTTCCTTGCGGGTGCGGAACACTTCGCGATTCGTCATGCCGGTCGTCTGCACCGGCTCGCCGTTGACGAACTTCGGACGGAAGCGCGCGGCGCGGATTGCCGTCAACGCGTCGGAAGCTTCACGTGCAGTGCCATTCGAGCTGGTGATCTTCGCGTCCGACACTTCGCCGTCATCGGTCACCGTGAATTGCACTTCGACGAATCGCTCGTCGACCTGATCGGCGGGCAGTGCGACGCCGCGTGCGGCATGCGAGGGTGCCGGGTAGTAAACGCGCACCGGGAAACTCAGCGGCGCGGGCTCGGCCGCGGCTGTGCTGCCGGCGTCGGATGTTGCCGCTGCAGTGCTTGCGAGCGTCGCGTTCAGCGCCAGGGCGCGGCGATAGTAGGGCAGCGCTTTGTCGGGCACGTGCTTGATCTGGTACCAGTCGCCGCTCTGAATCAGCGTTGCGACCAGCGTGTCGTGCGCCGTCGGCGGCTGCACCTCGAGAATTTTTACCGCACGGTCCAGCGCTTTCTCGCCTTCGCTGTTCAGGTACTTCGGATTGATCGCCCGCGACTCGCTGCTGCTGCCGTCCGCGTCGGTCGGCATGCGTTCGCGGCTTTGCATCCTGAATCCAAGCGTCGAATAGTAGAGCTCCTGCGTGTAGGTTCCGGCGAGCGCGCGCAGCGGCTCGACCACCGTCGGGTCGTTCGGCCCCAGCTTCTGCTCGACGAGCATGATCGCGTGTCGATAGATCGCGCGTGCCCCGAGGAAGTCGCCGACGTCGGCGTGCCACGCGGCTGCGTAGCACAGGATCGGCACCTGCCGCGGATCGCGCCGACCGTAAGCGCGCTCGCCGAGCTGCATCAAGTAATTCACGTGGCGCTCGGCATCGGCTGTTTGCCCGGTCTTGACCAGGCTCTCTGCCAGCTGCCGCAGCAAGTTTTGCTGGCCGATGTCGTACAGACCATAACTGCGACGGTCGATCAGCAGAGCACGTTCGAGCGGCGGCACGGCCTCTTTGTGTTTGTTGGCCGCTGCCAGCGTGTAACCCAGGCCGCGCAACGGATCGAGCAGCTTCGGGCTCGCCGCGCCGGCGTGCAGCTCGACGATCTGCGCCGCCTCCGCGAACGCCTTCTCTGCCGCGTCGTAGTTCTTGGCGCCGTAGTTGGCGTTACCGAGCAGCGCGAGCGCATCGGCAAGTGCGAGCGGCTGCTGCTTGGCATTCTCGCGGGCCGTAGCCACGAGCTGCTCGGCGGCGGCAATGGCAGCGCTCCAGTCTTTGCGGTCGACCTGGGCCCAATATTCCTGCTGCGACTCCGGCCGGGCCGGAGGCTGGGCGGCCCCGGCAGCGGTGAAGGCTGCCAGGAGAGTCGCAACGACAGCGCAGAACGGGCGCAGCATGGGTCGGTTGGGGCGATGGGCTTTCAGGTCTGCCACAGGCTACTTTCTGCGACCGACCGGCACAAGCAGGGTTCGCCGGGCAACTCAGCAGGGCGCCGGCGCGGCCTTCGGCACGTAGATCGAATTCTTCACGGTCGCGAAAACTCGCCGCACCATCGGCTCGAATTCCTCGAGCGGCATGCTGACGAAGCGCGGATCGAACGCCGGGCCGTCGTACAGCCGACAGAATTCCTCGGTGGCTGCGTACCACGGGTGATCGCGGAATTCCTCGCGCATGTTGCGGTCGAGCCCGAGATGCTGGAAGAAGTAATAGCCCTGGAAGATCGCATGCTTCTCGACCATCCAGTGGTTCTGCTCGGAGACGAACGGCTTCAGGATCGCCGCGGCGACGTCAGCGTGATTGCGCGGACCGAGGATGTCGCCCATGTCGTGCAGCAGTGCGCACACAACGTACTCTTCGTCGCGGCCGTCACGATGCGCGCGCGTTGCCGTTTGCAGGCAATGCTCGAGCCGATCGATGGCGAAGCCGCCGCAGTCTCCTTGCAGCATCTTCAGGTGGGCGAGTACGCGATCGGGCAGCTCGACGATGAACGGCTTCATCGCCTGGCTGATGCGATCCCAGTCTTCCTTAGTACCGTCGCACATCGAATGGAAGCGCGCGCGCGGCATGTCGCCATCGGCCATGGCAGCTCCGAGTTCAAAGAGATAGTTGAGCTCGAAAGTACGAGTCGCCGGCGTTGACTGTCAACCCGTCGCCGCGCCTGCGCTGCAGGCTGCGATCAGGCGGCGTAGCGAACTGGCGAGGATTCGCGAGCTGCGTCGGTTCGTGCCGCTGTGGGCGCGGGTGTCGCCGGTGCGTTGCTCAGCGTGAACGCACTGACGACCTCCAGCAGCGCGCGAACCTGTGCGCGCAGCGAGCGGGCGACGGAAGCCGTCTGCTCCACGCGCTCGGAGTTTTGCTGGGTATCGCTGTCGATCTGATGAATCGACTGGTTCAAGCGACCGATGTCGTCGTTCTGCGCACGGCTCGCCGCACCGATCTCTTTCATGATGCCGGTGACGCGCTCGACCGCGCTCAGAATCTCCTTCATCGTCGCGCCGGCGCCTTCGACCAGCTTTGCTCCGCGCGCGACGTCGTCGAGCGACGCGCCGACGAGTTTCTTGACTTCGTTCGCTGCCGTGGCCGAGCGCTGCGCGAGATTGCGCACCTCGCTGGCCACCACCGCGAAGCCGCGACCTTGTTCGCCTGCGCGCGCGGCCTCGACGGCCGCGTTCAGTGCCAACAGATTCGTCTGGAAGGCGATCTCGTCGATCACGCCGATGATGTCGCCGATCCGGCGCGACGAGCCCGTGATGGCCTGCATGGTCGTGACCACTTCGCCCACGACTTCGTTGCCGCGCGTCGCGGTGCCGTGCGCTTGCGCAGCGAGCCGCTCGCCTTGCAGCGCGTTGTCGAGATTTCGCTGCACGCTTTCTTTCACGTCGCTGGCGCTGTCGCTCGTGGCGCGAATCGCGGCCGAGCGCGAGGACTCGCGATGAGTCAGATCTTCGCTCGCTGCAGCAATCTGCCGTCCGTCGGCGTCCAGCGTCTCGCTGACTTCGCTGATCCGCTGCACCAGGCTGAGCAACTGTTCGCGGCTGGCATTGAAGGCGCCGATCAGCTGGCTGACTTCATCGCGGCCGCGCGCCTCGAAATTCGCGGTCAGGTCGCCGTGCGCCAGCTTGCGCATGCGGAGGATGAGCGCGCCGAAGCCGCGCAGGTTGGACAAGTAGAAGCCCGTGATGAGGTAGATCGCGAGCAGCAGCGACAACAGGGTCAGGCCGAGCAGCCGATTGCGATGCGACTGGAATCCGTCGATCCGCTTCAGCAACAGTCGATCGAGCGCGCCGACAGCGCGCGTCGACAGCGACAACACTGCTCTGGAAACCTCGCCGTCATGCGCGCGCTCCAGCTCGGCCGTCGAAAGATCAGTTGCCAGCGCCGGGTTTGCGGCGATCGCGCGCTTGACTGCGGCAGCGAGCGAATCACGCAGCACTGCGGCGCGTGCGACGTCAGCCTGAGCCGCGGCTGCCGCGAGCTTCGGCGCGTAGTCCATCACGATCGCCATGATGTAGTAGGAATCGAGATCGGGATCGAGCGTCAGCTTCGAGTTGTCGCTGACCTGCGTGAACAACTCGAGGACTTGCGCTGCGTCTGCGCCGACGGACAGCTTGTCGATCGTCGTAGCGACGTCGAGCGCATCGCCCTGACTCGTCGCGAGACTGCCGAGCGCATCCAGCGCATGCGGCTTACCGGTCGCGCCCGGCTGCGTCACTTGCTGCAGCAACTCGTTCAGCGCTGCGACGTAGGCAACGCCGAGTCTTTCATCGCGGGCGAATTCGATATTGCTCTGTGCATACGCGAGCACGCCGTAGATGGCGACGCACAGCGGCACCAGCAGAGCAGCGCACACGATCCCGAATTTCACGGGCAGCCGTACGGCCTGCATGATGCGCAGGCCAGGTCGAAGCAGGGATTCCGCAAACACGTTCACTGCCGGGTGATCGGCAGGTGCGGGCATTTCTTGAGAGTCGCGACTAGCGCTTGCGATGCGGGATGAATGCACGCGCTCGCAGTGTCGCCATCGGCCACAGCACTTCCGGCGCGGCTTTCCTGTTCGCGACCAAAGGTGTTGGCTCGCGCAGCTGGCTGTCGATCCACTGCCAGCTGGCGCCGCCGACTACGGCAATAGCGAGCAGCAGCATCAGCAGTGTCATGCCGACCAGCTGATTGCGCCGCGATTCGAAACCGTGGAGGCGCGTTGCGAGCAGCCCGTCGAGTGCATGCGCCGAGCGCGCCGCCAGATCCAATGCCGCGCGGCTGAGCTCGCGCCCCGCACGGTTTGCGGCTTCGATCTGCTCAGGCGCGTAACGCGGCGCGTCGACGAAATCGACGAAGCGCTCGTACGCCTCGTTCAGTTCTTTGGTCGACAAGTCGCTCGCCAAGGCCGGGTTCACTGCGGTGGCCGTTCTTGCTGCTTTGACGACTGCCTCGTGCAGTCCGCGCGCGCGCGCCACTTTCAACTGAGCCGCGGCGACTGCCAGGTTCGGCGCGGACTCCATGACGAGTGCCACGGTGTAGTGCGCATCGAGATCCGGATCGTTCGAGAGCTTGGAGCTATTGCTGACCCGCGAGTACAGCGCCAGGACGTTGGCAACCGTGGGTTGCTTGCGCAGTTCCGCGATCTTCGGCGCGAGGTGCAGCGCGTCGTCATGGTCCGCAGTGAGACTTTCGAGCGCATCGAGTCCACGCGGCGCGGCGGGCGGCGGCGACTTGGTGACTTCCTGCAGGAGCGCGTTCAGCGGTGCGACGTAGGCGACGCCGAGCCGCTCATCGCGCCCGCCCTTGATGTCGTCCGCGGAGAATTCGACCGCGCCGTAGATCGCGACGCACACCGGCACCAGCAGCAGGCCCGCGAGGATCTTCAGCTTCACGGGCACGCGCACGGTCCGCGTCAGGCGCAGCCCGTTCGGCATCATCTCAGGGGGTGGATTCGGGTCCTGCAAAGGGCGTACGTCCTGAACTAGAGTCATCGGCAGCAGCGGCGATTTGTTGAGCCGTGGCCGCCCCTTACGGAACCTTGGTACCCGGGGCAGGCGTTGAGCCCAGATCAGCGGCTGCGCACTCGCGAACCATGACCGACGACCCGCTCTGGTACAAGGACGCCATCGTCTATCAGATGCACGTCAAGGCGTTTCATGACGCAAATGGTGACGGAATCGGCGATTTTGCCGGCCTGGCGCAGCGGCTCGATTATGTTCAGGAGCTGGGCGTCAACACGCTGTGGCTGCTGCCTTTTTATCCGTCGCCCCTGCGCGACGACGGCTATGACATCGGCGATTACACCAACGTGCACCCCGATTACGGCACGCTGGAGGACTTCCGCCAGTTCGTCGCCGAGGCGCATCGGCGCGGGCTGAAGGTCATCACCGAGCTCGTCATCAACCACACCTCCGACCAGCACCCGTGGTTTCAGCGGGCGCGCCGCGCGCCGCCGGGGTCGCCGGAGCGCGACTTCTACGTGTGGAGCGACGACGACAAGAAGCTCGCCGGCACGCGCATCATCTTCACGGACACGGAGACTTCGAACTGGGCCTGGGACCCGGTTGCCGGCCAGTACTACTGGCATCGCTTCTTCTCGCACCAGCCCGATCTCAATCACAACAATCCGCGCGTGGTCGAGGCGGTGACCGAAGTCATGCGCTTCTGGATGGATCTGGGCGTGGACGGCATGCGGCTCGATGCAATTCCGTATCTGTGCGTGCGCGAGGGCACGAACAACGAGAACCTGCCCGAGACGCATGAAGTGCTGAAGCGCATGCGCGCGGCGATGGATGCCGAATACACCGGACGCGTGTTCCTTGCCGAGGCGAATCAGTGGCCCGAGGACGTGCGCGAGTACTTCGGCGACGGCGACGAGTGCCACATGGCGTATCACTTTCCGCTGATGCCGCGCATCTTCATGTCGGTCGCGCTCGAAGACCGCTATCCGGTCGCGGAGATCATGCGGCAGACGCCGGATATTCCCGAGAACTGCCAGTGGGCGATCTTCCTGCGCAATCACGACGAGCTGACGCTGGAAATGGTCACCGACCGCGAGCGCGACTACATGTACCGGATGTATGCGCAGGAGCCGCGCATGCGCGTCAACGTCGGCATCCGCCGGCGCCTCGCTTCGCTGCTCGGCAACGACGTCGATCGCATCAAGCTGATGAACAGCCTGCTGCTGTCGATGCCCGGCTCGCCGATCATTTATTACGGCGACGAGATCGGCATGGGCGACAACATCTACATCGGCGATCGCAATGGCGTGCGCACGCCGATGCAATGGAGCATCGATCGCAATGCGGGCTTCTCGCGCGCCGATCCGCAGCGACTGTATCTGCCCATCATCATGGATCCGATCTATGGCTATCAGGCGGTGAATGTCGAAGCGCAGAG
>Ga0070665_100001600_pt1 | contig 26064 bp, 22 predicted proteins | sample KBSS13metaG_FD_65862 | JGI IMG/M metagenome (GOLD analysis project Ga0070665, IMG submission 65862) | Switchgrass rhizosphere microbial communities from Kellogg Biological Station, Michigan, USA - KBS S1-3 metaG | ecosystem: Host-associated > Plants > Roots > Rhizosphere > Soil ... | reverse complement strand
TGCGCCATGGTGTTGGCCGTGACCAGCAGCATGGTGAAGAACACGGCGGCGGTCACCGAGACCAGGATCGAACCGATGTTGCCCACCTGCTCGAGCAGTCGCTTGATGAACTCCCGCTCCGTGGCGGTCTTGGTCTCGAACGGCGAATTCTCGAATTCCTTGTCGATGCGCGCCGCGATGGCGTCGGACTGCGACGGATCGGCAACGCGAACGACAATGGTGCCCGCCGTATCCTTGCCGAACTGCAGCGACTCGCTCCAGTAGGCGTACTGGCAGAAGGCCGCCACCTTGCTGACGCCCGTGCCCTGCACCTCATAGATGCCGACGATGTCGAACTCCCAGGTGTCGGACCCATCCAGCTTGCGCCAGATCTGCGAACGGATCGGCACGCGGTCACCGACCTTCCATCCCAGCTGCTGTGCCAGGGCCGGGCCGATGATCAAAGCCTGGCGATTGGACTTCCACGCAGCCGTCGCCTCGGGCGTGAGCCTCAGCTCGGGGTATACCTGCAGCAACGCCTCGGGCTCCGCGGCCTGCATCTGGATGGGCCGCTTGCCGTCCTTGTACATGCCGCCGAACCAGTTGAACGGCACCGCAGCCTTCACGCCGGGCATCGCCCGGATCTTTTCGTAGTGCGCACGCGGCAACGGCACGGTCATGTTGATCTTGCTCATGCTGAGCACGCGATCCGCGCCCACCACGTTGACCACGCCGGCGAGGCTGGTGCGCAACGCGTCCAGCATGCCGAACATCAGGAATGCCAGCAGGATCGAGATGAACGTGAACACCAGGCGCAACTTGCGCCGCTTCAGGTTCGCCCAAACTATCGGCAGCCAGCGAAACATGCCCATCTCCTTGGAAGAAAGGCCTTAGACGCGCCGCAGTGCGTCGACGATCTTGAGTCGCATCGCCGTGAGCGCCGGCCACAGGCCGGTCACCACACCGAACACCAGCATCAACGAGATGCCCGCCACCAGCGTGCCTGCGTCCAGCTTGAACACCGGGAAGTAATCCTTGATGGACTCGCCCACCCCGCCCACCAGGAGCCAGGCAAGCCCGAGACCTATCAACCCGCCGAGGAAGGTCAGGAACAGCGACTCCAGCAGCACCAGCGTGAGGATGGACTGACCGCTGAAGCCGAGCGTCTTCAGTACGCCGATCTCGTTGGTGCGCTCGCTCACCGACTGCGCCATGGTATTGGCGGTCACGAGCAGCATGGTGAAGAACACCGCCGTGGTGACCGACACCAGGATCAGGCCGATGTTGCCGACCTGGTCGAGGAATTGTTTGACCATCACGCGTTCGGTCGAGGTCTTGGTCTCGAACGGCGAGTTCGCGAACATCGCATCGATGCGCGCGGCCAAGGCGTCGGATTGCGCCGGGTCGGCGACGCGCACCACCATCCAGCCCACCTGGTCCTTGCCGTATTGCAGGGACTCGTTGAAGTAGTCGTAGTGGAAGTAGACCGTGGCCTTGTCCACGCCCGAGCCGCTGGCATCGTAGATGCCGACGATGTTGAACTCCCAGGTGTCGCTGCCGTCGCCCTTGCGCCAGATATCCGAGCGGATCGGGATGCGGTCACCGACCTTCCACCCATACAGGTTGGCCAGAGTCGGACCCACGATGACGCCCTGGCGATCGTGTTTCCATGCCTCGAACTGGTCCGGTTTGACCTTCATTTCCGGATACACGGCGACGACCTGTTCCGGGTCGGTGGCCAGTACCTGGATCTGCGCCTTGCTGTCCCGGTACACGCCGCCAAACCAGTTGAAACCCGCGACCGCGCGCACGCCGGGCACGGCCTTCACCTTCTCGTAGTAGCCGCGCGGCAGTGACACCGTGATGTTCACCTTGCTCATGGCCATCAGGCGATCGGCGCCCGCGAGGTTCACGGCCTGCGACAGGCTGGTACGCAACGCATCGAGCATGCCGAACATCAGGAAGGCCAGCAGGATGGAGATGAGCGTGAACGTGAAGCGCAGCTTTCGCCGCATCAGGTTCGCGCGCACCAGCGGCAGCCAGGAAAACATCAGCTGGTCTCCCGTTCGAGACGGCCTTTCTCCAGGTGCAGCGTTCGATTGGCGCGTTCGGCGGCGCGCGGATCATGCGTGACCATGACGATGGTCTTGCCATGTTGCTTGTTCAGCGCCTGCAGCAGGTCGAGGATTTCATCGCCCGACTTGCGGTCGAGGTCACCCGTGGGCTCGTCGCACAGCAGCAGCGTGGGGTCGGTGACGATGGCGCGCGCGATGCCGACGCGCTGCTCCTGGCCGCCCGACAGTTCCTTCGGCTTGTGCTTCATGCGATCGCCGAGGCCCACCAGCGACAACGCGGTGTGCACGCGCTTGAGGCGATCCGCCTTGCCGAGCCGCGTGAGCAGCAGCGGCAGCTCGACGTTGCGCTCGGCCGTGAGCACCGGCAGCAAGTTGTACATCTGGAACACGAAGCCGACATTGTCGGCGCGCCACTGTCCGAGCTTGCTGTCCGACAGGCGGTCGATGGCCAGGCCTTCGACCTCGATGCTGCCGGTGGTCGGACGATCGAGGCCGCCGAGCAGGTTCAGCAAGGTGGTCTTGCCGGAACCCGACGGGCCCATGAGCGCGACGAAGTCGCCGCGCGGCAGGTCGAGATCCAGCTTCTCGAGCACCGGCACCACCTCGGCGCCGCGCTGGTACTGCTTCGCGACGCCGCGCAGGCGCGCAACGATCGGATCGGTCTTGTTCTGTTCCATTGCGGCCATGTCCTGTTCCTTTTAAGAGTTGCCTTCGGCGAGCTTGACCTTGCCACCATCCTCGAGGCCCGGCACCACGGGCGAAACCAGTTCCTCGCCGGAGGTCACGCCGGCCAGCACTTCGGTATTGCCCTCGCTCTCGGGACCGAGCGTGACCGCGCGCCGTTCGACGCGCCCGTCATTCACCACCCACACGAAGGTCTCGCCGCCATCACGCTGGATGGCGACCGTGGGCACGCGGATGCGCGGACCCTTTGTCTGTGCACTCGCCTGGACTGGCTGATCGTCCAGGAACCGTACCTTGATGCCCATCTCCGGCAGGATCTGCGGCTCGAGCTTGTCGAAGCCGATGCGCACGCGCACCGTGGCCTTGGTGCGATCCGCCGTCGGCACGAGGTTGATCACGTGCGCCGGTAATGTCTGGTCCGGGTACGCATCGAGCGTGGCTTCGATACGCTGGTTGGGCTTGACGCGGTTGATGTACGCCTCGTTGACGTCCACTTCGACTTCGCGCGAATCCATGTCGACGATGGTGGCGATGCCGGTACGCGTGAATCCGCCGCCGGCCGACATCGGCGAAACGATTTCGCCCGGCTGCGCGTCCTTGGAGATCACCACGCCCGCGAACGGCGCACGCACCGACGTATCGTCGTAGTCGATCTGGCGCATGGCGAGCTGGCTCTCGGCCACCTTGACCTGCGCCTTCGAGGCTTCGAGCCGGGCAGCGAGCGCATTCACGTCGGCCCGTGACGTGTCCAGCGCCGCCTCGCTGATGAGCTTCTGCTTCACCAGTTCGTCATTGCGCGCCAGCGTGCGGCGCGCGTCAGCCAGGCGCACTTCGGTTTCGGCGAGATTCCGGCGCGACGCCTCGAGCTCGCGTTGGGCCATCGTGAGCACGGTCTGGATGTTCACCGGGTCGAGGCGCGCCAGCACCTGATCCTTCTTCACCGCCATGCCTTCTTCGACGTAGACCTCGAGGACCTTGCCCGTGACTTTCGCGGACACCGTCGCCATGCGACGCGCCACCACGTAGCCAGAAGCATTCAGCACGGAATTGCCGAGGCTGGGACCCGTGCTGTCCGCCTCGGCGGTGACGGTGTTCACCTCGACGGTCTTGCCACCGAGCCACAGCCACAGGCCGACGCCCAGCGCGACCACCAGTAAGGCGCCGCCGGCTATATAGAAGAGTCGCTTTCCCGAGCCTCCGCCGGAGGCCGGCGCGGACCGGTCGATGCGCAAGGAACCGAGTGAATCTGAATCTAGAGGCATGCGCTATAAGTCCCTGAATCCCCTATGCATTACTCAGTCGTTTTGCCGCCGAGTATCGAAGCAGGCGCAAAGAGTAATGGAATTCCCGGAACTGAACACCTGTCATCTGTCATGCCCCCCGAGTGATAGACGAATGACACGCCCGCGAACCGACTCAGGGCCGCGTAGTTAGTTGCGCTTGTTGCGACCCCGATAGAATCCGCGCCGATGCCCCAGAATCGACCCGCGGAACTCATCGACATCGGCGTGAATCTCGCCCACGACAGCTTCGATGCCGACCGCGACGCGGTCATGCAGCGCGCCGCCGCGGCGGGCGTCATGCAGATGATCGTCACCGGCGCGAGCGAGGGCGGCACTCGCAAGGCCATCGAACTCTCTCAGCGCCATCCAGGCGTGTTGTTCGCCACGGCTGGCGTTCATCCCCATCACGCCGCCGACCTGACCCTCGAAGCGCGGCAGACGCTGCAAGAGCTGGCGCAGGATCCCGCCGTGGTCTCGGTGGGCGAATGCGGGCTGGACTACTTCCGCGACTTCTCCCCGCGGGACTTGCAGCGCCGCGCGTTCGGGTGGCAGCTCGAGATCGCCGTGAAAACGCAGAAGCCCGTCTTTCTCCATCAGCGCGACGCGCACGACGACTTCCTCGCCATCCTGCGCGAGCATGCGCCGCGGCTCGCCGGCGGCGTGGCCCACTGCTTCACCGCGGGCGAGAAAGAGCGCGACGCCTATCTCGAGCTGGGTCTGCACGTCGGTATCACCGGGTGGATCTGCGACGAGCGGCGCGGCCTGCACCTGCGCGAAGTCGTGAAAGGCATTCCCGCGAATCGCCTCTTGCTCGAAACCGACGCTCCGTATCTACTGCCGCGGGATCTCAAGCCGGCGCCAAAATCGCGCCGGAATGAACCGCACTTTCTTCCCCACGTGGCGGCCGCGGTGTCGGCCGCGCGTGGTGAATCCATGGAAACCCTCGCCAGGACGGCCACCGACAACACGCGCCGGTTGTTCCGGCTGCCAAGCTGAGGAATCCGATGGCCCACACTTCCACGCGTTGGGACGCGCTCGACGTCTTCCGCGGCCTCACCATCATGTTGATGCTGCTGAATCTCAGCCCGGGATCGTGGGAGACCAACTACGGATTCCTGGAGCACGCCAAGTGGGACGGCGGCACGCTGATCGACATGGTCGCGCCGGCCTTCCTGTTCTGTATTGGCGTGGCCATGCCGCTGTCGTTCGAGCGGCGCGCTTCCAGGGGCGCGCGGCCGCAAGCCCTGCTGGGGCACGTGTTCTGGCGCAGCCTGATGCTGGTTGCCATTGGCTTCTTCCTGAACCTCTATCCCCACTTCGACTTTGCCACGGTGCGCATCCCCGGCGTCCTGCAGCGCATCGGCCTGTGCTACGGCCTCGCCGGCTTCTTCATGATCGCCACGGCCTCGCGCCGCCCGGATTTCAAACTGCGCTCGCGGCCCATCGCGATCGCGGCGCTGGTCATTCTCGTGAGCTACTGGGCGCTGCTGTACTTCGTGCCCGCGCCGGGCTACACGAAACCCAGCTTCGGCCCCGTGGACAGCTGGCCCTCGGTCATAGATCGCGCGGTCATCGGCGTCGGACACTTCTTCCAGCACTGGCCGGTGGACGGAAAGGTGGTGTTCGATCCCGAGGGCATCCTCTCGACCTGGCCGTCCTGCTTCAACGTGTTGTTCGGCGCGCTGGTCGGCATCGCGTTCGCGCGGCGCAGCTTCGGTTTCCCGGCGCTCACCGCCATCGTCATCGGCGCCGTGCTGATGGGCATCGCGCTGGCGCTGCAGGGAATCTGCCCGCTCATCAAGAACATCTGGAGCAGCACGTTCGCGCTGTTCAGCAGCGGCTTCTCGCTGGCCTTGTTAGGCCTGCTGATGCCGGTGTCGCAGGCGCCGGTGGTCGGACCGGTGTTCGCGCCGGCGCGCATCTTCGGCGAGAACCCGTTGCTCGCCTACATCCTGTGTTTCCTGATGGCGCCGCTGATCGACGCCGCCTGGTTCGGCGGCGGCGCGCAGCCGGTGTCCCTGCGCGCCGCCGGCCAGGCCTGGTTTTCCCAGTTCCTCGAACCCCGCGCCGCCTCGCTGGCTTTCGGCCTGTGCGGGCTCGCGGTCATTTTCATCGTGCTCCTGTTCTGTCACCGGAAGCGGTGGATCCTCAAGCTCTGATGACGGGCATGTATCCGGGGCCGCTGGTGGCTCAGGCAGTTCTTGTGCTTCTGCAGCGCCAGGTATTTCAGCATCGAGTTGGCGGTCGGCGGCGCGTTCAGCTGCGTCATGACCTGCGTCAGCAGGGTGCGTAGCGGAGCCGCGTCGGCTGCGGTGATCTGGCGGAACTGCACCAGCAGGTCCAGCTCGAGCACCACGATCCTGAGCACCGAACTCGCCGAGGCGTTCTTGCCCTGGCGGATGTAGTTCTGCGCATCGGTGACCTGCGCCTTCAGCAAGTTGCCGAAGTCACGCGAGATCTTGCGATTGGCCACCAGTTGCTCGATCAGCGGGAAGGCCTGCGACAGATCCGGTCCCGGGGGCGGCGGCGGCTGCGTGACCGTCACCGTGTGCACCGTGCTGGTCTCGGTATCGTCGTCGGCAATGGTCACCGTGACCGTGAACGTGCCCGCCGTGGCGTACACGTGCGCCAGCGAGAACGCATGACCGCTCACCATGGCCTGGCTGGGTGACGTGCCATCGCCCCAGTTCACAGTCGCGACCCACGCATCGGCGCCCGGATCGGCGAAAGTGCCTTCGACGGTGTAGGTGTCACCCGCTTCGAGCGTGGCGTCGTCGAAGTCGCCCAACTCCGGCGCGACGTTGTCCACGGTCACGCTGAGCGCAGCCGTGTCGGTCAGACCATCGTTGTCGGTGGTCGTGACGGTCACGAGGTACACGCCGTCCTGCGCGAACACGTGGCTCACGGATTCGCCGCTGGCACTCGAGCCGTCGCCGAAGTTCCAGGCGAACGCCACGATGTTGCCGTTGGGATCGACCGATGCCGCGGCGCTGAACGTGCCGGCGGTACCTTCGTCGAGATTCGCCGGTCCCGAAACCGCCGCCAGCGGCGGCTGCGTGTGGCTCTCGACGGCGCCTTCCACGTCGTCTGGCAGCAGCGCCAGCAGGTCGTAACCCGTCAGTGACTCGATCGCATCCACCGTCGTGAGATAGGTGTGCCAGTCGACGTTGCGCACGCCGGGCTCGTTAGGCATGTTCACCGCGATCACTTCGACATCACGGTAATCGCGCACCGAGCTCAGGCCCAGGTCGCGCGGCAGCAGCACGGCGACCTTCCAGGTCGAGGTGGGGATCACCACCCTGCCCTGGTCCTTCAACGTGCCCTTGTCACCCGCGACACCCGCGATGATGTAGACCTCGCGGTCGTCGTTGCGTGCCTCGTCGCCGAGGAAGTTCTCGAACGCCGCCCACGGACCCTGGTTCAGGTCCGCGGCTTGCGGGACGATGTTGTCGAATAGATAGGTGTAGGCATTGTCGAGGCTGCCCGTGGTGCGATCGAACGAACGCACCAGGTGGCCGCGGTCGATGCCGTAACCGGCGAACGTGCCCGAATCGGTGTAGTCCGCGGTGCTGATCTGCGGGAAGTTGGCCGGCAGCGCCGGATCCATGGTGAAGCAGTCGCAGCGATCCTCGGCGCCGAAGTGCGTGGCGTCGAGATCGTAGGCCACCCAGTTCGGCGTGCCCCGGTTCGGGTTGTACGACGCCGTGTACTGCGGATACCGCACGATGTAGTCGTCGCTGGGATCCGCATCCGTCGGCTCGCCGAACTCGGCGTTGCCACCGTACTGCGCCGTGGTGCTGGCCACGGCCACGCGCGTGGGCAGCGTGATCGTGGACGTGGTGCCGTCCTCCGCGGTGGCGCGCAGGATGGCCGAGCCTTCACTCAACGCCGTGAACACGCCGTTGGGCTCGATGCTCGCCACGGCAGGTGATTCCGAGCTCCACACGAAGGTGCTCGTCACCGTCTGGTTGTTGAAGTCCACTTCCCGTGCGAACAACTGGTCCTGGAAGCCCACCGGCAGCGGCACGTCGGAAGTCGTGCGCCCGGTGATCACGATGTGGTTGTCGGTATTGGTCGGCTCCTCGGCATTGCAATCGCCGAAGGTCGATCGGGCCGCGACCCACGTCCCGCTCGAGTTGCGCTGCAGGGACAGGCCGAGCGGTGCGTTGGTTTCCGAGGCACCGATGTCGACCGAAGTCGCCGTGGCCGCCGGTCCATTGCTCGCCGTGAACGTGCCTTCGTAGGAACGGAACTCGACCAGCGCGCCCGTGTTGTCGAACAGCGCCATGCCGTCGGGTGAGCCGTTCTGCAGGCCATCCTGCGGGAAGCTCACGAACGCCACGCCGCGAGCGCCGCAGCTCGCCGGCAAGGTGCCGCTCAGCGAGACGGTGTTGTAAGTGCCACCGCCATTGCCGTTGTACAGCACGATGCTGTAACCGGTGATGTCGGTGCCCGCGGGGCCCTCGACTTCGAGCGCCTCGCCCGTGTCGGTGCCGAGATTGTCGTAGTGGATTTCGTTGAAGCGCACCGGCGACGTCGACGGGGACGGCCCGCCAATCACGTGCACGGCCGCGGAACCGGACACGCCGCTGGCCGCGGTCGCGAAGATCAGGGCATCACCCGCACTCGCGGCCGTGACCACGCCCGTGCCGCTGACGGTCGCGATCTCCGGGGCGGAACTCGACCAGGTGAAGCTGGCGCCAGTGACGGGCTGGCTGCCGGCATCGAGACCCGTTGCGGCAAGCGAAACCGTCTCGCCCCGGTTCAGCGTGGTGCTTCCCGGGCTGACCGTCACACTAACTACGTCGGCGGGCGGCGGCGTCTCGATGGTGTCATTGCACACACCAAAGGTGTTGGTCGCCGAGGCGCGCCAGCCGCCTTCTGGCGCGCGCTGCAGCGACGTGCCGGCGGGTGTGTCCGCGCCTTCCGCGACGCCGATGTCGACGGAGGTATGACCGGCGGCGATTCCGACGGCCGCGGTGACTACACCTTCGTAGGAAAGGAATTCGACCACCGCGCCCGCGGGATTCACCAGCGCCACGCCGTCGCTCGGTCCGTTCTGGATACCATTGCTTGGGTACGTGAGGACTATGACTCCCCGCGTATTGCACAGCGCGGGAATGGCGCCACTCAGGACGCGCGTGGTGCCGTAGGCGCTACCGCCCGCGTCGTAGAGCGCCAGCCGCCAGCCTGTCAGATCGGTGCCGGCAGGCCCCGAAATCTCCACGGCCTCGCCGACGTCGGTGCCGACGTTGTCGTAGTGGAGTTCACTGATACGGACACCCTGGGCGGCAGCGAAACCGCTCGCGACCAGGCTGAAACAAGCAAGCAAGAACCTGGTTAGACCTTTCGAGCGCATGAGATCCGTCCCTCGCGGTTGAAATTGGTCGCGAGCATACCCCCATGTCTGTGACAAGCGACGGATCAGGTTACTTAGTGCAATTTTGCGCAGTGATCACGGTGTTTATGTAACGCCGCAACCAAACTACTCACGAAAAGGACTAGGAGGAAGGTTATGTCCGCCAGGGCGCGGATCAGGTCGTCGCGGCTTCGTTTCAGGCGACGGCAACCGGGTTCGCACGCCAGTGCGGACTCGGCTTGCAGACTTCCTTGATGCGCGCCCAGCCGGGGCGGTATTTCGAGACGGCAATCTCGAGCTCGGCGGCGCCGAGCCTGGGAAACTCCGCGGCCACGGATTCGAGCATCACCGTGAAACGCGGCAGGCCCTTGGGAAACTTGGCGCGCCTGGTGAACACGATGCGCCCTTCCACCGGCAGGTCATTCGCGAGCGCCTTGACGCTGGCGATGCGATCGTAAAGGCCGGACTGCGGATTCACGAAGGTCCTGCGGCGCGGGCCATCCATGAGCGTCCAGTCGGTCATCTGGTCGCCGCCGAACACGTTGCCCGAGATGTCGCGCATGTCGATGATCACCACGCCGCGGCTGGTGAGCAGCACGAAGTCGAGGTGGTAGTCGCCGCCGTTGCCGTCGGGCACCAGCACGTTGCGCAGGAAGTCGGCCGACCCGCTGGTCACGCGCGCGACGCGGCGTGCGTCGCGCCGGCGCAGCACGTAGGCGCGGCCGCCGAAGATGGCGATGACCACGATCGCGACGGCGGCAGCCACCATCAACGCGAACTGAACCTGGGTGAGTCCGAACGGCGGATTCAAATCTTGCTCACTGTTTTTTCAAGCGCCCCGGTCAACGCCGCGAGATCCGGCTCGAGCTCGGTCGCGGATACGGGGCGCGAGAAGAGTTTAGCAAGGCTTTCCGGCATTTCGATTCGTTGCCCTATGAGCGGCTCCACGATTTCGCGAAATTTGGCCGGGTGCGCGGTCGAGACCAGGATCCAGGGCGAGTCGCCCCGCTCGGCGGGGCTCATGCGTGCATACACTTCGGCCGCCGTGGCGGTGTGTGGGCACCAGACTTTCCCGTAGTCGTGGAAATCCGACTTGATACGCGCCTGGATCTCGGCATCCGAGACGCTTTCGGCGCGTACCGCGCCGCGTATCGCGCCGATGTCGGGATACAGGGCGCGCAGGCGCTCCATGTTGCTGGGCGTTCCCACGTCCATCGCCGAGGCCAGGGTCGGCACGCTGGGGCGTGGCCGCCAATCGCCGCTCTGCAGGAAATCGGGAACCGTGCGGTTGGCGTTGAACGCCAGCACGATGCGGCCGATGGGCAGCCCCAGCTTGCGCGCCCACACGCAGGCCACCGAGTTGCCGAGGTTGCCGCTGGGGATGACAAAGTTAGGCACCACGCCGTGCCGGCGGTAAACGGCAATACTGGTCGCGGCGTAGTACACGGCCTGGGGCAGCAGGCGCCCGAGGTTGATGGAGTTGGCCGAAGACAGCTCGAAACGCTGCCGCAAGCCCGGGTTCAAGAAGGCGTCCTTCACCAGGCGCTGGCAGTCGTCGAAGCTGCCGTTCACGCGAAAGGAATGCACGTTGTCGCCCCAGCAGGTGAGCTGGCGTTCCTGTGTGGGTGAAACCAGTCCCTTCGGGAACAGCACCGACACCTCGATGCCGGGCCGGCGATGGAAGGCCGCGGCCACCGCGCCACCCGTGTCGCCCGAGGTCGCCACCAGGATGTTCAGCGGGCGCGTGGCCTTGGCCCGCAGGCGCTGCATGTTGGCGGCGAGAAAGCGCGCGCCGAAATCCTTGAAGGCCGCGGTCGGGCCGTGGAACAGCTCGAGCACCGAGAGCCGCCCGTCGTGGGTCACCGGGTTGAGAGGCGCCGGGAAATTGAAGGCATCGCGCGCGATGTCGGCGACTTCGGAAGCCAGCGCATCGCCGGCCACGAAGGGTCGCAGCATGACCGCGGCCACGTCTGGCAACTCGCCGGCGTGATCGAATGCCGACAGCGGCAGCGACGGCCAGCTTTCAGGCATGTAGAGGCCGCCATCGGGCGCCAGGCCCTGCGACAACGCGGTCCCGAAATCCACGGCAGGCACCGGTTTTTCCGCGGATGGCCCGCGGGTGCTCACGTATTTCATGGGCCGACGATGTGCGCGCCGGTCGAGGAGATCGGCACGATCCAGGCGTCGGTATCCTTGCCGGCCGCCTTGAACGCCGCGACCATCGCATCACGCACCTTCGGCGCATCGGCATCGAGCGACCAGGCGAACATCGACGGACCCGCGCCCGAGATGGTGCAGCCCAGCGCCCCATTCGCCATGGCGCCGGCGCGCACCGCGTCGAAGCCCGGGATGAGCTGCGACCGCTGCTTCTCGATGATCACGTCTTCGAACGACGCACGGATCATGTCGAGGTCATTGGTGTAGCAGCCCGAGATGAACCCGCCCAGGTTCGCCGTCTGCCAGATGAAATCCGACATCGACACTTCGCGCTTCAGGATGCCGCGCGCCGCCTTGGTCGACAGGAACAGGTGCGGGTGCACGAGTATGGCGCGGATACCATTGGGAACCGGGATCTGCTTGATACGCGGCTGGTCGATGCCGACGGTCAGCACCAGTCCACCGAACAGGCTGGGGCTGATGTTGTCGACGTGCAGCGAGCCCGAGGACACGGCCTCGCCCTGCATCGCGAACTTGAGCAGTTCGATCTTGCCGAGGGGTTTCTCCAGCAGCGCGTTGGCCGCGACCACCGCGGCCACGGCCGAAGCCGCGGAACCGCCGAGACCCGAACCCAGCGGAATCCCCTTGTGGATCGACGCCGAGAATCCGAAGCCCGGGTTCAGCGCCTGCTGCATGGCCAGCAGCGCGCGTCCGGCGGTGTTCCTTTCCGGATCGCGCGGGATGTCGGTGACCACGCCGGTGGAACCGGTGATCACGACGCCCGGCCTGGCGGTGCGTTCGACGGTCACCGAATCGCCGAGCACGTCGACCGAGAATCCCAGGATGTCGAAGCCGATGGCGACGTTGGCCGCCGAGGCCGGCGCGAACCCGGTGGCCTTCTGACGGCCGCTCACAGGTGTGCCCCGAGATAGCTGCACACGCGCAGCAGGTCCGCGAACACACCCGCCGCCGTGACTTCGGGACCGGCCCCCGGACCCTGCACGATCAGCGGATTCGAGTTGTAGCGCGCGGTCGCGTAACGCACGACGTTGTCCGTCAGCGCGATGTTCGCGAACGCATGAGTCTTGTCGAGCTCGACCACGCCCACCGAGGCCTTGCCGTCGGCCGTGAGCCGGCCCACGTAGCGCAACACCTTGCCGCGCGCGGCGGCGGCGTCGAAACGCTTCTTCATTTCGCCGTCGTACTTCGGCAGGTTGGCGAGGAAGTCGTCGGGCGTGCCCTTCTCGAGGCCGGGCGGGATCAGGCTCTCGACCTTCACGTCCTTCATCTCGATCTTCAAACCCATTTCGCGGCCCAGGATGATGACCTTGCGCGTGAAGTCCGTGCCCGAGAGGTCGTCGCGCGGATCGGGCTCGGTATATCCCTTGGCCTTGGCGTCCTTGACGATGTCGGAGAACGGCGTCTTGCCGTCATAGACGTTGAACAGATAGGCCAGCGTGCCCGAGAAGATGCCCTCGACGCTCGACAGCTTGTCGCCCGTCTCGCGCAGGTCGCGCAACGTGGAAATCACGGGCAGGCCGGCGCCCACGGTCGCCTCATATAGATAGGAGCTGCCGCCCGCCTTGCGCGCGGCCTTGAGCGACTCGTAGTAGCCGAGCGGCCCGGAATTGGCTTTCTTGTTCGGCGTGACCACGTGGATGCCGGCCTCGAGCCACTTCGCGTAGTGCTTGGCGACGCCCTCGTCCGCGGTGCAGTCGAGGATCACGGTGTGCGGCAGGTGATCGACGTGCAAGTGCTCGACGAACTTGTCGATATCCGCCGGCGTGGTGCTCGCGTCGAGCGCGGCCCGCCATCCGTCGGGCGACACGCCTTGCTCCGACAGCAGCATCTTCTTGCTGGTCATCAGGCCGCGCACGCGCAGGTCGAGCTTGAAGTCGCGCAACAGCCGGTCACGCTCGGCGGCGATCTGCTGCAACAGCACCCGCCCCACGGCGCCGGGACCGATGAGCCCGATCGAAATCGTGTGGGGCGAGAGATAGAAACCGGAATGCACCGCGCGCAAAGCGCGGGTCGCGTCCTTCTGGTCGACGACCACCGAGATGTTGCGCTCCGAGGCGCCCTGCGCGATGGCGTGCACGTTCACGCTGGCCGAACCCAGGGCGTTGAACACCTGGCCGGAGATACCCGGCAGACCGGCCATGCCGTCGCCGACCACGGCGAGACAGGCGAGACCCTGGTCCACCTGGATGCTCTGGATCTGGCCTTCCTTGATTTCGCGATCGAAGGCCGCGGCCACCACGCGCGCGGCGCGCTCCGCTTCCTTGCCGGGGATCGCGCAGCAGATGGAATGTTCGGAGCTGCCCTGCGAGATGAGGATCACCGAGATCCCCTCTTCGCGCAGCGCGCCGAACAGGCGATGCGCGGTGCCTGGAACGCCGATCATGCCGGCGCCTTCCACGTTCACCATCGCGATGTTCTCGATGGTGGTGATGCCCTTGACGGGTAGTTTGGAATCGGGCTTGGCGCAGATCAGCGAACCCTGCTTCTCGGGTGCGAAGGTGTTGCGGATCCAGATCGGGATGCCGCGACCCACGGCCGGGGCCATGGTCTGCGGATGGATGACCTTGGCACCGAAGTACGCCAGTTCCATGGCCTCGTTGTACGACAGCGAATCGATGACCTTGGCGTCCGGCACGCGGCGCGGATCGGCCGACAACACGCCGTCCACGTCGGTCCAGATGTGGATCTCGGAGGAATCCAGCAGCGAGCCGAAGATGGAACCGGAGAAATCCGAGCCGTTGCGCCCGAGCGTGGTCTGCACGCCGCGCCGGTCAGAGGCGATGAAGCCGGTGATGATCAGCGTGCCGTTGAAGGACCTGGCATCGTCGACCGGCACGAGCTGGCGCAGCTTGGCGCGCGACTCTTCCCATTGCACGGCCGGTCCCAGCGGGCCCCACTCCACCACCACGACTTCGCGTGCGTCGATCCAGCGCACGTCGCCCGGCCGTTGGCCGCGCGAGGCGAAGAATTCGCGGAACAGCTTGGTGGACCAGATCTCGCCGTAGCCGGCGATCAGGTCGCGCACGTTCTGCGCGGCCGAGCGCGTCAGCTTGACCGTGTGCAGGATGCCTTCGATGTCGTGCCGGTCGCGATCGAAGCCCGCCATGTAAAGGCTGGCGGCCTCGGCCGTGAGCACCGACTGCGCGATGGTGGCGTGGCGCGCGCGCAGCGCGTCGAGATCACCGCGCCAGGCGTCGTCCTGCGCTTCGGCGCGCGCCACCAGCCCCAGCAATGCGTCGGTGACGCCGCGGCAGGCCGAGAGGACCACACCCAGGCGGCCCGGGGGCAGGGTTTCGAGAATGTTGGCGACGCGGCGAAAGCACTCAGCGTCAGCGACCGACGAACCGCCGAATTTGTGTACGACCCAGGCGGAGGGGTCTGCGGATGGCATGGAAACTTGTGACCTGAGAGGGCAAAAAAGCCCGGCAAATCTACTGGTTGGACCGCATCACGCGCAAGCACGCCGGCCGAATATCTGGCATATATTCCGCCCTCGAATGTCCTTGCACCGCCTAATCCCGTTGTTTGAGCGCGCCCGCCTGTCCGATGAGCCATTGGTGCTGGCCACGGTCATTCGCACCGGTGGTTCCACCTATGCCAAGCCGGGTGCCCAGATGCTGATTTCGCGCGATGGCGAATACGCCGGCCTGCTGTCCGGCGGTTGCCTCGAGGGTGATCTGCGCGAGCACGCGCGCACGGTGCTGCAGACCGGCGCGGCGCGCATCGTCAGCTACGACCTGCGCAGCAAGGACGACATGTTGTTCGGACTTGGCGCCGGCTGCGAAGGCGCCATGGACATCCTGTTGACGCGCTGCGTTGCGGGCGACTGGCAACCGCTCACGTTGATGGCGCGCGCCTGGCGGGAGGGTCACGAGTCTCGCGTCGCCTTCGTGACCGCCACGCGTGATGGCGGTCTTCCGCTCGGCAGCCATTTTCCGGTGGATGGAGAATTCCCCGGCAACGCGATCTCGCGCGTCGAAGACCGGAACGTCGAGATCTTCGTGGCCGCCATCGCGCCGCCACCGCGCCTGCTGTTGCTCGGCGGCGGACCCGACGCGCGCCCCGTGGCACGACTGGCCGATTTTCTCGGCTGGCGCGTCGTAGTCGTGGATCACCGCCCCGCCTATCTCGATCCCACGCGTTTCCCCGAAGGCACCCGGCTGGTCGAATCACCCGCCGCCGAAGTCGGCGACTCCCTGCGGCTGGACGACTATTTCGCCGCCATTGTCATGAGCCACCATCTCGACTCCGACCTGCACTACCTGCGCGCGCTCGCCGCCAGCGCCGTGCCGTACGTCGGGTTGTTAGGTCCCGCGGCCCGGCGTGAAAAACTGCTGGCCGATCTCGGCGATCCGGTGCCTTCGTTGCGGGCGCGACTGCGCGCGCCGGTCGGGCTGGACATCGGCGGGCGAACGCCCGAGGCCATCGCACTATCCATCGTGGGCGAAGTGCAGGCCGCGCTCTCCGGCCGCGGCGGCCGCCCGTTCACCGAGACGGCGGTAGCAAACGAATGACGCCGGAGTTGCTGCCGCTGATCGCGGTGCTGGCGGTGTCGGGCGTGTTGGCGGGCTTCGTCGCCGGCATGCTCGGCGTGGGCGGCGGCATCGTCACCGTGCCGGTGCTGGAGTACGCGTTGCGATTCGCTGGCGTGCCCGAGGAATACCGCATGCATGTCGCGGTCGCCACCTCGCTCGCCGCCATCATTCCCACGTCCATCAGTTCGGCGCGCACGCATCACGCGCGCGGCGCGGTGGACTGGGAACTCGCCAAAAGCTGGGGCGTGGCCGTGGTGCTGGGCGCCGCGGTCGGCAGTGTGTTGGCATCGCACGCGCCGGTCGCGGTGCTGGCCGGCGTATTCGGCAGCGTCGCGTTGCTGATCGCCGCCAAGATGCTGCTGCCGCTGGAACACCTGCGCCTCGCCAGGGACGTGCCGCGCGGCGCCGGTGGCGCCGTGCTGGCCGCCTGCATCGGCGGCATTTCGGCCGTGATGGGTATCGGCGGCGGCACGCTGACCGTGCCCACGCTGAACCTGTGTGGCTATCCGATCCACCGCGCGGTCGGCACGGCGGCGTTCTTCGGCATCTTCATCAGCATCCCGGGGACCGCGGGCTATCTACTGGCGCGCCCGCCGGTGGAGCTGCCCTGGGCGACGGTGGGTTTCGTGAGCCTGGCCGGCCTCGCCATCATCGCGCCGGGATCGATGCTGACCGCCACGCTGGGCGCGCGCGCCGCGCATGCGCTGAGCCGCCGACGGCTGTCGCAGGCGTTCGGGATTTTCCTGTTGCTGGTCGGCGGAAGGATGGTTTACCGCGCGTTCGCCTGAGCCGGCGTCGCGGCACGGGCCGACGGGATCCCCGGCAGCGCGTTCTCGTCGTACACCAGGTCCACCGGCAAAACCGGCAGCGGACAGTCGACCAGCATGCAGGCCGCGCGCAGCAGGTCGACCTGGGGCACCGTGAGCTTGCCACCCACCGCCAGCACGCGCGCCATGCCTTCGGAGAAGGAACGCTTGCCGGTCGGATGAACCTGCGCGATCGCGGCCAGCGCCGCGTCGAGCTGCGCGGGCGTCAGCAGCTCGTCGGGAAACGGACTCCATTTCTGCGGCGTCAGCAGGCCCATGATGCCCGCGCGATAGGCGTTCATCCCCTGCTTGTCCGCGCCGAAGCGGCATTGCGCCAGCGCGGCGTACACCTCGCAGACCGCCGGCGCGCGATCCGGCAAGGGCACGGGCGTCGGCTGATCGACGGCCTTGGCGAGGCGCTTCTCGAGCATGCGGGTCACCGCGAAACGCAGCATGTCGCCGGTGGCGACGGTGGGCGCGAAGGCGCGCGCCACGGCGCGCAGCTTCTTGCGATCCGCGGGATCGATGCCGTCGAGCGCATGCAGCAGGTCGGAGATCAGCGCCAGGCGTGACGGAGGCGACAGTGCGGCGATCCGCGCCACCTGCGCCTGGGTTTCCTTCATGAGCTCGATGCCGAGCAGCGGCGCGAGCTTGGTGAGCTGTGTGCGCCACTTGGCCGGCTCGGAGGCCAGCATCGCGGCGACGAACGTACCCAGCACGGCGGCGCTGGATTTCTCCACCTGCGCCAGGAATTCGGTGATCGACGACTGCTGTTCCTGCGTCAGCCGGTTGCGCAGCACGTCCGGTGGCAACGCGCGCCCGGCGATCATGCGCACGCCGGACGGCAGGGTTTCTTCCAGCGCCAGGCGCGAGACCGTCATGGAGCGATCGGATGGCGGCGCTTCCGCGGGCGCGGCAGCGTGGGGTTGCTTCGGCGATGACGCCATGGCAGCCACTGGCATTTCATCCATCGACAACGTGGCAAGCGCGGCTGATTCGGCGGCGGGCATCGGGGTTCCGGAAGTGTTTTCTGAAGAAGTCGGTGTGCCGCCATTGGCCTGCGCGGCGCGCGCGGCGATCTTGCGACGCTCGTCGCCGACCAGCGATCGGAACCTGACCGAGCTGATGCGCGAGTCGATCGCGCGAACGCGCTCCTCGAGCGGCGGATGCGTCGAGAACCACGCGGTGCCGAGCTTGTTGGCCCAGGACGGCGTGGTGTTGGCGAAGAACATGTGCGCCACGTTCACCGAGTTCTGATGTTGCAGCTGCGAACCTTCGGCGGTGGCGGCCATGGTGATGAAGGCGCCCTGCAGCGCGCCGGGGTTGCGCGTGAACTGTACGGCCGAGGCATCCGCCAGGTGCTCGCGGCGACGCGACACCGCGGCCTGGATCAGGCGTCCGGCCAGCAATCCCACGCTGCCGGCAAGAAATACGCCGAACGCGACGATCTTGATGCGGCCCGCGGCCTTGCCGCGGCTGCGGCCACGCAGGATGCGCATGGCCAGATCGGTGATGACGAACAGGCCGAAGATCCACGCGGTCAGGCGCATGTTGATGCGCATGTCACCGTTGAGGATGTGCGAGAACTCGTGGCCGATGACGGCCTGCAGCTGGTCACGGTCGAGCTTGTCGAGCGCGCCCTGCGTGACGGTGACGGCCGCTTCGTCGGGCGAATGGCCGGCGGCAAAGGCGTTGATGCCCTGCTCCTCGGGAAGCACGTACACCTGCGGCTTGCGGATGCGCGCCGCGATGGCCATCTCCTCGACGATGTTCAGCAGCCGCTTGCGCTTCAGATCGCTGTCCTGCGCCGTCACCGGCACGCCGCCCAGCGAACGTGCCACCACGGCGCCGCCGGCGCGCAGCTGCGAGCTCTTGTGCCAGGAGGCGAGCAGCATCGTCCCGATCACGATGAGCGAGGTCCACACGACGATTTCAGGGTACTGGCGCAGCGCGTACATCGGATCGCCGACCAGGCCGACGGTCACCACCAGGTTGATGACCAGCGTCACCACCAGGAACGCGAGGATGAAGCCCACCACCAGCCAACGGGTGTAGCTCTTCTGGGCTTCCTGGCGTTCGAAGAACTGCGTGCTCACAGCCCGCAAATTATCGCCAAATCATCGGTTTGGAGCGTGCGCTGGCGCACGCCCAAGAACATGCAAGCGGCCCAAGTGCGACCCGTTTAACGGTTGGGCGCTCCGGCTTGGGGCCGTGGACCGAACCCCGGGGTAATATCGCCGCCCATGAACCTCGAGCCCGAGAAGCCCTCCGAGATCCGCGCCGCGGGTGGCGTGGCCCGCGTCTTCGCCATGCTGACCATCCTGTCGCTGGCGGCGATGACCATCATGGTGGTGCTCGACGTGATTCCGCGCGCGGCATTTGGCGAGACGGCCGCCAAGGCCGGCATGATCATCGGCGTGTGCGCCATCTCGGCGCTCGCGATCGGATTCCTCTCCAAACGTTGAACGTGAGCTAGTGGACGCCGCGCCCGACACCAGCCACATCCACGTCGTGGTGCTGGCGGCGGGCGCCTCGACGCGCTTCGGCTCGACCAAGCAACTGGTGCGCGTGAACGGCCGGCCCCTGATGCACACCGTGGTCAGCCGCGCCGTCGAGCTCGCGGGTCATTCGGTGACCGTGGTGCTGGGCGCGCATGCCGGCGAACTCGCGCCGCTGCTCAAGCACACGCCCGCTTCCGTCTCGGTCAATCGCGACTGGTCCGAGGGCATCGCCAGCTCCATCCGCGATGGCGTCGCGCACATTCCCACCACCGCCGATGGCGTGTTGCTCATGCTCGCCGACCAGGCGGCGGTATCCACCGAGGATCTGCGTCGTCTCGCGGGCGCGTGGCGCCGCAATCCCAATGCCATCGTGGCCGCGCAGTACGCCGGCACGCTCGGCGTCCCGGCGATCTTCCCGCGCTGGTGCTTCCGCGAGCTGAACGAATTGCGCGGCGATCGCGGCGCGCAGGCGCTGGTGCAGCGGCACATCGACCGCGTCGTGCGCCTGCCGATGCCCAGCGCCGAACTCGACATCGACCGGCCGGAAGACCTGCTGGCACTCGAAGTGGGCACGCAGGTGAAGCGCCAGCAACTCGCGGATAGCTAGTCCAGCAGCAGCGCCAGCAATTGCGACACCGGAAACGCCAGCACCAGCAGCGTGCACGGCGCGATACACAACATCAGCGTGGCCCATAGCTTGAGCGGCGCGGCGCGTGCCAGTCGCTCCGCGCGCGCGAATCGGCCGGCCGCGGCCTGACGAGCCCGTTCGCGTAACACCACGCCGGCGTCCATGCCGGCGCGCTCGGCGCTGCGCAGCGCCATCAAAGCCACGCTGAACGGCCGCAGCGCCAGCCGTTGCTCGAGATCCTTCAGGACGTCCAGAACCTCTGCACCGGCATGGATATCGAGCACCGCGCGGGCCCAGGCGCGGCGCAGCGGACCCTCCGGCGCGCGCTCGGCGCAGGCGTGCAGCGCCGAGGTCAAACTACTGCCCGCCTCCAGCGCCAATGCGATGAGATCGAGGTGCAGCGCGAGCTCATCCAGCAACTCCTGCTCGGCGCGCCGCCGCAGGCTCTCGAGGAACAACGGCGCCACGGCAAATGCCAGCAACGCGGTCACCAGCATGGCGCCCAGGGCGCCCACGCCCAGCGATGCGGTCGCGAGGTACACGGGTATGGCGGCCAGGAAGCCGATGAAGGCCCGCGTGGCCATCCACTGGCGAGGCGCCGCCAGTCGACCGAGTTCGCCGGCGTGCAGCGCCTCACGGATATCGAGCAGTCCTCGCAACCCCGGCAGTGCCAGGGCCGCGCCCGCGAGCACCAGCATCAGCGGCAGTGACGCGAAACCCTCCACGCTCACACCTCGACTCGCGCCACGCGCCACAACAACCAGCAACCAAAAGCTTCGATGCCGATCAGCAACGCCATGGCGGGCAGCGGCAACACTACGTCCGCCATGCGCAGGCCCAGCATGGTGGCGCCGGGCGCGGCCGCGGCGAGGGCGCCGCGCCGTCGACCCGGTGCGGTGCGTGCCAGCATCTTGCGTTCGAAGGCCACGCGACGCTTGAGGCGCAGCGCCAGGCGTTGTGCCGCGTCCGCCAGCAGCGCGGGGTCGGCGGGCCCGAATTGCCGGGCGAATTCGAACGGAATGGTGTCCGGGATGGCCAGCCGTCGCAGGCGGACCAGGAATTTTTCATCCACGACGCCTCCGAGTTCCACCAGGGCCGTGGCCACGGCGCTGGATTCACGGCTGGCGCGGCGTCGTTGCAGTGCCTGGAACGCCGGCAAGGTGACCAGCGCCGTGATCAACAGGCAGGCGATTGCCAATGCGAGATCAGGATCCATGCGTGCCCGCCCCGCCCAGCAGCCATGCGCCGTAGCCCTGCCACAATCCCACCACCAGCAACACCACCAGCGCACCGAAGACGATGCGGGCGGCCCATGTTTTGCGCGCGTCCATGTGGCCGCATTGAACTACGGCGGGCGGGCCGCGTCGCCACGCCTAACTGCTGCGAATGCGAGGGTTTGGTGCTTGCGCGTCAGGCGCGCACGACGGCGATGTGCCCCGCCTGGATGGCGTCGCGATTCGCGTTCGAGAACACGTTGAGATAGTCCGGGTTCGTGAACGCCAGCTTCATGAACTGCACCTGGCCCGGCCCGCTCATGAGGCCGGCGAAGTGCACGCTGGCTTCCTTGATGCGCACCGGCTGGTAGAAGCTGGTTTTCGGCGGCTTGGCACGCCGCAGGCGATAGAAGACGATGGTCACGGTCAGGCCGAGTACCACGCTGATCATGAACATGTGGTCCACGATCCACAGCGGCCACGTCGGTGAGCCGAGCAGGATCAACGCCAGGAACCACGCGCATACCAGCAGCGCGAATACCAGCAGGCGGCTGAAGAATCCCGCCGGTCGCCGGCGCGTGGTCTTGCGGCAGGCGGCGCAAATCGGCACGGACAGCTGGAACGTTGTCTCGGTGCCGCCGATGCCGAAGTAACGCGTGACGCGCGTGTCCTGCGCCTCCGCCACGCAATTGGTGTCACCGCAGTTGCAGCAGAAGCCGGTGGGGAACACCAGCGCGGGGCTCTGGACTTCCATCCAACTACTTCATGGTGGGCATGACGAACTCCGCCCTGCCGCCCTTCTCATCCGGCCAGCGGCTGGTCACGGTCTTGAGACGCGTGTAGAACCGCACGCCCTCCATGCCGTGCATGGCGTGGTCAGCGAAACTCGAACGGCGCCAGCCGCCGAAGGACATGAATGCCATGGGCACCGGGATCGGCACGTTGACACCCACCATGCCGACCTGGATGGCCTGCACGAAGGCGCGCGCGGCGCCGCCATCGCGCGTGAACACCGCCGTGCCATTGGCGAATTCGTGCGCGTTGACGAGCGCGATGGCCGCCTCGAGCGTGGGCACGCGCACCACCACCAGCACCGGGCCGAAGATCTCTTCGCGGTAGATGCGCATGGCCGGCGTCACGCGATCGAACAAACTACCGCCGAGGAAGAAGCCGTTCTCGAAGCCCTTGACCTCGAGGCCGCGCCCATCGACCACCAGGCGCGCGCCTTCCTCCACGCCGTCCTGGATGTAGCCGCTGACGCGGTCGCGATGCGCGGCGGTGATCAGCGGCCCCATGTCCGCGTCGCCGTTCTGCGAGTGATCGACGCGCAGCGCCCGCACGCGCGCGGCCAGCGCCTCGACCAGCCGGTCCGCGGTGGCATCGCCCACGGCCACGGCGACCGAGATCGCCATGCAGCGTTCGCCGGCCGAGCCATAGGCGGCACCGGTGAGCGCGTCGACCGTGAGGTTCACATCCGCGTCCGGCAGCATCACCAGGTGATTCTTCGCGCCGCCCAGCGCCTGCACGCGTTTGCCGTGCGCCACGCCCTCGCGCTGCACGTACTCGGCGATGGGCGTGGAGCCCACGAAACTCACCGCGTCGACACCGGGATGGCGCAGCAACGCGTCCACCGCGACCTTGTCGCCGTGGATCACGTTGAACACACCGGGTGGCAGGCCGGCTTCTTCGAGCCATTGCGCCAGCAACATCGAAGCGCCGGGATCGCGCTCCGAGGGTTTGAGGATGAAGCAGTTCCCGCACACCAGCGCCACCGGGAACATCCACATCGGCACCATGGCCGGGAAATTGAAAGGCGTGATGCCCGCGGCGACGCCCAACGGCTGGCGCATCGAGAAACTGTCGACGCCGGTGCCGACGTTCTCCGCGAATTCGCCCTTGGTCAGGTGCGGCGCGCCGCAAGCGAACTCGACCACTTCCAGGCCGCGCGTGACTTCACCCGCCGCGTCGCTCACCAGTTTGCCGTGTTCGGAGGCGATCACGCGCGCCAGTTCACCGCGGCGCGATTCGACGATGTCCTTGAACTTGAACAGCACGCGCGCACGGCGCAGCGCCGGGGTCGCCGCCCAGGCGGGAAATGCTTCCCGCGCCGCACGCACGGCGGCATCGACTTCCGCGTCGGAGGCCAGCGCCACGCGCGCCGCGACCACGCCGAGCGATGGGTTGTACACGTCGCCAACGCGCGCCGAGTTGCCGGCGACCGCACGTCCGCCGATCCAGTGAAGGTAGGTGCTGACGCGTTCCTGGGTCATTAGGGCGCGAGTGTACCTCTATACTTGGGGCGATGAACCCACCGCCCGGAGAACTGCAGAAGCTCATGCAGCATATCGACCAGCTGATCGAGCAGGCCGCCGACGAGACGTCGCGCGCCGAACTCGAACGGCTGAAGGCACGGCTCAACACGCCGGAAATGCTCGACATGGCGCGCGATCTCGCCGGCCGGCCGCCCGCGAAGCCCGAGGAACTGGTGCTGGAATTCCACGACCCGCTGTTGCCGCCGATGCTGACGGCGACCGGCTGCGTGATCGCCACGGCGATCTGCCTGTTCGCCGTCGTCGACGGTTTCAAGAGCAGCACCGCGTTCGTCGGCGATACGCCGGTGAACCTGTGGCTGGTCGCGGCGCTGGCCGGCGCCTTCTCGGTATTGTTCAGCGCGCTGTCGTTCATGCGCACGTTCTCCGTGCGGGTCGACACGCTGGGCATGACGTCGCGGACCAGCGGCAATCGCTGGCGCCAGCTGCGCGTCGGCGCCATGGTGTGGAAGGACATCCGCTCGCTGCGCGAGCGCGACGACCGGGTGCTCGAGGTGCGCGCCGCGGAGGCGCACGCCTTCGAGATCCCGATGCGCGTGGTGAACTACGGAATCCTCAAGCAGCACCTGGACAACATGGTGCGGCTGTACGGCGATCGTCCGGTGCCTTAGGGCTCAGCCAGCGCCCTCGACGATGCGCATGTCGCGGTCGGCCCCGTTGCCAAGCGCCCGCAATGCCTGCTGGTAGTCCGCGCTGTCATGCGCGGACACCGCCTGCGCCACGCTGTCGAACTCGAGCACTACCACGCGCTGCTCCACGCCGCTCTCGTAAACCTTCGCGGGCATGCCGCGCACCAGCACGCGCCCGCCCGCCGCCAGCAGCGCCGGCACGGCGAGCTTGGCGTAGGCCGCCAGCGCCTCGGGGTCACGCACCTGCCGATATGTCGTGATCCAGTAACCCTTGGCCATGCTTGCTCTCCTGGTGATTCAGTCCAATGCCATTCGCTCGCGCTCCGCCCAGGCTTCTTCCAGCCTTCGCGCCGATACGCGCGTGCGCGTGCCTAACTGCTGCGCGAACAAGGACACGCGCAATTCTTCCAGCAGCCAGCGGAATTCATCGTTGCCGGGCGGGCGCAGGCCCCGCTCGGCCTTGACGCGCTCGCGGTAACGCGACTCCAGCGGCGCGATTTCCGCCGCGAGCTGCGCGTCGCGCCGGGGATTCACGTTGACCTTCTCGAGGCGCTGCTCGATGGCCTGCAGGTAGCGCGGAAATTCCGCCAGCCGCTCCCACGGCGTGGTCAGCAGGAATCCCGCCGGCAGCAGCCAGCCGAGTTGCGCGCGGATGTCGGCGGCCGCGGCGGGCGGCACCTTGGCCAACGCGGCCTGGATGCGCAGCCATTTTTCCAAAGATGCCTGCACGCTGCGCGAGATTTCCTGCGCCGGCAGGCCGATGCCGCCACGACGCATGGCGATGCGCGCATCGAGCGCCTGCGCATCGCGGATCGGCGCCTGGCCATCGACGAACACCGTCATCACCAGGCGATCGAGCAGGTCCTCGCGCAGATCCCGACCCGCCACGAGATCCGCATTCAGCAGCGGATGCGCAGCCAGCGATTTGTAGGCCATCTCACCTTGCACGTTGACCGCGAAGTCGCGACGCATGGGCTTGAGATCACGCGCCATTCCCAGGCGGATGAGACGCGCCACACCACGCTCGTGGCTGATGCGCGCCTCCGGCGGCGTGGCGAACGCGCGCACGCCGACACTGGCGCCCTCGTCGACCAGCGCCGGGTAACCCACCTGTCGACGGCCACCCTGCTCCGCGTCCTGCTTCTCGGGCAGTGCGCCGAATTCCCAGCTGCGTGCGCCGGTGGTGAGCTGCGACTGCTTGGCGTATTCCTGCTGGGATGCGCCCGCATGCCGGCCGCGCAGCTCCGCCAGGCTGCGCGAGCGCGCGATGACCTTGTCGGCCTCGTCGAGCAACAGGAAATTCATGCGCAGATGCGGCGGCAGCTGGTCTTCCCGGAAGGCATCCCGGGGTACTTCGACGCCGGCCGTTCGCAACAACGCCGTGGCCAGCTGCGCATGCAGCGAACCCTGCCCGCGCTCGAGCAGCGGCAGGGCCTTGGCCACGGCCTCCGGCACCGGGACGAAATGCACGCGCAGGTTCTTCGGCAGGGAGCGCACCAGCGCCGTCACTTTCTCATCCAGCAATCCCGGCACCAGCCACTCGAACGGCTCGTCGGGCAGCTGGTTCAACACGTGCAGCGGGATCAGCGCGGACACACCGTCGTCTTCGTGGCCGGGCTCGAAGCGGTAACGAAGCTGCACCACCAGCGGCCCGGCCGAGAGATGGTCCGGGAACCGCCCGGCGTCGAGCTCCGCCTCGCCCGGCGCGATGTCCTTCTCGGTGAGCCACAGTAGTTTGGGCTGCTGCACTTCGGCCTTGCGACGCCAGGCCTCGAAGGCCGCGCCGGTCGAGATGCCCGCTGGCACGCGCGCGTCGAAGAACTCATGCAGCTGCTGCTCGTCGCCGAGCAGGTCGACGCGCCG
>Ga0070665_100001599_pt1 | contig 26065 bp, 22 predicted proteins | sample KBSS13metaG_FD_65862 | JGI IMG/M metagenome (GOLD analysis project Ga0070665, IMG submission 65862) | Switchgrass rhizosphere microbial communities from Kellogg Biological Station, Michigan, USA - KBS S1-3 metaG | ecosystem: Host-associated > Plants > Roots > Rhizosphere > Soil ... | reverse complement strand
TCTTCTTGCGGCGCTTGCGCGGAGCCCCGCCGAAGCGGGCGCCGGTGAAGCCGATGTCGTAGTCGTCGGCCGGGGTCATGCGTCTCCCTCTGCGTGTCCCTCTGCGCGGCGCCGGGCTGCTCGGCGGCGGCCCGGGTCGCTGCGCGGCCGGGTCGCGGACCCGCGGGTGGATCGCCTCATGGGATCGCACGTTCCCCAGCGCTCGTTACGAACCTGTGTCGCGGCTGTTCCGCCGACATGACGATCGCTCTCCGTGGCCGGCTTCCGACCTTCGGGTGATCAACTCGGCGCGCTGCGTGACCCTTCGTCGTCGAGGAACCCGCCGAAAGGGGACGGGCCGGACCGTCACCGTATCGCGACGTGGTCGTTCGCTCCACCGGACGGGCACGGGCACTAGGTTTCCGACGTGCTCCGGTACCTCCCGCTCGCCCGACCGTGGTTCGGGCTGGTCGCCGCCGTCGCGTCACTCGGTGTCGTCCTGCAGTTCGTCGCCACGACGATCGACTCGCAGCCCTACTCGGTGTTCACGAGCACCGGCTCCCGCGTGGCCAACGTGCTGTGCTTCTTCACCATCCTGTCGAACGTGCTGGTGGGCGTGGTGCACATCCTGCTGTCCGCGGACCCCGAACGGGACTCGCCGCTGTTCCGGGTGCTGGTGCTCGACGCCGTCGTGGCGATCGCGGTGACCGGGGTGGTGTACAACCTGGTGCTCGCGCAGACCGCGGACCCGAAGGGCCTGCACCAGGTCGCGAACGTGCTGTGCCACATGGTCACCCCGCTGCTCGCCGTCGTCGGGTGGCTGGTGTTCGGGCCGCGCGGGCTGGTGACCAGGGACGTCGTGCTGCTGTCCGCGATCTACCCGCTCGCCTGGCTGGTCTTCACCCTGGTCCGTGGCGCCGTGATCGACTGGTACCCGTACCCCTTCGTCGACGTCGTGACCCACGGGTACCTGCGGGTGGCGGTCAACTGCCTCGTCGTCGCGGTGTTGTTCCTCGGGCTCGGGTTCGGCGCGCTGGGCCTGGACAGGCGCCTGCCGGGGCTGAGGGCGCAGACCGTGGCGTAGCAGGCGTGGACCTAGGCATGGACCCCGTCGCGTTCGGCCGCCGCGTCTTCGTCCTCGGTGCCACCGCCGCCACGCTGGCGGCGTCGGCTCCCCGGCCGGTCGCCGCCCCCGTCCGGGACCCGTTCACGCTCGGGGTCGCATCCGGCGACCCCACACCGGACGGCGTGGTCCTCTGGACCCGGCTCGCGCCCGATCCCCTCGCCCCCGACGGGCTGGGCGGCATGCCCGACCGGACCGTGCCCGTCGGGTGGGAGATCGCGGAGGACGAGCGCTTCGGCCGGGTGGTCCAGCGCGGCGTCGTCGACGCGGTGCCGGACTCGGCCCACACCGTGCACGTCGAGGCCGTGGGGCTCGCGCCGGGCCGGGCGTACTTCTACCGCTTCCGCGCCGCCGGGGCGCTGTCCCCCGCCGGTCGCACCCGGACCGCGCCCGCGCCCGGCGCGCTCACGGCCGTCACCACGTGCGTCGCCTCCTGCGCGAACTACCCCGTCGGCTGGTTCACCGCTTACCGCAGGCTGGCCGAGGACGAGCCCGACCTCGTCCTGCACCTCGGGGACTACCAGTACGAGTACCCCACGCCGGAGCGGTCGGTCCGGCCCGTCGCGGGGCCCGAGACGACCGGGCTCGCCGGCTACCGGCAGCGGTACGCGCAGTACCGGACGGACCCGGACCTGCAGGCCGCGCACGCCGTCGCGCCCTGGCTGGTGGTGTGGGACGACCACGAGGTCGTCGACAACTGGGCCGGACAGGCGACCGAACGGGGCTACCCCGAGCGGCGGATCGCCGCGTTCCAGGCCTACTACGAGCATATGCCGCTGCGCCGGACCTCCGTGCCACATGGGCTCGACCTGCAGCTCTACCGGCGGATCGAGTGGGGCGCACTCGCGACCTTCCACCTGATGGACACCCGGCAGTACCGCTCGGACCAGGCCTGCGGCGACGGGATGCGGGTCGACTGCGCCGCCCGGTCCGACCCGTCCCGCTCGCTGCCCGGCGCCGCGCAGGAGCAGTGGCTGCTCGCGGGGTTCCGGTCCACGCGCGTCCGCTGGGACGTGCTGGGCCAGCAGGTCTTCTTCGCCGAACGCGCCCGGGCCTCCGACGAGGCCTACGCGATGGACACCTGGGACGGCTACGTCGCGTCGCGGGACCGGATCACCGCCGGGTTCGCCGACGTCCGCAACGCCCTCGTGCTGACCGGGGACGTGCACAGCCACTGGGCCAACGAGCTGGTGCGCGACGGTCGGGTCGTCGGCACCGAGCTCGTGTCCAGCTCGATCACCTCGGGCGCGGACGGCGACGCCGCCACCGACCACCCCGACCTGCGCCGCAACCCCCACCTGAGGTTCCGCAGCAACCGCCGCGGGTACGTCCGGGCCCGGTACGCCGCGGACCGGGTGACCGCGGACTTCCGGGTGGTCGACGCCGTCACGACGCCGGGGGCGCCGGTCCGCACCGCGGCGTCGTTCGTGATCCCCGACCGACAGCCGGGCCTCAACCGGGTCTGATCCGGCATGCTGTCGGACATGGCCATCACCCGGGGTTTCACCGGTCGTCGTCGCACCAAGGATCCGCGCCTGCCCCCGGGGCAGTACGACGCCGGGAGGGACTGGCCCGTGCTCAACGCCGAGGCCACCCCGCGGCTGGACACGGACCGCTGGACGTTCACCGTCGACGGGCTCGTCGACACGCCCGCGAGCTGGACCTGGGCGGAGATCCAGGCCCTGCCGCGGTCTCGCTACGAGGGCGCCATCCACTGCGTCACGACCTGGTCGAAGTTCGACATGACCTTCGACGGCGTCTCGGTGGACACCCTGCTCGAGGCCGTGGAGCCGGCCGACTCGGCCGCGTACGTCATGGCGACCTCGCACACCGGCTACACGACCAACCTGCCGCTCGAGGACGTCACCGACGGCAAGGCCTGGGTGGTCTGGGACGTCGACGGGGCCCCGCTGACCCCCGAGCACGGCGGCCCGGCGCGGCTGCTCGTGCCGCACCTGTACTTCTGGAAGTCCGCGAAGTGGGTGTCCGGGCTGCGGATCATGGACTCCGACGAGCAGGGGTTCTGGGAGCGCAACGGCTACCACGACCGCGGCGACCCCTGGCTCGAGCAGCGCTACCAGGGCGACTGAGCCGTGCCGACCTGGCAGCGGGCGACCGTGGTGGACGTGCGCCGCGAGACGCCGAACGCGAAGACCTTCCGGCTGAAGCTCCCCGCGGTGTCCACGCACGTCGCGGGGCAGTACTACGTGCTCAAGCTGACCGCGGACGACGGGTACACGGCCCAGCGGGACTACTCCGTCGCCTCGGTGCCGGGCTCGGACCTGGTGGACCTCACCGTCGAGCTGCTGCCCGGCGGCGAGGTGTCGGAGTTCCTGCACGAGGTCGTCGAGCCCGGGGACGAGCTGGAGGTGCGGGGGCCGATCGGCGGCTGGTTCGCCTGGCGCGGGGACACCCCTGCCCTCGGTGTGGCCGGGGGTTCGGGGGTGGTGCCGCTCATGTCCATGCTGCGGCTGTCCCGGGAGCGCGACCCCGGCCTGTTCCGGCTGCTGATCTCGGCACGGCGTCCGGCGGACCTGTACTACGCCGACGAGGTGGTCGGACCGCGCACCACCGTCGCCTACACCCGCCAGACCCCGCCCGCCTACCCCCGTCCGGCAGGCCGCCTGACCGCCGAGGACGTCGCCGCGGTCCTGGAACCGGACCAGACGGTCTTCGTCTGCGGCACGCCCCCGTTCTGCGACCACGCCACCGACCTGCTGATCGGCCTGGGAGTGGGGTCGGAGCGCATCCGCGTCGAACGCTTCGGCCCCAGCTGACCGACTCGCGGGAGCCGGGACGTGGCGGCCCGCGAGTCGGTCAGGTGCGGCGGTACATCTCGGCGGCGGCCTCGGAGAAGCCGGGCGGGACGCCTGCGGCCGAGAGGGTGGCGGCGGCCTCCTCCATCTCCGCCACCCAGCGCCAGCCCTTCTCCTTCGCCACCCTCGTGATCGCCTCGAGCCGCGAGGGGTAGTCGACGCCGGTGCGGGCCAGCTCGGCGCGCAGGGGCTCGTCGACGCCGAGGGTGCGGGCGGCCTCGTCGAGCGCGAGCCAGATCGCGGGCAATGCCTTGCTCTGCAGCGCGAAGCAGGCCTTCAGTGCGCTGGCCCGGCCCAGCTCGGGACCCAGGTGCCGGGCGTCGAACGGGGTGCCTGCGAACAGCGCCTCGACCAGCGTGGCGTGCGGGCCGGACAGCCACAGCACGGTGGTGCCCTGCTCCCAGGCGGGCGGGCCGATGACGGCGGCGTCGACCAGCCCGTCGTCCGGGAAGAGGTCGGCCATGCCGGTGACGGTGCCCGGCGAGACGGCGTTGGCCTCGACGAACAGCGGCCTGCGCCGCCGGCCCTCGACGGCCGCGGCGACCTGCTCGGCGACCTCGCGCGCGGCCCCCGGCGGGCAGATCGAGATCACGACGTGCGCGCGCCGGGCCAGGTCCTCGACCGCCGGGACCGCGACGAGGTCGGCCAGCTCGGCCCGCTTCGCGGTGGCGTGGGACCGGCCCGCGTCGGCCCAGATGACCGCGCCCGCCCGGCGTTTGAGCGCCGATCCCAGCGCGGCGCCCATGGCGCCCGGGTGCAGGATCCCGATCACGGGCCGGTCCGGCAGCTCCCACTCGCTCACGGGTCCATCATGCTCCCCGTCGACAGGGGTTCGTTGATCACCGGCCGTGGAGGTCATCAGACCCGCACCGCGGTTCTCGGCGCCGAGATCGCCCCCGCGGGTGTGATGGTCGACGACGGTCAGCCGAGGGCGAGGCGGTCACGGAGGGCCAGGAGGACCTCGGTCGCGCCCGGGACGACGTAGACCGCCAGAGCGAGGGTGGCCGCGGTGAGCAGCGGCGCCACCACCCACGCCTCCACCGTGCCGCCTGCGCGGAAGCGGAGCGGACGGGGAGTGCCGACCGGGTACCAGTGTCGGCCGCGGATCGGGACCGGCCAGAACAGCGGGGCGCCGGACTCCGTCACGGCGTCGCCGAGGGAGTGCACCACCATGCCGAGGCCGATCGCGAGGCCGAGCCAGCCCGCGGTGCCCGCGGTGCCGCCCGGGAGCTGCGTCTCGAGCACCCAGGTCAGGCCCGCGGCGATCACCAGCGAGGGCGGGCCGGGGACGAGGCCGTCGAGCCCCTTGATGGCCAGGGCCAGGCACACGAACAGCACGCCCGCGGTGACCGGGGTGCCCCACCGGGCGCTCGCGACCGCGACTCCCCCGCCCAGCAGCAGCGCGCCCGCCAGGGTGTGGGTGAGGCCGCGGTGCGTGCCGCGTCCGCTGTCGCGGGGGCCTCGGGTGAGCCGGAAGACCAGCCCCGACAGCGGCCGGATCGCGTGGGCGGCCAGCCAGGACGCCCACGAGAACCGCCGCGTGGCCGTCGAGCTCGGATGGTCGAGGTCCGGCAGCAGCGCGGCCCCCGCGGTGACCCCGGCGAAGGTCAGGATCGTGCCCGCGGTGGCGGCCGTCCCGACGGCCTGCGGCGCGAGCCCGGCGACCGCGAGCCCGAGGGCCGCTCCCGACGTGGCGTGACTGACCCCGAGCACCGCGTGACCCTACGGTCGCGCCGCGGCGCCGTCCGGGAGCCATGCCGTCCATACTGCGGGACATGGAGATCGACGACGGCGTCGTGGCCGGCTGGTGCTCGCTCGCCGGGCCGAGCACGGTGGAGATGGTGGCCCACTCCGGGGTGGACCTGGTCTGCCTCGACGCCCAGCACGGCCTGCTCACCGACCACGACCTGCTCTCGGCGATCCAGGCCTGTGGCTCGGTCCCCGCGCTGGTCCGGGTGGCGCGCAACGCCCCCGACGCGATCGCCAGGGCACTGGACCGCGGGGCGGCCGGGATCATCGTGCCGTTGGTGGACTCCGCCGCCGAGGCCGAGGCGGCCGTCGCGGCCTGCGGCTACCCGCCGCGGGGGACCCGCAGCTTCGGCCCCACCCGGGTGGGCTGGACCGGCCGGGACGTCCTCGCCCCCGGGGGCTGCGTGATCATGATCGAGACGATGGCGGCGGTCGCCGACCTGGCCGCGATCGTCGCGGTGCCGGGCGTCGACGCGGTGTTCGTCGGCCCGTCGGACCTGTCGCTGAGCTCGGGGCGGGCCGCCGTCCCGCCGCTCGACGACCCCGGCTACCGCGACCTGCTCCGCTCGGTCACCGGCGGGTCGACGGTGCCGGTCGGCGTGTACTGCGGGGACGTGGAGTGGGCGCCGATCTACCGCGACCTGGGGTTCACGTGGCTGACGCTGCCCGCCGAGGCGTCGCTGCTGCGGCGGGGTCTGGCGTCGGCGCTGGAGCGGTACCGCCGGTGACGCGGGTGAGGTCGTCCCGCAGCCCGTCGAGCCAGACGCGCAGGTCCGCGAGGTGGTAGAGGTCCGCGCCGAGGTCGGTGGGCCACGCCAGGTCCGGCGCGGGCAGGGTCGGGGCGGTGAGCGCGGTGCGGTCCAGCCGGGCGAGTCCCAGGGCGACGTGCTCGAACCGCGCGGCGACGTCCGCGGCCGCGGCGTCCAGCGGGCCGACGCAGTCCAGTAGCCGGCCCGTCGGGCAGTCCCGGACCAGCGCCTCGGCCCCGCGGACGGCGTGGTGCCCGGCCACGAGCGTGGCCTGCCAGTCCACGATCCCCTCCTTCGGATGCCGTTCGGCCTGGTACTGGGCGTAGGTGGTCTCGGCGAGGAGGCCGGTGCTCCGGGCGCGCGGCACCGCCGGCCCGGTGCGGGCGCCCTCGGCGACCACCCGCGCGGTCTCCCGGACCACGCCCGCCGCGTCGGCGAGGAACTCCGCCACGGCCCGGTGCAGCTCGCCGGTCCCGCCGCGCGGCCAGGCCAGCAGCCCGGCGAGGAGCCCGATCCCGGCGCCGACCACGACGTCGAGCAGCCGGGCCCCGGCCAGCTGCCAGCCCGCGGGCGCCATCTGCGCGAACACCATCGAGACGACGAGCGTGAACAGTCCCTGCGCCGCGGCCGGACCGAGCAGCGGTCCGGCGGAGAACCCGACCACCATCACGATCGGCAGCACCACCGCGTAGGCGACCGGCGGCAGCCCGACGACGAGGATCGCCGCCGCGGCGAGCGCCCCGACCGTCGTACCGACCAGGGCGGGCCGCAGGACGGCGCGGGTCTCGGCGGCCGTCGTCCGCAGCACGACGAGGACGGTGAGCAGCACCCAGAAGCCGTGCTGGAGGTCGAGCATCTCGGCCAGGTACCGGGCCAGGCCGAGGGCGAACGCCAGCCGCAGCGCGCCCTGGAAGAACACCGACCGCGGCGTGAGGTGCCCGCGCAGCCGCCGCCAGAACAGCTCGACCTGGCCGCGGGACGCGTACCAGAACAGCCCCGGCTGGGCCTCCGGCGGCGTGGTGTCCGGCGGGATCGGCGCGCCCGCGGCGACGCGCAGGGCGGTGACCAGCGCCGTCGCCCACTCCCCCAGCACCAGCGCGTAGGCGCCGAGCCGCAGGTACTCAGGCGGGACGCCGTCGGGCGGGGTCGCGGCCCGGGTCGCCCGGAACTCGTGCAGGGCGGCGGTCATCCGGTCGGTGTCCGGCAGCGGGCCGGACCCGCCCAGCCAGTCCGCGGTGGCCTCGACGCAGCCGGACACCTCGCGCAGCAGCGCCGCCGAGGCCGGGAGGTCGGGGGCCTGCCGCTCGTCGGTGCGGGCGAGGTCGGCGGCACGGCCCAGGAGCATGCGGACGGTCGCCGAGGCCGTCGCCAGGGCGCGGTCGCGGCGGCTCGCCGACGCGGGGGCCTGGCCGGGTGGGAGCAGGGACGGGCGGAGCTGCTCGGCGGCGTCGAGCGCGAGGGCGGGATCCAGCCGCTCCCGCGAGCCGCCGGACCAGGCGTCGGCGAGGGCGTCCAGGTTGTCCGCCAGGGCCTCCACGGCGACCCTGAGCCGGTCCCGGTACGGCCGCGGCGTCGGGTCCGGCCACAGCGTGAGCTCGGCGACCACGAGCAGCACCACGGCCATCGCGAACCCGGCGAGGCGCCAGCCGAGCGAGTCCGGGGCGTACGGCGGGAACGACGGCAGGATGTACAGCAGCTGGGTCCCGGCCGCGAGCCCCACCAGCCGCGGCCCGCCCACCCCGACGAAGCTGACCGCGAACCCGAGCAGGACCATCCCCGCCGTCGCGGCCCAGATGTTCACCGACAGCAGCGTGCCGAGGGTGATCAGCACCGCCCCGACCGGCAGCATCGCGAGCAGGGTGCGGGCACGCCGGGCCGGGCCGCCGGGGATCTGGGAGAGCACCCCGAGGGCGACGGCGCCGAACAGCGCGTACGGCGCCATGTCGGCGTTGTCGAGGCCGTAGCGGCAGAGGTAGAAGCCGAGACAGGCCACGATCGTGACGCGGGCGGCCCGCCGCACGGCGACCAGTCCCGGATCGTGCCTGCGCAGCCACTCCATCCCGGAATCCTGGCGGCGGCGCGGCGCTCAGTCCAGGGGCGGCTGGGGGACGGTGCCCCGGCGGTCCCTGAGCCGCTTGGGCCAGTAGTGCTGGATCGCCGCGTTGAAGTGCGCGCCCAGCACGATGGCCATCCCGATGAAGAACGTGGCGAGCAGGAACGCGATCGGCGCGGCGAGGGCGCCGTAGGTGTAGCCGGTGCCGAGCAGCCAGTTGATGTAGACCCGCAGCCCGGTCACGCCGACGAGGAACACCACCGCGGCCAGCACGGCCCCCGGCAGCCCGCGGTACCAGGGCGGCCTCGCCGGGAGCGCGATCGTGTAGAGCGTGGTGAGGGCGAGGATCAGGCCCACCCCGAGCACGGGGTAGTAGAGCCAGCCGATCAACGTGATCGCCGTGTCCTGCCAGGACGCGGGCAGCAGCTTCGGGAGCCGGTCCGGGCCGAGGGCGAGCAGCGGGAGCGAGACGATCCCGCCGACGAGCGCCACGACGTACATCAGCAGCGCGAGGATCCGCTGCCACACCGGGTTCCGGACGCCGTACTGGTCGTGCGCGCGGGTGATGGCGTCGACGAACGACGACATCGCCGACGACCCGGACCACAGCGAGATCACGAAGCCCAGCGAGACGAGCTCGCCGCGGCCGGTGGTGAGCAGCTGCTCGATGGTCGGCGCGATGATCTCGTCGACCGCGTTGTCGCTGAACACGATGGACGCGCCTGCGACCAGCTGCCGTTGGGCCAGCGCGATGGTGTCCGGCCCGAACCAGTCGCCGATGTACCCGAGCGCGCCGAGCAGCCCGAGCAGCAGCGGGGGCAGGGACAGGGTCTGCCAGAAGGCCGCCGAGGCGGACTCGCTGAAGATGTTGTCGTCCCAGGCCCGCACGACCGTGCGCTTCGACAGCACCCACACCGCGCGGCCGCCGCGGGGGCGGGGGTTCCCGTCCGCGGACAGCCGGACGGTCGGGGACTCGTCGGGGGCGTGACCGGGGGTCTGCTCAGGGGTCTGGTCGGGCGTCCGTTCGGCCGCGGACAGGGGCTCGGGCTCCGGCGCGACGGGGGCGGGCGGAGGCGGGCTCTCCCGCTCCCGGGCCTCCCCCGCGACGTCTGTCATGTGTCCAGCATGCGCCCACCTGGGCGTTCTGTCAGCGCGCGGACGCGGCGCGCCGTGATGATCAACCGAGGAGGCCGAGGATCTGCTCCGCAGCCAGGGTCGGGGTCAGGGTGCCCGCGCGGATCTCGTCGGTGACCTCGGGGAGGCGGTCCCTGACCTTCGGGTCGCTGGTCAGGCGGTCGAGGAGCTGCTCGCGGATCATCGCCCACATCCACTCGACCTGCTGGTCCGCGCGCCGCGTGGCCAGCTCGCCGTGCTTCTCCAGCGCCGCCCGGTGCTCGAGGACCTTGCCCCAGACCTCGTCCAGGCCCTTGCCGGTCTGCGCCGAGCAGGACAGCACCGGGGCCCGCCAGTGCTCGCTGGCGGGCGTCATCATATGCAGCGCGCCCGCCAGGTCGCGGGCCGCGGACCTGGCGTCGTTCTCGTGCGGCCCGTCCGCCTTGTTGACGGCGACGACGTCCGCCAGCTCCAGGATCCCCTTCTTGATCCCCTGCAGCTGGTCACCGGTGCGCGCGATCGTCAGGAACAGGAAGGTGTCGACCATCCCGGCCACGGTGACCTCGGACTGGCCGACGCCGACCGTCTCGACCAGCACGACGTCGTAGCCCGCGGCCTCCATCAGCACCATCGTCTCGCGGGTGCGGCGGGCGACCCCGCCGAGCGTGCCCGCGCTGGGCGAGGGCCGGATGAAGGCGTTGTCGTCCACCGCGAGCGCGGCCATCCGGGTCTTGTCGCCCAGGATGGACCCGCCCGTGCGGGTGGACGACGGGTCCACCGCGAGCACCGCGACCTTGTGCCCGTCCGCGGTGAGCCGGGTCCCCAGGGCCTCGATGAACGTCGACTTCCCGACGCCGGGCACCCCGGAGATCCCGACCCGCACCGCTCCCCCGGCGTGCGGGGTCAGCTCCAGCAGCAGTCGCTGGGCCTCCTCGCGGTGCGACCGCTTCGCGGACTCGACGAGCGTGATGGCCCGGGCGAGCAACGTCCGGTTGCCGTCGAGGACCCCCTTGGCGAGGGTCTCGACGTCGACCTGGCGAGGCATCAGCCCTGGGCCGCCTTCAGCTTCTCCAGCAGGTCGATCGCCGCCTCGGAGATGACCGTGCCGGGTGGGAACACCGCGGCGGCACCCATCTCCAGCAGCTCCGGGACGTCCGCGGGCGGGATCACCCCGCCGACCACGATCATGATGTCCTCGCGGTCCAGCTTGGCGAGCTCCTCGCGCAGCTCCGGCACCAGGGTGAGGTGGCCCGCCGCGAGGGAACTGGCCCCGACGACGTGCACGTCCGCCTCCACGGCCTGGCGCGCGACCTCCGCCGGGGTCTGGAACAGCGGGCCCACGTCGACGTCGAAGCCGAGGTCGGCGAACGCCGTGGCGATCACCTTCTGGCCGCGGTCGTGGCCGTCCTGGCCCATCTTCGCGACGAGGATGCGGGGCTGGCGGCCCTCCTCCTCGGCGAACTCGCCCACGAGCTCGCGGGCACGGGTGATGGCCGGGCTGCTGCCCGCTTCGTCGGAGTACACGCCGGAGATGATCCTGATCTGCCCGGAGTGCCGCCCGAACACCTTCTCCAGCGCGTCGGAGATCTCGCCGACCGTGGCCTTCGCCCGGGCGGCGTCGACGGCCAGGGCCAGCAGGTTCGCATCGAAGCCGCGCTCGGACCCGTCGGCGATCGCGGCCGCCGAGTTCGTGAGCGCGGCCAGTGCCGCGTCGACCGCGCGGGAGTCCCGCTCGGCGCGCAGCCGCTCGAGCTTCTCGAGCTGCTCGCGGCGTACCTGCTTGTTGTCGACCTTGAGGACGTCGATCGCCTCGTCGGACTCGACGACGTACTTGTTCACGCCGATGACCGGCTGCCGCCCCGAGTCGATCCGGGCCTGGGTGCGGGCCGCGGCCTCCTCGACGCGCAGCTTCGGGATGCCCGCGTCGATCGCCTGGGCCATCCCGCCCGCCTTCTCGACCTCGGTGATGTGGCCCCAGGCGCGGCGGGCGAGGTCGTAGGTCAGCTTCTCGACGTAGTGCGAGCCACCCCACGGGTCGATGACCTTCGTGGTCCCGGACTCCTGCTGCAGCAGCAGCTGGGTGTTGCGGGCGATGCGCGCGGAGAAGTCCGTGGGCAGCGCGAGGGCCTCGTCGAGGGCGTTGGTGTGCAGGGACTGCGTGTGCCCCTGCGTCGCCGCCATCGCCTCGATGCAGGTGCGGACCACGTTGTTGTAGACGTCCTGCGCGGTCAGCGACCAGCCGGAGGTCTGCGAGTGCGTGCGCAGGCTCAGCGACTTGGGGTTCTTCGGCCCGAACTCGTTCACGAGCTTCGACCAGAGCAGGCGCGCGGCCCGCATCTTGGCGACCTCCATGAAGAAGTTCATCCCGATCGCCCAGAAGAAGCTCAGCCGCGGGGCGAACCTGTCGACGTCCAGCCCCGCGTCGATCCCGGACCGCAGGTACTCGACGCCGTCGGCCAGGGTGTAGGCCAGCTCGAGGTCGTTCGTCGCCCCGGCCTCCTGGATGTGGTACCCGGAGATCGAGATCGAGTTGAACTTCGGCATCTTCTGCGACGTGTAGCTGAAGATGTCCGAGATGATCCGCATGCTCGGCTGCGGCGGGTAGATGTAGGTGTTGCGGACCATGAACTCCTTGAGGATGTCGTTCTGGATCGTCCCCGCGAGCTGCTCCGGTGCCACCCCCTGCTCCTCCGCCGCGACGATGTAGAGCGCGAGCACGGGCAGGACCGCGCCGTTCATGGTCATCGACACGGACATCTTGTCCAGCGGGATGCCGTCGAAGAGCTGGCGCATGTCGTAGATCGAGTCGATCGCGACGCCCGCCATGCCGACGTCCCCGCCGACGCGCGGGTGATCCGAGTCGTAGCCGCGGTGCGTGGCCAGGTCGAAGGCGATCGACAGGCCCTTCTGCCCGGCCGCGAGGTTGCGGCGGTAGAAGGCGTTCGACTCGGTGGCGGTGGAGAACCCCGCGTACTGCCGGACCGTCCAGGGCTGGCTGGCGTACATGGTGGGGTAGGGCCCGCGCAGGTACGGCGTGATGCCGGGGTAGGTCCGGAGGAAGTCGACGTCCGCGACGTCCTCGGGGGTGTAGAGCCGCTTGACCGGGATGCCCTCGGGGGACTCCCAGGGCTCACCGGCGCTGAACGCGGTGCCGGGCGCGGCCCGGGACGCCAGGTCGACCTTCGTGAAGTCCGGGATGCTCACTCGGTTGCTGCTCACTGGGCGACCTCCAGGGCCTCGTACACGTCCTCGATCACGGCCAGGGCGTCGCAGCCGGCGAACAGGTACCCGTCGACCCCGGGCACGTCACCCTTCCCGGCGAGCAGGACCCGCCGGGCGCCTGCCTCGCGGAGGGCGGCGGCGGTGGCCTCGGCCCGCTCGCCGTACAGGGTGTCGGTGGAGCAGAGCACGACGACCGGGCTGCCGGTCCAGGCCTTGACGACATCCTCGGTGGACTCGGTCGGCCCCGCCTCGTCCGCGGCGATCCCCCCGGCCTGCAACAGGTTCCGGGCGAAGCCTGCCCGGGCGGTGTAGGCCGCGAGCGGGCCGAGGGTGGCCAGGAAGACCGTGGGCCGGGAGCCCTCGGCCAGCAGCGCGTCCGACCGGTCGCGGTACTCCTCGAACGCCGCGGCGGGCCGGTAGACCGGCAGTCCCCCGCGCGCGACGGGCTCGGGCAGTGGGGTCCGCTCGACGGGCTTCTCGTCCAGGTTCGGGAACTCGGAGACGCCGGTCAGCGGGGTCCGCCGGGTGGCGGTCCCCTTCTCCCGCCGCTCCCGGACCGCGGCCACGGCGGAGGCGACGAACCCGGAGTCCAGCGCCGCGACGGCACCGCCCGCGGCCTCGACCTCCTGGAAGAACGCCCAGCCCGCCTGCGCGAGGTCGTCCGTGAGGTGCTCGACGTACCAGGAGCCGCCCGCCGGGTCGAGCACCCGGGACAGGTGCGACTCCTCGATCAACAGCGACTGGGTGTTGCGCGCGACGCGCCGGGAGAAGCCCTCGGGCTCGCCGATCGCGATGTCGAAGGGCGGCACGGTGACCGCGTCCGCGCCGCCGACGCCCGCGGCGAACCCGGCCACGGTGCCGCGCAGCATGTTCACCCACGGATCCCGCCGGGTGAACAGCGTCGGCGAGACGACGGCGTGCTGGGCCTGGCCCGGCCCGCTCGCCCCGGAGGCCTCCAGCACGCGGCCCCAGAGCCGGCGCGCGGCGCGCAGCTTCGCGATGGTGGGGAACTGCTCGGCGGTGGCGGCGTAGCGGAACTCCAGCAGGCCCGCGGCCTGCTCGACGGACAGCCCCGCCTCGGTGAGCACCCGCAGGTACGCGATGCCGGCGGCGAGCGAGAAGCCGAGCTCCTGCGCCTCCGAACCGCCCGCCTCCTGCACCGGCATGCCGTCCACGACGACGGCCTTGACCAGCGGGTACTCCTGCGCGACCCGGGTCGCGAGCGGGACCACGGTGGCGACCTCGGGGCCCTCGCCCGCGCGGGCGCGCAGGCCGATGGGATCCAGTCCCAGCGTGCCCAGCAGGGCGTCCTTCGCGACGCCCCGGGCCTCGGCGAGGGCGAGGAACGCCTCGGCGGCCTCGGTCGCCTCGACGCCGGCGTCGAGCACGACGGGCGCCAGGTCGAGGAGGACCTCGTCCAGCACCGCGGGCAGCTCGGTGACGGGCACCCCGCCCGCGCCGACGGCCAGCCAGATCGAGGCGACGCCGTTCTCCAGGTCCGCCAGGATCGCCGTGCGCGCCGCGGAGCCGCTGCGGGCGACGTGGTGCTGGCGGACGTCCCAGCGTTCCCGGTCCGCCGTGCCGCGGGTGTACGGCAGCGAGCCGGGAACCCCGGCCTCCGGGATCCCCTCGACGTCCGCGGCGCTGTACAGCGGCTGCACGCGGATGCCGTCGGCCGTGGTCCAGGAGAGCTTGTCGACGCCGGCCCCGAGGGGCGCGTCGTCGCCGATCCGACCGGACTTGCGCAGCACCCCGTCGACCGCGGCGGCCCACTCGTCCCGGCTCACCTCGGCGAAGGCCGCCGCAAGGACGAGATGCTCCGGGGGCTCCGGGGCGGCGTCCTCGAGCTCCTGCTCGTCGACCTGGTCGGTCGGTGCGTCCTGCGGGGTCATGCGCTACTCCTCACCGACCCCGGCGAGCGCACACGCCGTGGTGCGTCGTCGCTACCCGGGGTGCTGAGGAGTCTAGTGAGCACCCGCGGGAACACATCAGGTGCGACCGTCGTGATCTGGGCCCCACGCCCGAACGGGCCGGTTGTGGCGGACGCCCACCCACGGCGGCCGTTCGTGCAGCTCAGGCCAGGGTGATGGCGTTCCCGGACACCGCGATGGCGCGTTCGGGCAGCGCGGACTTCGCTGGGCCGTCGGTCACACTGCCGTCGGCGACGGCGAAGTAGCTGCCGTGGCACGGGCAGACGATCTGGCCGTCGGTGACCTCGTTGACCTCGCAGCCCTGGTGGGTGCAGGTGGTCGAGAAGGCCTTGAACTCCCCCGCCGTCGGCTGCGTGACGACGATCTGTTGCGCGGTGAGGATCAGCCCGCCACCGACGGGGACGTCGGCCGTGGTGGTCAGCTGCGCCGCGGGGGGTACGGCGGGTGCGGCGGTTCCACCGGGTGCCGGGGCCTGCTGGGGGGCGGGGGCAGCCGGTTGGGGCGCGGGCGCCGCGGAGTACGTGGCGCAGCCGGCCAGGGCCGCGCAGCCCGCGGCACAGGTGCCCACGAGCATCGCGCGCCGGTCGAGCAGGGACTTCGGGGTGGAGCTCATGGTGGTGGGACTCCCGATCAGAAGGTCAGGCCCTTGGTGCTGAAGAACCACACCGAGGACGTCAGGAACAGGCCGGTGAGCAGCAGGAAGACCAGTCCGCCGAGCACCGGCAGCGCCCAGCGGGGGGCGTCGCGCTTGGGCAGGACCAGCATCTTGGTGGCGAAGGCACCGTAGAAGAAGCAGCCCGCCAGGGAGTGCAGCAGGACCCGTGGCGTGGAGTCCGCGTAGCCGAGGGCGTAGAGGCAGTGCACGGCCACGGGGATGGTGAGCAGCACCGCGACCCGGCCGGACCAGCGATGCAGGGTCGCCGTCCGTGGGCCTGCGGGGCGAGACCTGGCGAGCCGCCCGTACATCCGCATGGAGGTCCACAGCTGGACCAGGACCAGGACGAACGCGGCCGCGGTGAGCCAGCTCTTCGCGGCGAGGCCGGACGAGAAGCCCGCCAGGTTGAGCGCGGTGCCGGTGCCCTCGTGCAGCCGGGCGTAGGCGCCCAGGCCCACCGACACCGCGATCCCGACGGCCGCGGGGACCAGCAGGGCGGCGACCCGGCGGGGACGGCCCGCGGGCTCGGCCGAGTGGGCTCCGTCCTGTCCGAAGTCCTGGCCGACGTCCTGCTCGTCGTCGTAGTCGGGGCGGTCCCATTCGCCCTGGTCCCAGCCACTGCGGTCGGTGGGGCTGTGCTCCCAGAGGCTGTCCTCGGTCCTCGGGGCTGCTCCCTGTGCTCCCTGTGCCTTCTGTGGTCCATGGGCTTTCTGGGCCGCCCACGCCGCGGCGACCCGGGGATCGGCGGCCGGGTCGAGGTCCGGCGGACCCGGCTGGGCGGGGATCACCGGGATGACCTCGGTGTGCGGCTCGGCCGCCCGGTCGGCGTAGGCGCCGGGGTCGTAGGCCGGGTCGTACGGGGCCTGCTGCCCGACGGAGGGGGCGTACGCCGAGGGGTCGAAGCCCTGCGGGTCGAAGCCCTGCGGGTCGTAGCCCTGCGGGTCGTAGGCCTGCGGGTCGTAGGCCTGCGGGTCGTAGCCCAGCGGCTCACCGTGCCGGTACTCCGGGTGCTCGTGACCCGGCCGGCCGTACGTGGCGGGGTCGTGGGCCGCCGGGTCGGTGACGGGGTGCAAGGCCGGGTGCGTCGGCGGGTCGTAGGGGTTGGGCTCGACGGGGGCGTCGACCCGGTACGGGGAGGCGGTCATCTCGGGTGTCCTTCTTCGGGGAGTCAGGCGGAGCCGAGCTCGGACAGGGTGGCGCGGTCGGTGGCGGGGCCCGTCGACTCCTCGAGCTGGGCCGAGAAGGGCCAGCTCTTCTCGCCGACGGACACTGTGCCGAGCACCGCGCCCTCGGTCGCGTCCGCGGTGAGGTCGCCGTCGACGCCGCTGAGCTGCAGCTCGCCGTCGTTGTAGGTGCCCTCGAACCAGGACTCGATCGTCTTGCCGTCGCACACGTAGGCGACGACCCGGTCGCCCTCCATCCCCACCGCGAGGGTCACCTCGTTGCCCGCCGAGCGGCCTGCGAACGTGCCGGAGACCGCGGGGACCGCGGGTGCGGCCTCGAGTGCGCTTTCGGGGGCGGCTTCGGGAGCCGCCGCCTGGGGAGCGGCGGCCTGGGGCGCGGCCTCGGGAGCCGCGCCGTAGCCGTCGGAGACGGCGTACGGGTCGGCAGGCGCCGACTGTGCCGACTGCACCGACTGCGCCGCCGGGGTGACGGTCGGCTCGGCGGGCGCCGCCAGCACCGTGTTCACGGCGAGGACGGCGACGCCGACCGCCAGCACGGCGAACAGCGTGAGCAGGGGGCCACCTGCCTTGCGAGGGCCCAGCTTCATGAGAGGTCCTGTTCTTCGCGGGGAGCGATTCACCTGGGGACACGGAGCGCGGGCCCGGACGGTTCACCGGAATCCGGAGAAACATCGGACTGAACCGTCCTGCGCCGCCGTCCGTGTCGCCGACGTGGACTTCGCTACCCTCACGCCGCTCCGCCGCGGGACCCCCGCGCCGGCAGCGGTCATCGAGGCGCACACAGCGGGCACAGGCCAACCGGGAGCGTGCATGGTCGGGTCGTCAGGTCATCGTGCGCGCGGGCGCACCCGTGAGGGGAAGGGCCCGCGGGATCCCGACGAGGCCCTGATCCGGGCCGTCTACGTCGAGCACGGGCGGGCGCTGCTGGCGTTCACCACCCGGCTGCTCGGGGACCGAGCGGCCGCCGAGGACGTCGTGCAGGAGGTCCTCGTGCGGGCCTGGCAGCACTCGGACGTGCTGACCAACGGCCGCGGCTCCGTCCGGAGCTGGCTGCTCACCGTCGCCCGCAACCTGGTCACCGACCGGGTCCGGGCGCAGCGGGCCCGGCCCGCCGAGGTGGAGGAGGACGCCGCTCCCCCGGCGGCGACCCGCGACCACGCCGACAGCGTGGTGGACGCGCTCACCGTGCTCCCCGCGCTGGAACGGCTCTCCCCCGACCACCGGGACGTCCTCGCGGAGGTCTACTTCCGCGGCCGGACCCTCCCGGAGGCGGCGGAGGTGCTCGGCGTCCCGCCGGGGACCGTGAAGTCCCGCTCGTACTACGCGCTGCGCGCCCTGCGCAGCGCGCTCGGCCCGGCCATGAACGAACCAGAGGGGGTGCCTTCGTGACCACCTGTGGAACCGTCGACGGCGGAGAGCTCTCCGCCCATGTGCTCGGTCTGCTCACCCCCGACGAGCAGACCGCGGTCGAACGCCACCTGGACACCTGCGCGCAGTGCCGCGCCGAGTGGGAGGACCTGCGCGCGATGACGCGGACCCTGGACGAGCTCCCCGACGAAGCCCTCCTGGAGGGCCCACCCGACAGCGACCTGGTGCTGCACCGGGCCCTGCGGGAGATCCGCGAGGAACGGGCGCGCGAGCGTCGCCGCAGGCTCCTCACCCGCGGGATCGCCGCCGCGGTCGTCGGTGCCGCGCTGCTCGGCGGCGGCGTAGTGGCCGGTCAGGCGCTCGCGCCCCAGGCGCCCACGGCGTCGGTCACGGCGTCCGGCCAGACCTTCGAGTCCACCCAGGGCGCGGTGACCGCGGCGATCACGGTGACCCCGGCGAACGGCTGGGTCCGGCTCGCCGCGAACGTGAAGGGCGTGCCTGCCGGGGAGCACTGCAGGCTCGTGGTCGTCGCGAAGGACGGGACCGAGGAGATCGCGGGCGGCTGGGTCGTCCCGCCGCAGGGCGAGGCGGGCGGCGTCCACCTCGACGGGGCCGCCGGCATTGCGCCGGACCAGGTCCAGTCCGTCGTCGTCGAGAACACCGCGGGCGAGCGGTACGCGACCGTGACCGTCTGACACCCGCGGGGTAGGGATCACACTCCGCTCATGTTCTACGAGGTGTAGAACTGAGTCCGGAACCTCTACAAGTCGTAGAAGTTCGGGAGGAGCCCGCCATGGCACTGGACCTGGCCCGCTGGCAGTTCGGCATCACGACGATCTACCACTTCCTGTTCGTCCCGTTGACGATCGGGTTGTCGGTGGTCGTCGCCTCCCTGCAGACCGCGTGGCACCGCACCGGCCGCACCGAGTACCTGCGCGCCACGAAGTTCTTCGGCAAGCTCTTCCTGATCAACTTCGCCATGGGCGTGGTCACCGGGATCGTGCAGGAGTTCCAGTTCGGGATGAACTGGAGCGACTACTCGACCTTCGTCGGCGACGTCTTCGGTGCCCCGCTGGCCATGGAGGCGCTGCTCGCGTTCTTCCTCGAGTCGACCTTCATCGGGCTGTGGATCTTCGGCTGGGACAAGCTCCCCCGCCGCGTGCACCTGGCCTGCATCTGGGCCGCCGCGATCGGCACGAACCTCAGCGCCTACTTCATCCTCGCCGCCAACGCCTGGATGCGGCACCCGGTCGGCTTCGAGATCGACCCGGTGACCGGCCAGGCCCGGCTGACCAGCATCTGGGCGGTGCTGAGCAACGACCAGGCGTGGTCGACCTACCTGCACGTCGTGTCGGCGGCGTTCATCGCGGCGGGCCTGTTCGTCGCAGCGGTGAGCGCGTACAAGCTGCTCAAGAACGTCGAGCCCCGTGAGCACGAGCTGTTCCGCAAGAGCATGCGGGCGGGGTTCGTGGTCACCGCGATCGCCGGGGTCGTGGTCGCGGTCTCGGGCGACCACCAGGCCAAGCTCATGGCGCGGTACGAGCCGATGAAGCTGGCGAGCGCCGAGGCCCTGTGGGACGACGAGCACGCCGCCGGGTTCTCGATCTTCGCCGTCGGCGACATCCAGGACGGCCGCAACCACGTCAACATCCAGATCCCCGGGGTGCTCGCGTTCCTCGCCACCGGAGACTTCGAGGGCGACGTCCAGGGCATCAACGACATCCAGGCCCGCTACGAGCAGGTCTTCGGCCCCGGGACCTACATCCCGAACGTCGGGCTCCTGTACTGGGCGTTCCGGATGATGATGGGCCTCGGCCTGGCCGGGGTGGCGATCTCGGTCGTCGGGCTGTGGCTCACTCGGCGCGGGCGGCTGTTCCGGTGGGACTGGCAGTACCGGCTCGTCGTCGCGGCCCTGCCCGCCGCCCTGCTGGCGAACATCTTCGGCTGGATCCTGACCGAGATGGGCCGCCAGCCCTGGACGGTCGTGGGTGAGCTGCTCACCGCGAACAGCGTCAGCCCGGGGGTCAGCCTGACCGAGGTCGCGATCTCGCTGAGCGCGTTCACGCTGCTCTACGCCGTGCTGGCGGTGATCGAGCTCGGCCTGCTGTTCCGGTACGTGAAGGCCGGGACCGCCGCGGTCATGCCCTACCCCGCGGAGGACGAACCCGAGCCCGAGAAGACCGACGACCGCGTCCCCGCGTTCGTGTATTAGGAGCCGATCATGGATCTCCCCGTCGTCTGGTTCGTCGCGATCGCGGTCCTGTGGACCGGCTACCTCGTGCTGGAGGGGTTCGACTTCGGCGTCGGCGCCCTGCTGCCCGTCCTCGCCAGGGACGACACCGACCGCCGCGTGATGATCAACTCGATCGGGCCCGTCTGGGACGGCAACGAGGTCTGGCTGATCACCGCGGTCGGCGCCACGTTCGCGGCGTTCCCGGCCTGGTACGCCTCCATGCTCAGCGGGTTCTACCTCCCGATGCTGCTGATCCTGCTCGCCCTGATCGGGCGCGGGGTGGCCTTCGAGTACCGCGGCAAGGTGGACTCGGACGTCTGGCGGAGGCGGTGGGACGTCGTGATCGTCGCCGGCAGCACACTCCCCGCGTTCCTGTGGGGCCTGCTGTTCGCCAACCTGGTCCGCGGGCTCGAGATGGGTGCCGACCACGTCGTCACCACGACCGTCTTCGGGCTGTTCACCGGGTACGCGGTGCTCGGCGGCCTACTCACGCTGAGCCTGTTCCTGCTGCACGGCGCGGTCTTCCTCGCGCTCAAGACCGACGGTCCGGTGCGCCTGCGGGCGCGCTCGTTCGCCGCCTGGTCGGCGCTCGCGGTGCTTCCGCTGCTGGTCGGGTTCGTGGGCTGGACGCAGGCCCGCAGCGGTGTGGGCTGGACCCTCGTCCCGGCGCTGGTCTCGGTCACGGCGCTCGCCGTCGGCGCGGGCCTGGTCCACCGCGGCCGCGAGGGCTGGGCGTTCACCGCGACCGCGGTCTCGGTGGGCACGCTGGCGATCCTGGTGTTCGGGTCGCTGTTCCCGGACGTCCTGCCGTCGCGCACCGACCCGGCCTTCTCGCTGACGATCGAGAACGCGGCCTCGGCGCCGTACACGCTCACGGTGATCAGCTGGGTGACCGCGGTGTTCCTGCCCCTGGTGATCGGCTACCAGGCCTGGAGCTACTGGGTGTTCCGCAAGCGCGTCAGCCGCGACCAGATCCCGGCGGCCCACTAGTCATGAAGCCCCTCGATCCGCGCCTGCTGCGGACGGCGAGCGCCGTCCGGACGCACCTGCTCGTTGCCGTGGTGTGCGGGGCGGCCCTGACCGGGCTGATCCTGCTGCAGGCGTGGCTGGTGTCCCGGGTGGTCGCCTCGGTCGGCTCCGGCCCGGACCGGCTCGGCCTGCTGATCGCCGCCGTCGCCGCGGTGGCGGTCGCCAGGGCCGGGCTGGCCTACGGGTCCGAGGCCGCCGCGCTGCGCAGTGCCGCGAAGGCCAAGTCGCAGCTGCGGACGCAGCTGGTGGAGCACGTCACCACCGGCGCGCCGCGCGACGCCGGGGCGCTGGTCACCCTGGCCACCCGCGGCCTCGACGCCCTCGACGACTACTTCGCCCGCTACCTCCCCCAGCTCGTCCTCGCCGTGCTCGTGCCGGTCGCGGTGCTGGTCGTGGTGGCGGGCGCGGACTGGATCTCGGCGATCGTCATCGCGGTGACCCTGCCACTGATCCCGCTGTTCATGGCGCTGGTCGGGATGCACACGCAGGCCCGCACCGCGAAGCAGTGGGCGCTGCTGGAGAAGCTGGGCGGCCACTTCCTCGACGTCGTCGAGGGGCTGCCGACGCTCGCGCTGTTCCGCCGTGCCAAGGTCGAGGCGGCGCTGGTGCGCCGGGTGACCGAGCAGCACCGCGAGGCCACGATGGGCACGCTGAAGGTGGCGTTCCTGTCCGCGTTCGTGCTGGAGGTGCTGGCGACGCTCGCCGTCGCGCTGGTGGCCGTCGAGGTCGGGTTCCGGCTGCTCTACGGGCAGCTCGACCTCGCGACCGCGCTGTTCGTGCTGATCCTCGCGCCGGAGGCCTACCTCCCGCTGCGCGAGGTGGGTGCCCGATTCCACGCGTCGATGGAGGGGATCGCGGCCGCCGAGAAGGTGTTCGCGGTGCTGGACTCGACCACCGGCGCTCCTCGCGGCGATCGACCGGCCCCGCGCGGGGACGTCGTGTTCCGGGACGTGACCGTGCGGTACGCCGACCGCACGGCGCTCGAGGGCCTCGACCTCCGGCTGCCCGCGGGCCGCACCACCGTGGTCACCGGGCCGAGCGGCGCGGGCAAGTCGACGCTGCTGGGGCTGCTGCTGCGGTTCACCGAGCCGACCGGGGGCCGGATCACGGTCGACGACGTGGACCTCGCCGAGGTGGATCCCGAGGCCTGGCGCCGGGAGATCGCCTGGGTCCCCCAGGACCCGCACCTCTTCGCCGACAGCCTGGCCGACAACATCCGCCTCGGCGCACCCGAGGCGTCCCTGGACCAGGTCCGCCGGGCGGCCTCGCTGGCCGAGCTGGACGAGGTCGTCGCCGCGCTCCCCGAGGGGTTCGCGACCCTCCTCGGGGAGCGCGGCACGCGGTTGTCGAGCGGGCAGCGCCAGCGGGTGGCGCTGGCGCGGGCGTTCCTGCGGGACGCCCCCATCGTCCTGCTCGACGAGCCCACGGCCCACCTCGACCCGGACAACGCCACCGCCGTCCGACGTGCCGTGGCCCGCCTCGTCGAGGGCCGCACGGCGGTGATCGTGACCCACGACCCGGCGTGGACGACCGCCGCCCACCACGTCCAGCTGAGCCCCGCAGACAACCCTGACAGCACGAAACGTGCACCCAGCCACCTGGAGCACGCCCGATGACCCCCCACTCCCCCACTGAGCGAACGGCACTTCCGCTCAAACCTAGTGAGCGAAAGTGCCGTTCGCTCAGCAGGATGGTGGGGTTGGCGCGGCCTCGGGGGGCGCGGTTCTCGGTCGGGGTGGTGTGGGGTGCGCTCGCCACCGCCTCCGGGGTCGGGCTGCTGGCCCTGGCCGCCTGGCTGATCGCGACCGCCGCGACCCAACCCGCCGTCACCGCGCTGAGCGTCGCGGTCGTGCTGACCCGCGCCCTCGGCGTCACGCGCGGGGTGGCGCGCTACCTCGAACGCCTGGTCACCCACGACGCCGCGCTGCGCACCCTCGCCGACGCCCGCGACCGCGTCTACGCCCGCCTCGCCGCCACCGAGTCGACTCTCGGGTCGGTGCGCCGCTTCCGCAGCGGGGACCTGGTCAGCAGGCTGGTCAGCGACACCGACGCCACCCAGGACCTCCTCGTCCGCGGACTCACTCCCCCGCTGTCGGCCCTGCTCGTCGGCGGCGGGGTCGTCGCGCTGTCGACCGCCCTGCTCACCGAGGGCGGCCTGCTCCTGCTCGGCGGGCTGCTCCTCGCCGGGCTCGCGGTGCCGCTGCTCGCCGCCCGCGCCGGGCGGGGACCGGCGGAGCGGGCCGCGGCGGCCCGCACCGAGCTGGCCACGACCCTCGTCGACACCCTGCGCGGCGCCCCCGACCTGATCGCCTACGGCGCGATGGACCGGGCCCGCGACCGCGTCGCGGCCGCGGACGCCGCGCTGACCACCGCGGCCCGCCGGGACGCCGGGCTGCTCGGGCTCGGCGCGGGCGCGAGTGCCTTGATCGCCGGACTCACGCTGTGGGGCTCGCTGCTGCTCGGCGTCGCCGCGGTGTCGGACGGCAGGCTGGGCCCGATCCCGCTCGCCGTGCTCGTGTTGACCGCGCTGGCGGCGTTCGAGATCGTCGCGCCGCTGCCCGCCGCGGCCGCCCGGCTGGGTGCGGTCCGGGAGAGCGGCGACCGGCTCTTCGCCGTCCTCGACGCCCCGCCCGCCATCCGGCCCGCGGACCCGACACCGGTGCCGTCCCTCCCCGCCGACCTGCGGATCCGCGGTCTGCGCGCGGGCTATGCCGACAGCGCAGGCGAGACCGAGGTGCTGCACGGGCTGGAACTGGAGGTGCCGGCGGGGGCGCACGTCGCCGTCGTCGGACCGAGTGGGGCGGGCAAGAGCACGCTCGCCGCGGTGTTGTTCCGGTTCCAGGAGGCCACCGGCGAGGTCCGGCTCGGCGACGTCGACCTGCTGCGGCGGTCCCCGGAGGCCGTCCGACACGCCGTGAGCGGGGTACCGCAGGACCCGCACGTGTTCGACAGCACCGTCCGGGAGAACCTGCGCCTCGCCCGGCCCGAGGCCACCGACGCCGAGCTGCGGGGGGTCCTCGACCGGGTGCGGCTCGACCTGGGGCTCGACGAGTTCGTCGGCACCCACGGCCACCGGCTCTCCGGGGGCATGCGGCAGCGGCTCGCGCTGGCCCGCGCGCTGCTCACCGATCCCGCCCTGCTGGTCCTCGACGAGCCGACCGCCCACCTCGACCCGGCCACCCGCGACGCCGTCCTCGACGACCTGCTCACCGCCGCCGCCGGACGGTCCACCCTGCTGGTCACCCACGACCACGCGCTGCTGGACCGGATGGACCGGGTCTACGAGATCCGGGACGGACACGCCGCGCCGGTCTCGCTGAAGGGGGTTCTCAGCACGACCACAGCCGGCCGCTGACAGGCTCACCCCCGTGCAGCACCGTCTCGTTCCCCTGTTCGCCGCCGCCGCCGCGGGTCTGGTCCTGCTGGCGGGGTGCTCGTCGACGCCCGCCACCGGCGCGGGCCCGGACCGCAGCGCGGCGGGCATCGACCTGTCCGAGGGCTGGGACTGGCAGCCCCAGCCCGCCCCGCTCGAGCTGGGCGTCACCCACACCCAGAGCACGCTCGACGACCACGACCCCGCCGAGTCCAACGCCCGCGGCCAGTCGATCCTCGCCAAGAGCGCGACCTGGCAGAACGTGCACCTGATGGGCTTCGGCACGCTCAACCCCGAGCCGTCCCCCGGCGACTACGACTGGTCCAGCCTGGACAAGCGGATGAAGCTGGTCGAGGACACCGGGTCGAAGACCATGCTCACCGCCTGCTGCGCCCCGGACTGGATGAAGGGCGGCGAGGCGGGCGGAACCGACTGGTCGACGCTGGAGAAGGCACCGGACCCGGCGTCGTTCCAGGCCTACGCCGACCTCGTCGCACAGACCGTGCAGCGCTACCCGCAGATCGAGCGGGTGCAGGTGTGGAACGAGCTCAAGGGCTTCTTCCACCCGGAGTGGAACCGCTGGGACTACGAGGGCTACACCGACCTCTACAACCGGGTCTACGCCGCGGTGAAGTCCGTCCGCCCGGACGTGCTGGTCGGCGGCCCGTACCCGGTGATGATCAGCCTCACCCCCGACGACACCAACGCCTCCGACGAGCTCGCAGGCCCGTGGGGCAACCTCGACCAGCGGGTGCTCGACGCGCTCGACTACTGGTTCCGCACCAACCGGGGCGCGGACTTCCTCGTCGTCGACGGCGGCACGGCGGTCCGGGAGGGCACGATCTCCGGCAGGCTGGACGACGCCGCCCGCAAGTTCGTCGACGTGAACCGGTGGCTGCAGTCGAAGTCCGACCTGCCGATCTGGTGGGCCGAGTTCTACCCGGACGTCCCGCAGGGCCAGGAGGCCTCGGCCACCAGCCAGGCCAGTGCGGCCGCGGCGCTGTCGGCGGTGGACGCCTTCGCCCGCTCGGGGACCGCCGGCGCCCTGCTGTGGGGCCCGCAGGGCTACGAGCTGGAGTACGCCGCCCTCTGGACGGACGCGACCGTCGCCGACGGCGGGCAGCCCACCCCGCTGACCGCGGCCTGGGAGTGGCTGGTCCCCCGGCTCGCCGCGGGCGGGATGGAGCTGGGCACCTCGCAGACCCAGCCGCTGATCGCCTTCCGGGCGCCCGACGGCGGCGCGATCGTGGTCAACATGAGCGACCAGGAGGTGCCGGTCGACGGCGAGGAGCCGCTGGCCCCCTACGCGATCGGCATCGCCCCGGCGAGCTCCTGAGCAGGCCGACCCCCCACCGATCGACCCACGGGCCGGCGCTCCCGCCGCGGCGGGAGCGCCGGTGCCGCGCTCAGTCCCTCGGACCGCCGGCCACGTAGACGACCTGGCCGGACACGAAGCTCGACCGCTCGTCGACGAAGAACGACACCGTG
>Ga0070665_100001595_pt1 | contig 26119 bp, 22 predicted proteins | sample KBSS13metaG_FD_65862 | JGI IMG/M metagenome (GOLD analysis project Ga0070665, IMG submission 65862) | Switchgrass rhizosphere microbial communities from Kellogg Biological Station, Michigan, USA - KBS S1-3 metaG | ecosystem: Host-associated > Plants > Roots > Rhizosphere > Soil ... | reverse complement strand
ATCCCCGCGTCCTGCAGCGCCTCCCACGTCGTCTCGAGGAAGAGCCGCTGCTGCGGGTCGATCCTGGCGGCCTCGTGCGGAGTGATGCCGAAGAAGTGCGCGTCGAATGACGTGACATCGTCGAGGTATCCGCCCGATCGCGTGCGGAGGTGCCCGGGCCGGTTCGCGTCGTGGTCGAAGAAGGCGTCGCCCGACCAGCGGTCCTCGGGGACCTCGCGGATGGCGTCACGTTCGCCGAGGAGGAACTCCCAGAGGCCACCGGCGCTCGAAACATGCCCCGGGAACCGGCATCCGATCCCGACGATGGCGATGCCCTCGTGCATGATCCCGTGCGATCCGTTCTCGGTCACGTCGCCTCCCAAGCGCCTACGTTCGTTCCCCCTGAACCCTCTCCTCAAAGCTGGCAGTCCGTTTCAGCGTGGTCAAATTTCCGCCGGCGGGGGGACGCGGGCAGGATGCCGGGCAGCATGAACGAAGCCATGGGCCCGTCCTGCCGGTGACAAAGCCCCGACCTCAGGAGAAGCGCGGCCGCTCTGACGGAGCGCCCGCCTCGGAGAATGGCGCGGGCGGCGGAGCGCCGACGCTGGCGATCGCTCCGGCGCGCGGCGAGGCGGAAGTCCTGACGCCGCTCGAGCGCCTCGAGATGCTGTGCGACCCGGGCTCGGTGCATGTGATCCGGTCGACCGTCCGCTCCTCCAGCCTCGGCGCGAAGGCGATGGAGGGCGATGGCGTCATCGGGGCGTCGGGGACGATCGCCGGGCGCCCCGTCTTCTGTTACGCCGAGGATGGCCGCATCGCCGGCGGCTCGCTCGGCAAGGCGCACGCCGATACGATCGTGCGGATTCTCGACCTCGCCGGGAGTGCGCGGGCGCCCGTCGTCGGGTTCGTCGAATCCGCAGGCGCGCGCGTCCAAGAGGGGGCTACCGCACTCGGTGCCTATGCGAGCGTCTTCCGGGCGAACGTCAGGCTCTCCGGGAAGGTGCCGCAGATCTCGATCGTCACCGGGAGCTCGGCGGGCGGCGGGTGCTACTCGCCCGCGCTGACCGACTTCGTCGTGATGACCCGGGGGGCGAGCATGTTCCTGACCGGGCCGGACGTGGTCCGCGCGGTGACCGGGGAGGACGTGACGGCGGCCGACCTCGGCGGGGACCGCATTCACGCGCGCAACGGCGTGTGCTCATTCGTGACGGACACCGACCTCGACGCGGCAGCGCTCGCCCGCTTGCTGCTCTCGTACCTGCCGCAGAACTGCCGCGAGCGCCCGCCCGAGGTCGACCCGGCGCCGCCGGCGCCGGGCGACCCAGGCGCGTCCGTGCCGCGCGTGACGCGCCACGTCTACGACGTTCGCGACGTCGCCAGGCGGATCCTGGACGGCGGCAGCGTGCTCGAGGTTTCGCCGCGCTGGGCGCGCAACATGGTCACGGCGTTCGCGCGGCTAGGGGGGAAGCCGGTCGGGGTGATCGCCAATCAGCCCCGCTACCTCGGCGGAGTCATCGACGCGGCCGGCGCCGAGAAGGGCGCGCGCTTCGTGCACACGTGCAATGCGTACGGCATCCCGCTGCTCGTTCTGGTCGACACGCCGGGCTTCATGCCCGGGACGAGACAAGAGGCGGGCGGCATCATCTGGCGCGGCGCGAAGCTGCTCTACGCGTTCATCGAGGCCCAGGTGCCCAAACTGACCGTCGTGATCAGGCAGGCCTACGGCGGCGGGTTCATCACGATGAACTGCAAGGATCTGGGCGCAGACCTCGCGTTCGCATGGCCGGAAGCCAAGATCGGGATCATGGGCGCGAAGCCCGCGGTGCGGATCACGCAGCGGCGCGAGATCGCGACGGCCGACGACCCGCCGGCGATGCTCGAGTGCCTCGCCGAGCAGTACGCCGTCAAGCACCAGAGCGCGCGGGCCGCCGCGCGCGACGGCGTGGTCGACGAGCTGATCGCCCCGTCCGAGACGCGCGGTCGACTGATCGCGGCGCTCACCGCGCTACGCGCGAAGGGCGGCGGCGACCGCGTGCAGAACCTCTCCCCGTAGCCGTCGGGGCCTTGCGGTCGCCCGCCGAGTCCCCGTCGGGCGGGCGCAGCGCCAGTGCAGCCCAGACGCTCGCGAGGCCGGTGAGCGCAACGAAGGTCCAACCGTCGTCGAACGCGTCAAGCGCCCCCGGGCCCCTCGGCGTGCCGAGGATCGCGACGAGGAGCGCGATGCCGAGCACCGCTCCGAGCTGTCGCGCGGCCGAGTTCACGGCACTCCCCACCCCGTAGCGCGAAGCGGGGAGTGCGGTGACCGCCGCCGAGGTCAACGCCGGGAACGCCAGGCCGATGCCGACGCCGGCGAGCGTGATCTGGGGAAGCCACTCGTCGAAGTAGCTCGGTTGCGGCCCGACGCGGACGACGAAGAGCGCGACCGCCAGCGTGAACAGGATCGCGCCGGGCACCGTGACGACGCGCTGGCCGAAGCGGTCGGCCAGTCGGCCCGCCGGTCCCGCGACGAGGGCAGCGGCGAGTGGCGCCGGCGTCAGGGCGAACCCCGCGGTGAGCGTCGAGTAGCCCCAGACCTGGGTGAGGTAGAGCACATTGCAGAGCGCGAGGGCGTAGAAGCCCGACGCGAAGAGGAGCGTCCCGGCGTTAGCGGCGGCGAAGCCACGCACGCGAAGGAGCGACAGTTCAACCACCGGCGTCGGGTGGCGGCGGGAGCGCCACACGAACAGGGCGCCCAGCGCAGCGGCCGCCACGAGCGACCCGACGACGCGCTCGCTCCCCCAGCCCCAATCGTTCCCCTGCACGATCCCGAGGGCCAAGAGCCCCATGGCCGCGGTTGCGGCGGCGATCCCCAACAGGTCGGGGACGGCGCCGCGCTCGGGATCGCGGCTCTCGCTGAGCACCCGCATCCCGGCCGCGGCGGCGAACAGACCGAGGGGGAGGTTGACGTAGAACACCGCGCGCCAGTCGAAGGCGTTGATCAGGACGCCGCCCAGTGACGGCCCGATTCCCGCCGACACGGCGCCGGCGGCCCCCCACAGGCCCACTGCGGTCGCTCGCTCCTCGAGCGGGAATGCCGGGAGGAGCAGGGCGAGCGAGGCGGGGATGAGCACGGCCGCGCCCACCGCCTGTGCGACGCGCGCGGCGATCAGGAACTCAACCGACGGCGCGGCGCCGCAGAGCGCCGAGGCCGCGGTGAACACCAGTAGGCCGAAGATGAAGAGTCGCCGCCGTCCGAGAAGGTCCGCGAGGCGCCCCGCCGGGACGAGCAGGGCGGCAAAGATCACGTTGTAGCCGTTCAGGATCCAAGAGAGCTCAGCGAGGTCCGCGTCGTTGAAGGCGCTCTGGATCGAGGGGAACGCGATGTTCACGATCGTCACGTCGAGGAACGCCATGAACACCGCGATCCCGGTCACGGCGAGGACCGTCCAACGACTCCGGAGGGCTTGGGAAGGCTCGTTTGCCACGCGACGTCGGCGCGGAGGCTACCCGCCCTTGCAGGGCGAGGCGAACCCTCAACGAAGCTCTAGCCGGCACCGTGGTGCAACGCTTCCGGCGCCGCCGCGCGGGACGACCGCGGCCGCCGCCACGATGCCGTCCTCGACCGCCCACCGCCCGCGTAGCTCCGTGAGCCGCACGCCGTCGACCGTGGGCCCGGCCACGAGCAGCGGGGCGCGGAACGTCCGCGCCTCCACGTCGATCATGAGCCTCACGCACTCGAACCCGAGCCAGCGCCTGGTGAGCGGGAACCACGCCTTGTAGATCGCCTCCTTCGCGCAGAACAGGAGCTTGTCCAGGCAAACGCCTCGCGCCGGCGTCGCGACCATGGCGAGCTCAGGACCGAACGCCACTTGGCGCAGGACGCCGTCGGGGAGCGACTCGTGCGGCTCTGCGTCGATCCCGAGCGACGACACGGCCTCGCTGCGTGCCACCGCGGCGGCGCGGTAGCCGCGGCAGTGGGTGATGCTCCCGACGATCCCGCGCGGCCAGACCGGCATTCCGCGCTCGCCCCGCGGGATCGCCACGGCGTCGACTCCGATCCGCTCGAGCGCCCGCCGCGCGCAGGCACGCCCGCTGGTGAAGTCGTTCCTCCGCTTGGCAACCGCAGAGCGGACGGCCAACTCCTCCTCCGGGAACAGCTCGTCCGCGAGCAACTCCTCGCGGGTCTCTGCCACGGCGACCGCGTCCGGCAAGAGCCGCTCGATCACGCTCCCGTCGACGGGAGGCCGGGTGACCTCACCGCGGCGCAGCACGCCCTCCCACTGGCCCGACTCGACACCACCAGCGCCTCCCGCATTTGACTTCCAACCTTACCGTTCGTCACCGTCGAGCAGGAGCACCCGACCCTTACTCAACGAACTATCGATAGTGCGACTTCATCCCCTGGGACGATCCGGTGTCTGACTCGGCGATATCGCACATCCTGGTCCAGCTCGCCGTGATCATCGGCTTCGCCCGGCTGAGCGCGGTCGCCGCCAAGCGGATCAACCAGCCCGCCGTATGCGGCGAGATCGCGGCCGGCCTGATCCTCGGCCCTTCGGTCCTCGGCAACCTGTTCCCCGGTGTCTCCGCCGCCATATTCAGCGGTGACACGTCAGGAGTGTTCAGTGCCCTCAGCGAGCTCGGCCTGGTGTTGCTGCTGTTCTTGATCGGGATCGACTTCGACTTCCAGCACCTGAACGCGCACAAGGGCAAACCGCTCCTCGTCTCGGCGGCGGGCATTTCCGTCCCGTTCGCATTGGGGATGGGAGTCGGCGCGGTGATCTACCCGCAGGTTGGACACGGCGTCGAGAGGTCGACCTTCGCGCTGTTCGTCGGGATGGCGATGGCGATCACCGCCCTGCCGATCATGGGGCGAATCCTGATCGAGTTAGGCCTCAACCGCACGCCGCTCGGGGTCTTGGCGATCACGTCGGCGGCAATCGACGATGCCGTGGGATGGGTTCTGCTGGCACTCGTCATCAGCATCGCCAACGCCGGTGCCGATTGGGGGCGGGTCGGCCTGATGGCCGTCGAGACCATGGGCTACGCGGTATTCCTGTTCGTCGTCGCTCGCCCGTTCCTCAAACGGTGGGCCAAGGGGGCGGTGCGACGGGGCAACGGAGCGGTCGGCCTCAACGACCTGGCGCTGCTGCTGGTGCTGCTGCTCTGCTCCGCGCTCGTCACCCAGAAGATCGGGATATTCGCGATCTTCGGAGCGTTTCTGCTCGGCGCGGTCTTCCACGACGAGGAGCAGTTCCGGCAAGCCGTCCTCGCAAGACTCAGCGATTTCGTGACGGTGTTTTTCCTGCCGATCTTCTTCACCTACACCGGCCTTCGCACCGACATCGGTTCGATGTCCGGAGCGGTGCTGTGGGCCATGTGCGCGCTGGTGGTCGTCGCCGGGATCGTGGGAAAGCTCGGCGCCTGCACCGTCGCGGCGCGAGTCTCGGGGTTGCCGTGGCGCGACGCGTACATGGTCGGCGTGCTGATGAACGCGCGCGCTCTGATGGCCCTGATCGTCGTCAACGTCGGCCTACAGGCCGGCATCTTGGACCAGGCGTCGTTCTTCATGCTCGTCTCGATGGCGGTGGTGACGACCTTCATGACGGCGCCTTTGCTCCGACGCGCGCTGGCCGGCGCTCCAAACACGTCGCTCGCGCACATACCCGGTCCACCCGTCAAAGACGGGTGGACCGGGTCGGGCGGCGTGGTTACGGAGTCGCCCAGTGCCGCGACCCCCTGACCAACGCCCTACCCCGCACCCGCTGGCTGCCGAGCGCATCGGCGCATCAACTCGCGGTCGAGGATGTAGTCAGTCGCCGCGTCGTCCCTACGTAGGGACGAACGCGTGCCGACCGCCGCTCCTGCCACGCGGCGGCTTCGGTCGGATGAGGGTCACCAGCATCTACTGAACGTATATCTGCAGTTCGGTAGCCAATGTGTCATCACTTTGCATAATTTCTCGGCCACCACCAGCACGGTGCGGAATCGTTACTCACTAATTGAGGAGTGCGATGGGAACCGCCAAGGCCCAGGTCGCGGTGACCCGCGCCCTCAGGACAGTGGCTGTTCGCCTACCGAAGCCGCAAGCTCGTCCTCAAGTCTGAGTGCGAGCTCAAGCCGCGTCAGGTGCTCGTGGTAGAGCGGTTTTCCGATCGCCTTTTCCACTTCACGCATTCGGTTTTCGACGGTTCCCCGAGCGACACCCAGGGCACAAGCCGTCGCCGAGGCATTGCGATCATTGGCAAAGTAGGCACGCAGCGTTTCCCGGGCCAGCTCACCGTTTTTTCGTTGGTTATCCAAGACCGATAGGTACGTGGACACCAGCAACCTCGCTCTCGCCCGATCCTTTGAGAGCATCGCCTCGGGGAGCACGTCGGCGGCCCGCGTGAGCCTTGCGGATCGCAAGCGCCCAGAGAGCAACGCAAGCTTTGCCTGCCCATACGTACGGCGCCAGCCATCGAGACCCTCGCCGGGCTCGCCGACGACGAAGGCACCGTCCACCCTTCGGTGAATCGCAGGCTGGCGGCGGATGTCAGCGAAGTCGACTCGGCGTTGCCCTCCCCCGAGCCAACCAGATGCCATCACGGGACTGCAGTTAAAGAGCAGCAGCGAGCAGCCGAGCGTCTCCGCGAGGTGCCTGAGTGAGTCCTCTACGCCGGTGCCGGTGCCGATCAAGCTCACGTGCCAGCCGCAAAGCGAATAGTGGAGGCACGCCTCGTCCATCTGACCGGGCTGCTCGCCCGCCAAGAGCCGCTCGATCACATCGAGCCGGCGGCCATCCGGGCCGCTTTCAAGGCGTTCCCGCTCCTGCTGGTGCGCCTCGGTCAGCCCGTGCACGAGGCGATCGATCGCCGGCCCGAGGGAGTCGAAGACCAGGTTCAATTCGCGAGCCGGAAGATCGTCCGCCTCTCTGGTCGCGAACGCATGGACCATTCGCTCACCGAGAGCGACACGATGGACGACTGTCTCGACACCAACGCCGAGCCGAGCCGCGCGGCGCGCCTGGTCGATGGTCGCCACCGGAAGCGGAAGCGCGCCTTCCCCGCCTCCTTCGATGACTGCGATGCAGTGGTCGACTGCGTCTCTAACCGCGCCGAACAGTCCCGATTCGTATTCGGGGTCGTCGCCGACCGCGTCCGGCACCGAGGCCCGCAGCTCTCGGAAGATCGCCTCGTCGATCTCCGGCATGCCCGCGCGCAGACGCCTCCCGATCTCCAGGCGGACCAGCTCCGTCGGCATGGCGGCCTCCCTCGTCATCTACCCCGCTCGCCTAGGGGGCCGGAATCTCGATCCGCGTGCCCATGACGCCGAGTCGACAGTCGATGCCTCGAATTTGCTCATGGCGTCACCATCATTCCTAAAAGACACCTATAGCATGCCGGATCAATATCGTCGCGATCCAATCGGTAGGTGCCAAGGTTGAACGCCCACGCAAGACCGACCGCGGCGACGCCAAGATCGTGGCCGAGCTCCGGGTCGGGATGGGTGCCAGACCGCGAGCGCAATCATCGGCGCCGCGCGGCGGCCGATCATCCTCGAGAGGAGATCGGCCGCCGCGTTCTCGGGCGCTCAGGGTCAGGTAGTGCTCACCACTCCGGTTTGAATTCGGCGACGTTCGCCTTGGTGATTTCCGGGAGGGGGAGGTGCACGACCGGTTCGTGTTCGGCTTCCTGCAGGTCGTTGTAGAGCATCACCGCGGCGTAGGCGCCGTCGAGATACGGGGACTGGTACATGGTCCCGTAGAGCGAGCCGTCTTCGACGCCTTCGAGACCGGCGCTGCTGCCGCCCACGCCGACGATCGGCACTTCGACGCCGGCCGACTTGGTGGCCTTCGCCGCACCGACGGCGGTCGTGTCGTCCTCGGCGAAGATGCCTTCGACTTCACTCCCGTAGCGGTTCAGCAGGGATGAGGTGGCCGAGATCGACTTGCCCTCTTCCCAGTTGCCGACGCCGGTCCCGAGCACCTTCATTTCGGGGGCGATCTTTTCCAGCTGCGCTTCGAAGCCTTCGAGCCGCTGGACCTCGGGCGGCGTGCCCGGGGCTCCCAGGATCGCGATCACGTTGCCTTTGTTGCTCATCGCCTTGGCGAGGAGGTTGGCGCCGATTTCACCCTCTTCGATGTTGTTCGGGCCGGTGTAGCCGACGATGTCGTCTTCGGCTGCCGCGGCGGGCGGCGAGTTCGACACCTCGACCGGGACCCCGGCCGACTTCGCCGCGATCAGGCTCGGCACGATCGCCGATTCGCTGACCGGGAAGACGATGATGCCGTCCGGCTTCTGCGAGATCGCCTGCTGCATCTGCGAGGCCTGTTGCGAGGCGCTGCCGTTGGCGTTCAGGTTCAGCGTCACTTCGGCGCCGAGTTCTTCGAGCTGTCCTTCGACCGCCTTCTGCCAGGAAGAGCAGTAGGGGCAGTTGAGCCCGCCGAGCACCGCGACCTTGAAGGATTCAGACGTCGGACAGCTGAGCCCGGCCGCGAGTTTGCTTTCGACTTCGGCCGCAGGCCCCCAGAGCGTCGAGCAGGCACCGCCGCTCGACGAGGCAGCCACGGTTTCGCCCGAGGACGATTCCGGGCTTTCGGCCGGTTCTTCGGACGCGGTCGTGCTTTCCGACGAGCTCGAGCTCGAACTGGAGCTCGATCCGCACGCCGCCAACAGGAACACGGCGAGCATCAGCATCACCGCCGCCAACAGCGTTCGTGTCAACTTCCCAGGGAATGGCAAGGTTCTCTCCTCTGCATCTGTATTGGTGGTTTCTTGGATGTCGTTGGGAGTGCTCGGCGCGGAACCCACCGCGCCGCGAAGGCGTCTAGCCGGCCGCGTTCCCTGCGAGCACGTCGGCGAGCCCCGCTTCATGCGGGGGGAGGACGGTGCCCTCGAGTCCGTCCAACCAGGTGAAGGCTTCGTAGGACTGGGCGATGTCGACGACCGATCCGGGCGGATGGTGGTCGCGCAGATTGCGCAGCGTCCAGGCGGTGTCGCTGGGGAAGATGACGTCACCGTTCTCGGTCTCCGCAACGTAGGCGGCGCAGTCGGCCGTGTGGCCGCCGAGGTACTTGATCGTGAGTCCGGGCAGCCCCGTCTCGCCGTCCGGCAGCAGTTGCAGGCGATCCCGCCCCGGCTGCTCGAGGAACTCGATCGCGGCCGCGGGGAAGACCGGGTCCGGCACCATCTCCGGCACCCGTCGCTCGAGATCCTTGTGGCGCTCGTATCCCTCGCGCGACATCAGGAACTTCGCGTCGGTGAACATCGGAACGTTGGCGGCGTGGTCGATGTGCAGGTGCGAGAGGGCGACGAAGTCGACGTCCTCTGGCGCCAGGTCACGTTCCGCCAGCAGCGACCGGACGGTGACCCCCTCGCCCGCGGGCCGCAGCAGACCGCGCTCGCCGAGCACCGGCTCGAGCATCCGGTTGAACGGCGTCAGGTCGTCGATCCCGGTGTCGAGCAGGACGACGTGGTCGCCGTCGCGCAGGAGGAAGACGTGGAAGTGGAACTCCTGCCAGGCCTCGTAGCCGTCCAGGAAGGTGACCTGCGCGCCGGGGACCTGCCCGGTGGCGTAATGGAGGACCTCGACCGTCCAGCTCATCCGCCTGCCTCCTCCCCGTCGAGCGGCACGCCGAGCGTCGTCATCAGCGCGACGGCGCCGCCGCGGGTGTCGACCCGGGTGTGCTGGACCAGCACCGGGACGTCGCTCTCGACCACGGCGGCGTAGGGAGTCTCGAACGGCCACTCGTATCCGCCCAGCTCATGCGGACGGTCGAGGCGGAAGTGGCGGGTCCGCGCCGCCCCACAGGCGAGCCCGCGAATCGTCTCGGGCTCACGATCTTCGAAGAGGACCGTGATCGCCAACGCCGCATCCCGCTCGCCGAGATTCAGCACGCAGATCGCCTCGTGGCCCTCGATGCCGTGCGCCTCGCCGCTCGGCATCCAGCCGTCGGGGATCGCCCAACGCGTCGCCGCCTTCATCAGCCGTCCCCGTCCACGACCGGCACCGCCAGCCCGGCGGCCCGCGGCTCGGAGGTCTCGATCGCGACCCCGTCGCGCACCAGGCGCTCCATGCCGAGGCGGGCGCGGCGCACCCGCTCGGTCGTCAGCCCGGCCGCCACCGATTCCAGGTGGGTCCCGGACGGGTAGACATCGGGCGCGTTGCGGAGGCCGAACTTGAGATACACGGGAGCCGCGACGCGGACGAGCTCGGCCAGCTCCTCGTAGCGGAGGAAGCCGCCGATGTTGTCGGGCGACTCGATGTAGATGTCGAGCGGGACGTCGACCACGGCGCGGATCGAGGCGATCTGGGCGAGGCTGAGGTCGGTCGGCAGGTTGATCGTGTCGGCTCCGAGCCCGACGACGACCTCGGCGGTCGCCGGGTTGGAGACCGGCAACATCACCGAGACCTTCGCCTGCATGTCCGAGGGGAGGTCGCCGGCGTCGCGCAGCTCCTTGAAGACCGAGAGCACCCCCACGTCGGCAACGAGCACGCTGCGGAAGCCGTGCTCGGCGGCGCGGACGATGTCGTCGACGACCGCGCGCAACTGCTCCGGCCCGCGCGCCGCCGGGGCGAAGGTCGCGCCGGCCGAGGCCTTCGTCGTCGCCGACACTCCCCAGCTCGCGTTGGGACGGGCGAAGAGGCTGACCTCGATCCCGGCCGCGGCGGCGATCGCCGCCATCCGGTCGAGCTCGGCGTCGGTCTGCAGCATCACCCCGCTGCCCTGCGAGATCCGGCGGACCGGCACATCGAGGCGCTCGGCCTCCGACAGCGCCGTCTCGAGGCAGAGCTCACCCTCGACGCTCGGGATCTCGACCCGGAAGGCGACGCCGTCGGGGAAGCGGGCGGTGGAATCGGGCAGCGCCTCGGTGCCGTATCCGACGAGGCGGCGGGGCAGCGGGCCTCCCGCCGCGACGGGTACGGCACTGGGCATGTTCATCTGGTCGGTCACGTCACCTCGTTTTCGGCTTGGTCGGGGGAGGGGACGAGGCGGCCGTCGACACGGCGGGGCAACCCCCACGGGTTTGCGTCTTGAAGAGCGGGCGGAAGCAGCGGGTCGGGAACGCCCTGGTAGCTGACCGGCCGCAGGAAGCGGCGGATCGCCAGGTCGCCGACCGAGGTCGTCGACGCCGCGGTCGTCGCCGGGTAGGGGCCTCCGTGCTGCATCGCGGCGGTGACCGCGACGCCGGTCGGCCAATCGTTGAAGAGGACCCGTCCGGCGATGCGGCGCAGCAACGGCAGCAGGCGGGTGGCGAGCGGCTCGTCGGCGAGCGCGTGGAGCGTCGCCGTCAGCTGGCCGTCGAACGCCTGGGCGACCGCCGTGAGCTCCTCCTCGTCGGCGTAGCTGACCAGGACCGATGCCGGGCCGAAGCACTCGACCAGGAGCCCGTCCCGGTCGACGAGGAAATCGGCGGCGGTCGCGCTGATCAGCGTCGCCCCCGCCGCGAGCCCGTCCGGGACGCCCTCCGCCGCGGCGACCACGACGTCGCGCGAGGCGGGCTCGGCGCGGAGCGCGGTGAGGGTGTCGCCGTAGCGTCCGGCGATCCCCTCGCTCAGCATCGGCGCGGCGGCAACCGCCTCGACCCGCGCGCGGAGCGCGTCCTCGATCCCGCTGCCGGCGGGCGCAATCAGCATCCCGGGCTTGGTGCAGAACTGGCCCACCCCGAGCGTGAACGAGCCGACGAAACCGTCGAGCAGGGCATCGCGATCCGCCTCGAGCGCGGCGCTGGTGACGAAGACCGGGTTGAGGCTGCCCATCTCGGCGAAGAACGGGATCGGCGAGGGCCGGCCCGAGGCGAGGTCGAAGAGCGCGCGTCCCCCGCCGAGCGAGCCGGTGAAGGACCCTGCCGCCACCCGCGGGTCGACCACGGCTTCGCGCCCGGCCTGCTCGCCGTAGACGACGGCGAAGGCACCGCTCGGAGCGCCGGCCTCGACGAGGGCGGCGACGACGATCTCGGCGGTCGCCGCCGAGAGTCGCGGGTGCCCCGGGTGGACCTTGAGGACGACCGGGCAGCCCGCCGCCAGCGCGGAGGCGGTATCGCCACCGGCGACGCTGAAAGCGAAGGGGAAGTTGCCGCCGGCGAAGACGACGACCGGCCCGAGGCCGTACTGGGCCAGGCGCAGGTCGGGCCGCGGGGCCGGGGGCCAATCGGGATCGGCGTGGTCGATCGTCGCGTCGAGGAAGGAGCCCTCGCGCAGGATCCCGGCGAAATGCCCGAGCTGGAAACGCGTCCGGGTCAGCTCGCCGCGCAGGCGGGCCTCCGGCAGATGCGACTCCTCTTCCGCGAGCGCCACCAGCCGATCGGCCTCGCGGCCCATCGCCGCGGCAACCTCATCGAGCGCAGCTGCCCGGGCGGCGGGAGGAGACGTTGCCCAGGCATCCTGCGCGGCGGCCGCCGCGGCGAGGATCGTGTCGAGTTCCTGCGGGGTCGTGTCGCTCATCTGCGGCCCTCCGTCAGCGCCGTGCGCCGTTGCCAGATCTCCATCAGCGGCCGCGGCAGGTTGTTGGTCAACGAACGGGTCAGCGCCGGCTCGAGCCGGCCGAGGCCGACCAGGACGACGACGAGGCCCGCCACCAGCTGCTGGGTCGAGGCACCGACGTTCTGCTGGTTCAAGAGGAACTCGAGGACGATGAGGGCGAGCGCGCCGCAGGCGGCGGAGCCGATCCGGCCCTCGCCGGGCTTCGCCCCCACGCCGCCGATCACGGCGCCCGCGATGGCGTCGAGCAGCACGTCGCTGCCGACCGTCGGGTCGCCGGTCGCGAGCAGGAGCGCGGTCAGCACGCCGCCCGCGGCGGCGAGCGCGCCGGAGAGCATGAAGGCCTCGATCACCCGCCGGCGGACTCGCAGACCCCAACGCTCGGCGCTTTCCGGGTCGCCGCCGATCGCGTAGAGCTGGCGTCCCCATGGGGTCGAACCGACTCCGATCGCGACCGCGGCGATGACGACGATCCCGATCACGGTCACCGGGGTGAAGATCGAGCCGAAGGATTCGGCGAGCCAGGTGGTCGGCCCGAACTCGGAGGCGGGGACCTGCACGCCCTTGGCGGCCGCCAGCGCGACGCCGTAGAAGGCGAAGCTGGAGCCGAGCGTGACGATGAAGGACGACACCCGCAGCACCGCGGTGCACCAACCGTTGACGAATCCGGCGGCGGCGCCGGCGGCGACCGCGACGGCGACGGCCTCCCCGGTCGGCATGCCGCCGTTCATCAAGCTGATGACCAGCACCCCGGCCAGCGCGGTGATCGCGCCGACCGACAGGTCGAGCTCACCGAGCAGGAGGACGCAGGCCTCGCCGGTGGCGACGAGCATGATCGGCACCGCCCGAGCGGCGAGCGCCTGCAACGTCGACGCTTCGAACATCGCCGAGTTGATCCAACCGGCGACCAGGAACATGACGACGACGATCGCGTAGCCGCGTAGGTCGCCGGCGACCAGCCGGGTGAGGAGCCTGCGGCCGGGCAGGGACGCCGCGCGGGAGCGGGCAGGCGTGGGCTCGAGCTTGGCGGACGCGCCCATGGAGCTACCTCCCGGTGACGAGCAGACGCTCGGTGACGTAGACGATGGCGACGACGAGGACGCCCTCGACGATCTCCTCCTGGTAGGGCGAGAGCCCGGCGACCAGGAGGACGCTGGTGAGGAAGCCGAGCAGCACCGAGCCGAAGCCGGCCTGCCAGGGCGAGCCCTCGCCGCCGAACAGGCTCACCCCGCCGATCACGGCTCCGGCGACGGCGGGCAGCGTTTCGTTCGAGGCGACCGAGAAGTCGAGGGTGCCGACGTAGCTGGCCAGCACGATCCCACCGAGCGCGCTGAAGACGCCGGCGAGGACGAAGGCGAGGATCGTGCCGGTCACCGGCTGGCGTCCCGAGGAGGCGAAGGCCTCCTCGCTGTCGCCGCCGAGGCGCAGCAGGCGACCCCAGCGGCCGGTGGTGAAGAGAAGCGAGGTGGCGGCGAGGATCACGGCTACCGCGATCACCGGATCGGGGACACCGGCGAGAGAGCCGCCGCCGAAGCTCTCCAGCAGGCCGTGGTGCAGGGTCTCGCTGTTGCCGCCGCTGCGGCCGAGCGCGATCGCGCCGACCACCGAGCCCATGCCGAGGGTGATGATGATCGGGTTGCCGCGGAAGACGCCGACGCCGACGCCGTTGATCGCCCCGATCACCGCGCCCAGTGCCAGCGGCACGACGATCGCGATCAGCGCGCCATGGGAAGAGAGTGAGACGGCGACCAAAGCGCAGGCGCTGGCGGTGGAGCCGACCGAGAGGTCGACGAGTTTGCCGCGGATCATCACGAAGGCCTCCGCGGTCGCCAGGCAGGCCAGCGGCGCCGCCGGCAGCAGCACCGACATCAGCGAGTGCTCGCTGATGAACGAGGAGCGCAGGATCGTCCCGATCGCGATCAGGATCACCAGCGCGGCCACCCGCACCAGCTCCTGGTGGCCGACCAGCAGACTGCTGAGCGCCTTGCGCTCGACCACGTCCGGGCCGCCCGAGGCCCCCGCGGGACCGCCCGACGGGGCGCCGCTCAATTGCGTCTCGAGCGGGGTCATACCGCCACCTCCCGCCCCCCGCCGAAGCCGAGCGCGGCGGCGGCGAGGTGCTCGCGGGAAACCTCGTCGGCGCGCAGCTCGGCCGCCACGGTCGCGTCTTTGAAGACGTAGACGTGTCGACAGAGGGCGAAGATCTCGTCGGGGTCGGAGGAGATCAGGACGATCGCGCCCTCCGGCGAGAGCCGCGAGGCGATCAGCTCGTGGATGTCACGGCGGGCACCGATGTCGACGCCGACCGTCGGCTCATCGAGGATCAGCAGGCGCGGCGCGGCGGCGAAGTAGCGCGCCAGCAGAACCTTCTGCTGGTTGCCGCCGCTCAGCTGCCCGGGGAACTTGTCGACGTCGAGCGGGCGCATCCGCACCGCCGAGCAGACCTCGGTGGCGAGCTCGTGCTCGCGCCGGAAGGCAATCCGGCCCGCGCGGTTGGAGAGGTCGTCGAGCGCGACGAGGCTGACGTTCTCGTGGATCGGTCGTCGGTAGAAGAGGCCCTGCCCCTTGCGGTCCTCGGGGCAGTAGTAGAGGCCGCGGCGGGCGGCGCGGGTCGACGTCGTCGGACGGTACGGCCGCCCGTCGACCTCGATTTCGCCGCCGGCGAGCTGCCCCATCCCGACCAGCCCCCGCGCCAGCGACGAGCGCCCGCTGCCGACGAGCCCGTAGAAGCCGGTGACCTCACCCGCCGGGAGCTCGAGGTCGAAGGGTTGACAACCCGGATGGACGACGATCCCCGACCCCGAGAGCGCGGTCGCCCGGGGACCGTCCCCGCGCTCGCGCCGGGCGCCGGCGACGCCGTCGGCGGCGCGGAACTCGGAGCCGATCATCAGCGAGGCGAGCCCGTCCTCGTCGAGGCTCGCGGCGGGCCGCGTGTCGACCTTGCTGCCGTCGCGCAGGACCGTGATCGTGTCGCTGAACTCGAGCACCTCCGCCAGTCGATGGCTGACGTAGGCGACCGCCGCGTCGGCCTCGCGGAGGGCGACGATGACCCGGGCCAGCATGCGGACCTCGGAGTCGCTGAGGGAGGCGGTCGGCTCGTCGAGGATGATCAGCCGCGGCTGCTGCTCGGCGGCGCGGGCGATCTCCAGCAGCCGTCGCTTGCCGAGGGTGAGGCCGGAGACGCGCTCGTCGGCGTCGAGGTCGAGGTCGTAACGCTCGAGGATCTCGCGCGCCTGGCGGCGCATCGAACGACGCTTCACCAACCCCGCCGAGGGCAGGTCGCCGAGGAAGAGATTCTCGGCCACGCTGAGGGTCGGGATCAGGGTCGGGTCCTGGAGGATCGCGACGATGCCCTGCTTGCGGGCCTCGACCACGGAGAGGCCCTCGTACTCCTCGCCGCCGACCAGGACCGTGCCCGAGGTCGGCCGGTGGACCCCGGAGACGATCTTCAGGAGCGTCGACTTCCCCGCCCCGTTCTCGCCGCAGATCGCGTGCACGGAACCGGCGCGGAAGTCGACGCTGACGCCGTGCAGGACCTCGGTGCCGGAGAAGGATTTGCGCAACTCGCGCGCCTGCACGACAGGTGAGGCGGCGGGCGGCGAGGCGGCCGGAGCGTTCATGCCACCTCCACCGGCGAGCCGACCTCGTGGGGCTCGGCGAAGCCGAGGCGGACCGACAGGCGCCGCGCGCCGTTGATCACCAGCTCGCGGAGGGCCGCCTGTCGAGTCTCGTCGAAGCGGACCAGGGGCACCGAGATGCTCATCGCGGCGACGTTGCAGCCGCTGTGGTCGAAGACCGGCGCGGCGACGCAGCCGACCTCCGGGTTCGACTCGCCGATCTCGAGGGCGAAGCCCTGCCCGGCGATCGCGTCGAGCTGCGTGCGAAGAGCGGTCGGATCGGTGATCGAGCGCTCGGTCAGGGACACCAGCGGCTGGGTGAGCCGCTTGTCGCGCTCCTCCGGGTCGAGCAGCGCGAGCATCATCTTCCCGAGCCCGGTGCAGTGCGCCGGCACCCGCCGCCCGACCGCCGAGACGAGCCGGATTTCCTGCTGCGAGTCCACCTTCGCGAGATAGAGGACATCTGACCCGTCGAGCCGTCCCACCTGGACCGTCTCGTGGGCCTCGTGCATCACCTCGCGGGCGACGCTCTGGGACTCGCGGACGAGATCGACCCCGCTGACATAGGAGCTGCCGAGGGCGAAGACACCGACGCCGAGCCCGACCCGACCGTCCGAGCGCTGCTCGAGCAGGTCCTGCGTCACCAGCGTGTGGACGAGTTCGTAGGTGACGCTGCGGGGGATGTCGAGACCGGTGGCGATATCGGACACCGAGAGCGGCTCCGAGCTGTGCGCCACCTGCTTGAGGATCAAGATGCCGCGTTCGAGTGCGGGGACGGTTCTCATGGCGCCGGCGCGGGGACGGGAGCGTTGTTCTGGATCGCCTCCAGCGCGCGCAGGGCCGCGCCCTGTCCCCAGGGGGATGGCCGGTGCACCGGGCTGCGGTAGGCGGCCGGGTCCCAGCTGGCGTGCGTGTCGGCGGAGACGCCGCCGACCGTGCCGTCGGCATCGATACACCCGAGGACAGCCGCGATCGCCCGCTCGAGCACTGCAGGATCGACCTCCGCCTCAGCCGCCTGCGGGTGCAGGGCGGCGGCGACGAAGAACGCCGCGGTCGAGGTCTCGGTGCCCGCCGCGGGGTCGCCGAGGACGGTCGGCCAGTGGCCGTCGGGGCCCTGCGCGCGTTGCAGGTCGTCGAGCCAGCGGGCGGCCTGGGCGCGGAACGGATCCCCGTCGTCTGCCGGTAGCGCCGCGGCCAGGTCGAGCAGTCCGAGCAGGGCCCAGCCGATGCCCCGGGTCCAGGCGACGCCGTTGTTCTCTCGGCGGCCGGCGTCGTAGATGTGGGCGATGCCGGTCGGCAGCGCCAGGACCTCGAGCGTTGCCTGGGCGATCGTGGCGGCGTCGTCTGCCTCGCCCAGGCGGGCGACGCTGACCGGCAGGTGGTAGAGCGAGTCGACCCAGACCAGATGGCGCCACTCCGGCACCTGCGGTCGAAGCAACGGGATCCCCTCGAGCGTGCGGGGTAGGCGGGCGAAGGCGAGCGCGGTCCGGTCGCGCGCCGAGGAGGACAGTCGGCCGTCGGCGGCCAGTGCCGCGATCGCCGCTCCGGGGGCGAGCGCGTCGTCGAAGGTCTCGGGGGCGTGAGCGGCCCAGTGCTCGGCCGCCGCCACGACGCCGGCCAGGTCGACCGCGCCGGCGCGCTCGGCCGCGAGCAGGCCGTCGACGGCGATCGCGTCGCCCCAGTACCACTGGCCGAAGCACCAGCTCAGGGTGCGCTCGGCGACCGGAGCGAACAGCTGCTCGGCGCGGGCGCGGGCTTCGTCGCTCATCGCGTCGCCTCCGCCCCCAAGGCATCGCGGACCAGATCGGTGTGCTCGCCGACCCGCGGCGGCGCGAGGCGCGCGGCGCCCCCCATCCCACTGACCGTGGCCGGCATCGCCACGGCCGGTGCGGTCGATCCGTCCGGCATCGGGATCGATTCGACGAAGCCGTTGGCCTCGACCTGCTCGTGGGCGAGAACCTCCTCGAGACTCAGCACCGGCGCCGCCCAGATGTCGGCCTCGGCGAGGCGCTCGGCCCAGGTGGCGGTCGTCTCGCTGCGGGTGTGCTGTTCGAGCCAGGCGTTGATCTCGTCGCGCTGGAGGAAGAATTCGTCGTCGGAGAGCTCGACCCACTCCGCGGGCGCGCCGAAGACGCTGACCAGCCGGTCGCGGGGAGTCATCGCGATCGCCAGCCAGCCGTCGGCCGTCGGGTAGATGCCGTAGGGCGCGTCGGTCCAGGGGGCGGCGAGGTTGGTCTCGCTGCGCTCGAAACGCAGGTCGGTGTTCATCGCGACGAATGCCTCCTGGCACTGCATCTGCAGCGCCGCGCCGAGCAGGCTGACGTCGACCTTTCGTCCCTGGCCGGTGGCGCGGGCATCGACCAACGCCGCGCAGACGTTGAAGGCGAGGAGAAAGCCGGCCGATGCGTCGCAGACTGGGGCGGCGAGCGGCATCGGGGCGCCCGCGTTGGCGCCGCTGTTGGCAGCCAGGCCGCTGAGCGCCTGCACCAAAAGGTCCTGCCCGGGCCGCTTGACCAACGGGCCGGTGGGGCCGAAGCCCGAGCCCTGCGCGTAGACGACCGCCGGGTTCAGCTCACGCACTTCGTCGTAGCCGAGGCCGAGCCGCTCCATCACCCCCGGCCGGTAGTTGTGGACAACGACGTCGGCACGTTCGATCAGCCGGCCGATGTCGGCGAGATCGTCGGGCGACTTGAGGTCGGCCGTGTAGGAGAGCTTGTTCCGGTTCATCGCCAGGAAGTAGGGCGACTCGCCCGCGTGGCGCCGCCCGCGCGGCAGGTAGGAGCGCTCCCACTCCCCCACCTCGGGCCGCTCGACCTTGATCACGAGCGCGCCGAGATCACCCATCAGCTGGGTGGCCAACGGTCCCATCATCATCTGGGAGAAGTCGACGACCGTCACGTCCCGCAGCGGTCCGTCGCCGCGGTAGGAGTCGAGCAGACCCGTCATGCGGACCGCCGATCCACGGCGAGCAGGTGCTGACAGGCGAAGACGACGTCGCCCGCTTGGTTGGTGCCGGTGTAGGCCTTGACGACCAGGCCGATATCCGGCTTGCGGTGGTCGCGCAGCTCCACCACCTCGGCGGTCGCGCCGACAGTGTCGCCCGGGCGTACGACGCCGGGGAAGCGCACCCGTTCGTAGCCGTAGGAGATCGCGAGCAGGTTGTACTCGACGGTCAGGCCGGTGACGACGGAGAAGGTGAGCATCCCGTGGGCGATGCGGCCCTCGTAGCGCTCAGCCGCGAAGACCTCGTCGGTGTGTGCCGGATGGAAGTCCCAGGTCAGTCCGGCGAAGGCGGAGATGTCTGCCTGGTCGATCGTCTTCCGCGGCGTGCTCGTGGTCTCGCCGACGGCGTAGTCCTCGAAGTACCGCTCGCAATAAGTCCAGCCCGGCATAGCTCTCGAACCCGAATCCCTTTCCCGATTTCCCTATCCGGTGATTCCGAAATATCAGACAGCTGCCTGATAGTTCGGAAATGCTAGCATGCCCGCCGTCGAAGGGAAAGGGGCGAGTAGATGCCTGTTGCTGTCGTAACCGGTGCCGCATCGGGAATCGGAGAGGCCACGGTCGCGCGCCTACGCGAGGCCGACTGGAAGGTCCTGGGAGTCGATCTGGGCGATCGCGCCGGGGCCGAAGACCCGCATGTCGCCTGGGTGAAAGGGGACGTCGCCTCGACCGACACCTGGGACGCCGTCCTGGCCGAGTCGGAGCGTCGCTTCGGCGCCGCGCCCGAAGGATTGGTCCTGAATGCGGCCCGCCACGTCGTCGGGACGATCCTCGACACGACGCCGGAGGAATGGGACTCCGTGTTCGAGGTGAACGTCAAAGGTGCCTACCACGGCATCCGCGCCTGCCTTCCGGCGATGCGCGAACGCGGCGCCGGCTCGATCGTCACCGTGGCCAGCGTCGACGCCTTCATGGCCGAGCAGGCCTTCGTCGCCTACTGCGCCTCGAAAGGCGCCCTGCTCCAGCTGACCCGCGGTGTCGCCCTCGACTTCGCCCGCGACGGGATCCGCGCCAACTGTGTCTGCCCCGGCGTCACCGACACCCCCTTCTTCCGCCACCATCTCCACAGTGCCGAGGACCCGGAGGCCTGGCTGGCCGAGCGGATCGATCGTCAGCCGTTGGGTCGCCTGCTCGATCCCGACGACGTCGCCGGGGTCATCGCCTTCCTCATCTCCGACACCGCTCGCGGCGTCACCGGATCGACGACCGTCGTCGACGGCGGTCTCTCGACCGGGTTCGATTTCCGACCCGCCTGAGCAAGGAATGAAGGATGGCCACTGACGGATGCGGCAGTTCGACGTCCGGGCGGCACATGCCGTGCTTTTGCCGGCCATCGCCGACACGACGCTGACGCCGCCGCTCGAGATCGTGGCGGCCGAGGTCGGCCGTGGTCTCCGCGAGTTGGGTGTGAACGTCGCCCTCGGCGCCGTCATCAAGGGCATTCAGGCGGCGGACGTCGCGGCGACGCCGAAGCACTTCCCCGGCCACCGGGGGATCACCGGCGTTCCCATGCTCGACCCCGAGGCCGCGGTTCCCGGTGGCGTCGGCAAGCTGCTCGTCGACCTGCAGCCGTTCGCCGCCTCATCCACGCCGGCGGCGACGCCGGCGTGGTCCATTAGCGCGTCCGCCGTCTCACCGACCTTCGCAGGCTTCTTGTCGCCGCATTGCTGATCTCAGGACCACCGGCGCCGCCGTCACGGCTCAACGGCTGAGCCACCCGCTTGCTGATGCATCGAACCCATCAGCTTCCGCGGCTGACTAGGCGAGCTTCTTTCACTGCATCATTCAGCTCGGTCAGTAGGCCCTCCAACCTGGTGACGAGAGGGCCGATCTCGCCGGCAGGGCTCCGCGCCTTTTCGGTCCGCGGGTTAGCCGGTAGGTCGAGCAGGTGCTCGGTGGTCGTGCCCAGGGCGGCGGCGACTCGTTCCGCCAGCTCGAGCCGGACGCTCTTCACCCTGCCTTTGCGCCAGGAATTGAGGGTGTCTTTGTTGATATCCGCCTCCTCGGCGAGTTGGCGGACCGAAATGCGCTGGTCCCCCATCCGCTCGGTCAGGCGGTCGGCAAGACTCGGAGCCGCGATCCGCTCTGGACTGGCACTGTACGGGGACACCCGTACAAATTAGGACATAAGTGTCCGGCTATGCCCGTACAGTCTGCCCTGCAATGTCCGACCCGGCCCGTACGGCGCCACCCCATCTGCGGCTCCACGTCAACGAGCCGGGGTCCTGGCCCGGCGGCCGACACCGTCTCGCCCCGACCCCGGTCCTGAAGGCGTTCCTGACCACCGCCGCGACCGCCGGGATCGGTTCGACGCAAGCGGTGGAGCTGGCCGTCGAGCGCGCCCTGGCCCTACTCGACGGACAGAGCCTCGGGCTCGACGTCGAGCGGGTCCGCAGCACCCTCAATCAGGCGGCCTGCGGCGCTCGCGTGACGGGGGCCCTGGGACCGCAGGCCGCCGGTCATCTCTGGGCGCTCAGCGGCCAAACCCGCGCGGTCGCAGCCTTCGGCGAGGATGGCTTGACGGTCGAACTGCCGGAGCGACTGCTCACCCGGCTGCGCCCGGGGATCCTGCCTGACTGCCTGACCTCGCGGGCGGTCGCCGAGATGGTCGCGTGGGAGCGCGCCGCCGTGCTTGAGGGCCGCTCGATGAGCGAGTGGGCGGCGCTTACCCTCGCTGCCGCCATGCGCCGCTAGACCGCCTCGGCCTCCGGCTCTTCGTCTCCGGGCTCCTCGGCGGCGGGCGGCGCCGCTTCTACCGCACCGTCCACCCGCGCGGCGATCTCCGCCGCCAGGTCCTCGTTGATCCGCTCCAGGTTCTCGCAGTAGGCCTCGACCGCCTTCTCGGCGTCGAGGATCCACGGGGTCTCGGAGACCTGTGAGACGCCGTCGTCATCGACGACGGTCACCCGCACCTCGCCCCGGACGGCGAACGCCGCCTCCCGCAGGTCGGTCGCGGTGTGCCCGGCGGCGCGGGTGGCGACCAGCACCTGTTCGTTCTCTTCCTTCGCGTCGCCGGTCTTGGCCAGCTTCGCCGCCAGGTTCAGACAGCTGCCCATCGCGTTGTTGCCGGTGGCGTCTTCAACTTTGCCGCTGTCGATCGCGTTGTGGAAGCGCCAGCCGACCTCCTTGGATTCGAGCGAGCGCAGCGCCGCCGAATGGACGAGGAGAGCGCAGGCGGCGAGCTCGGCGGCGTCTCCGTCGGTCTCGTACTCGACGAAGAGCTCGTCGCCGCGACGGTCGGCGAGCTCCCAGCCGCCGAAGGCCCGCGTCCACTGCGCCGCCACGGCCAGCCCTTCGCGGAGCCAGCGGTTGTGCGCGCGTTCCTCGCGAACCTCGCCGTGGACGGTGGAGCCGGCGACATCGAGAGAGAGGACCGTCGCCTCGCGAACCCCGCCGACGACGCGGCCTGGGCGCCGGATCCCATCTTCGCTGCAGAAGGTCCCCGCCGCAGCGCCGAAGAAGGCGGCCAAGCGCTCCAACAGATCGTCGAGCTGCTCAGCCACCTGGTGAATCGCCTTGCCGGCGTCCCCCGGCACGTTGGGTGGAGCGTCGTCCGGGTCCGCGAGCGAGATCAGCCCGCACTCGACCGCCGCGGCCGACCGCGCGACGAAGACTGCCGCCTCGCGAACCTCCTCATCGCCGCCGCCGGCCCAGCGGCGGGCAGAGGCGCGATCGAGCACCTCGATCAGACCGGCGACCCGGTCGAGCGAGTCGATCAGCGTCGCCGGGACGCGGTAGAAGGAGGCTGGATCGGTGGTCGACCCCGCCGCCGGGTCGACCGGAGGCAGAGCATTGAGGGCCGCCCGCATCCGTCCTTCGCGGCGACTGCCTTTGCGTTTCCAGCGGTCATAGGCCGGGACGTCCCAATCGCCGCGCAGGAGCTTCAGCTTTGCTCGCGCCTCCTTGGTGTGGGTACCGACCTCCCCGACCATCCCGCTGCTCGACTCATGATCCTCGCCGCGTAGGGTCAGCGCCAGCGGCAGGCGCGCCTCGCGCACGGCCTCTTCCAGCGAGACGCGGACGTGGGTGAGGCCGAGCCGCTGGTCGGTGCTCATTGCCCAGCCATCGAAAAGATCGTCCCGCTCGACCTCTTCGAGCTCGTTGATGAACCAGACCAGCTCGTCAACATCGGCCTCGATCGGTTCGGTGATCCGCTCCAGGTCGAGCAGTAGCCTCTCGGCGTCGTATTCCGTGTGGAACCTCGGGGAGACCGTCACTAGCGGCGGCCGGTCCGCGGGAAACTCGACCTTGAAGTAGGAGGAGGTGACGTCCTTGACCCGAATCGGCTCGTAGCTGTCGAGGGCGATCAACTCGAGGCCCGCATCGGTGGGGCGTGCCTCGAGCGTCAACCCGTGCTGCTTCAGCACCAGCGGGCGCAGGATCGCGACGATCTGGGTCAGCAGCCCGAGCGGGACCTGTCCGTCCGCGTAGGCCGGACAATTGATCGTAATCCGGTGGCAGATCAGCGCCAGCGCCTGCTCGGCCTTCTCGAGGCAGATCTTGTCGAGGGTCAGGTAGGGACGCTCGGCATCGCGATTGTGCTCGGAGACCCGGTAGTGGCGCTCGATCAGCCGAGCGCCGTTCGGGAGCGGGATCTCCGCCGTGAAGGGGACGATCGTCGTGTTTGCCAGCCCAAAGTCGACACAGCGGCTGATCATCGTGCCGGTGGTGTCGCCGATCTTTTGGGCCAGGGTGCGCATCGACCAGCCGCGGCGCTCGCCGGGGTCCTCCGCCTGGTCGTGGAACTCCTTCAATTCCTTGGCGAGTTCTTTGGTCTTGTCTGCCACGGTGCGGTCCAGATAGACCGGCGGGTCGACGGGCTCCGGCACGTTCGGCTGCGGCGTCTCGCGGGCACCCGCCTCCTCGATGCGGCGCGTGGCGGTGGCGCAGAGCCGGCTCCCCGCGGCGGGCCCGAAGAGGCGTTCGAACCCTTCCAGCTCAGGCTCGATCGTCGCCTTGGGCAGGAACCGCGCGAGGATCCCGGCCACCCCCTCGATCATCTCGATCTCGCGCGCCGCAGCGGCGATCCGGAAGACCGTCTGCGGATCCCGCTGACAAGAGGCCTCGACCAGCTGGGCTGCCACCTCCGAGTCCGCGAGGCCGGCCCGGGCCAAGATCCCGTTCGCATGCGGCTTCGTGAGTTTCGTGTGCTCCTTCAACTCGGGCCCGACTTCGAGCGAGAGGAAGGAGATCGGCACGACGAAGACACGTTCGCCGTCGGGGTCGGGGAAGAAGCGGATCTTGTTAGGCCCGGCCAAAGCGTCGGAGGTGGCGGCGCTGAGCAGCTCGGGCTGGTGCAGGGTGAGGGTCTGGAACTCGGCGCTCTTGTGGCTCGGCCCGTCGATGGTCAGCTGGCCGAACGGGGCGATCGCCTCACGCAGTAATTCCCATCCGCGCTCAAACCGATTTGGGAAGCGCAGTTCGAAGAGGAAATGGTCGACCTCCGGCGGCAGCCCCGGCGCCGTCACCAGCTCCGCCAACTGCCAGAGGAAAGCGTTGTAGAGCTCGTCGTCGACGCGCATGAAACAGTCGACGTCAGCCTGCGGCACCGAACTGCCCCACCCCATGCAGGCGACGGCCGAGACGCGGCCGATCTGGTGGCCTTTGATCGTGTCGCTGTGGCGCTTCAGGCTCTCCCCCGTATGGACGGCGTCCTCGACGCTCAACGCCTTGTACTTCTTTAGCGTCTCCACCGGGATGAAGTCGAGTGCCGACTTGTAGATGACCGGCGCACCCGGCGAGACACCGCGTTCGCCGGCGTACGTGAGGGCGGCGTCAAGCACGCGCGCACCTTTCGTTTCCGCCGGGATCAGGACGTCAGGCTGGCGCTCCTCGATTTCGTCAACCAGCCAGTCAGCGAAGTCGGGCAGGAGGTTGCGCTCGAAAGCGGTCTTTCGTTCTTCGGCTCCGACAAAAAGCCGCATTCGTGCTGGCGACACCCCCACCATTCCCACCTTATAGGTACGGGGGCATCCCTATGTGAGAAGGCTCCGCCCAAACGGGCCAAATGCCAGCCGCCTGAATCCTGAGGCGCGCGGATACGGGGCCGTCAGCGGCGGGCGGCGGCGACGATGACCGGGAGGGAGAAGGCTGCGGGCTTTCCGCCTTGGGAAGTCCACGCTACGTAGGTTCGAGGCCAGTCGCCGGCCGGGGGGCGGGCGACGGTCAGGGAGGCGAGGCCGTCGCCGTCGGTGTGGAGGGTTCGGGGCGACTTCGTCTGGTTGCGGCGGCAGCTCAGCATCTGGGCGACGGTCAGGCGCTGGTGGGGCGGGGCGGCGAAGGTGACGCGCACGCCGTGGCGGTTGGTGTGTTCATCGACCACCCGGACCGTGCGGGGCGAAAGGCGGACGGGGGCCGAGCCGGAGCCGGCGACGCTGGCGCGGTAGACCGCGCGCGTGCCGTTCGGGCTCGGCACCGTGGCGTCGAAGCTGCCGTCGGGCCGCACCGTCGCGCGGCCGACCCGTTCGTTGGCGAGGAAGAGCGTCACTCGCCGGCCGAGGAGCTCGGGGCTCGCGACCCCGCTGAGGTGGGTGCGGCCCTGGGTGACCTGAGCTGCGCTGAGCACGATCGGCCGCCCGCAGAGAAGTGGTGGCGCCGCGGGCCGGGAGGACCGCTGGACGGAGCGGAGCGCGCCGCCGCCCGCGGCCGCCGTCGAGCCGTCACCGGGCGACGGTTCGGTGCCGGGCTGGAGCATCGTGGCGTCGCTGGGGGCGAAGTCGGCGCTGCCGGAGTAGCGCACCCGGACGTCGTGGGGACCGGCGCCGAGGTCGCCGACCGGGGCCGAGCTCGCCCGCCCGCCCGCGATCGGCACCGGCGCGCCGCGCGGTTCGCCATCGACGACGAAGGTGACGCTGCCGCCGGGCTGCCCGGCCCCGGGGGCGAGCACTTCGAGCGCGGCGTCGAAGACGACCGCGCCGCCCGGGGCCGATGAGGAGGACACGGTCGCCGCGGTCACGGCGCGGTCGACGACGGTGGTGCTCGCGCCGCGCGTGGCGCCGAAGCGGCCGTCGCCGCTGTAGATGGCTTCGACCACGTGGGGGCCGGCGCCGAGCGATCGCAGCCCGGACAGGGTCGCCCCC
>Ga0070665_100001589_pt1 | contig 26159 bp, 20 predicted proteins | sample KBSS13metaG_FD_65862 | JGI IMG/M metagenome (GOLD analysis project Ga0070665, IMG submission 65862) | Switchgrass rhizosphere microbial communities from Kellogg Biological Station, Michigan, USA - KBS S1-3 metaG | ecosystem: Host-associated > Plants > Roots > Rhizosphere > Soil ... | reverse complement strand
ACCCTCCTCCGACGATCACAACTCTTGCCGGGTTCAAGGTTCAGGGTTCCAGGTTCAGGGTTCGTTCGGGGTTCATGGTTTCCGGGTCCTGGGTTCGATCAGGGTTCAGGGTTCAGGGTTCAGAACCCTGCACCTTGAACCATGAACCATGAACCCATCCTGATGCTATCGTATCCATATGGCGACACCAGGCAAACCCGATCGAGCGGCGCGCGAGGATGTGCTCGGCGGCACCACGACCGTCGTCGAGACGGCGTGCCCGCTCGACTGCCCCGATGCATGCAGCCTCGCCGTCACGGTCCAGAACGGCAAGATCGCCACGATTGACGGATCGCGCAAGAACCCGATCACCGACGGCTACATCTGCGCCAAGGTCCGGCGATTCGGCGAACGCGTCTACGGAACCGATCGCCTGCTCTATCCGGCCGTGCGCAGCGGCCGCAAGGGCTCCGGTCAGTTCACGCGCATCACCTGGGACGAGGCGATCGAGCTCGTCGCCACGCGCTTCCTGTCCGCGAAGGCGACTGCCGGCGCCGAGTCGATCCTGCCCTACTCCTACGGCGGCTCGAACGGCCTGCTGACCCAGGACAACATCGACGCGCAGCTCTGGCGCCGCTTCGGCACGTCGCGCCTGGCGCGCACGGTCTGCGCCGCGCCGACCGGCGCGGCCAACATGGCGCTCTACGGCAAGATGCCATCGGTCACCTACCAGGACTACCCCGCCGCGAAGCTGATCATTCTCTGGGGCGTCAACCCGTCCGCATCGGGCATCCACATCATCCCGTTCGTGCGCGAAGCCCAGAAAAACGGGGCCAAGCTCGTCGTGATCGACCCACGCACCACCACCCTGGCCCGCACCGCCGATCTCCACCTCGCGGTGAAGACCGGGTCGGACGTCGCCGTCGCGCTGGCGATCCACCGCTTCCTCTTCGCGAATGGACACACGGACGAGGCGTTCCTCCGCGAGCACACCAGCGGCGCCGAGCTGCTCAAGGAACGCGCCGAGCCGTGGACGTTCGAGCGGGCCGCCGAAGTTTCCGGCGTCGACGCCTCCTCGATCGAGGCGCTCGCGACGCTCTATGCGGAGAGCTCACCTGCGCTCATCAGGTGCGGCTGGGGCCTCGAGCGGAACCGCAACGGCGGCAACGCCGCGATGTCGGTCCTGGCGCTGCCGGCCATCGGCGGCAAGTTCGGCGTCAGGGGAGGCGGCTACTCCATGAGCAACTCGGCGTCGTGGAACATCGAGCGCACCTGGATCGACGCACCCGAGCCCGACACGCGCCTCGTGAACATGAACCATCTCGGCCGCGCGCTCACGGAATACGACGATCCGCCGGTCAACGTGCTGTTCGTCTACAACTGCAATCCGGCAGCGACCGTCCCGGACCAGAGGCGGGTGATTCAGGGACTCGAGCGCGAGGATCTCTTCACGGTGGTCTTCGAGCAGGTGATGACCGATACCGCGCTCTATGCCGATCTCCTGCTCCCGAACACGACGTTTCTCGAAGGCTACGACTTCGCGAAAGGCTACGGCGCGATCACGCTCGACCTCGGACGTCCGGTGATCGACGCAGTCGGCGAGGCGCGCACCAACGCCGACGTGTTCGGCAGCCTGTGCACCCGGCTGGGCCTGCTGAAGAGCGATGAGCCGGCCGACGAGCTGGACTTGATGGTCAGGGTGCTGAACCAGTTGCCGGAGGCGATCGCCAGCCCGCTGCGCGAGGGCGAGATGCCGGCGCCGCCGTGCGGCGCGGCGCCCGTGCAGTTCGTCGACGTCTTCCCCAACACTCCGGACCGCAAGGTCCATCTGTTCCCGGCGGCGCTCGATCCGTCGACACCGCTCGGGCTCTATCGCTACCAGCCGGACCCGCAGACGGAGCGCTACCCGCTCGCCCTCATTTCTCCCGCGAGCGAGCGGACGATCAGCTCGACGCTCGGCGAGCTGCCGCGTCCCGACGTCATGCTGCTGATGCATCCCGACGATGCGCGGGCGCGCGGTTTGGAGGACAACGATCTGGTACGGATCTTCAACGATCTGGGCGAGGTGCACTGCCCGTTGCGCGTCGCTCCCTCGATCCGCCCGGGAACGATCAGCCTGCCGAAGGGGATCTGGCGCCGGAGCACGCGGAACAACACCACCGGGACGGCGCTGGTGCCCGACACACTCACCGACCTCGGCGCCGGCGCCTGCTTCAACGACGCACGGGTACAGGTCGCTTCGCTCGCCAACGCGTAGTTGGTGGATTAATAGCTGAAGAAGAACAGTAAATCGACGCCGCTGTCCTGCACGCGCTGGAAGAGCGGCTGGCTGTTGGCTCCCTGCAGGACGTTGGTGCGCAGGCGGAGCCATCTGGTGAGCTCGTATTCGAGGATGAAGTTGGTCTGGCTGCTCCCGCCAACCGCCTGCTCCACTTTCACGTACAGGTTCTGGCTCAGTTGCTGACCGACCGTCAGCGACGCCGCGGCACCGCTGTCGGGCGCGGTGTTGATCTCGAAGGTGTTCAAGCCGAGCGCATTTCCCACCGATGAAGCGAGCTCGCCGGCCAGGGCCCCGGTGGCCATCTGCTGCGCGCGCTGCGCCAACGACACTTGCTGGCCTTCGCCGAGCGAGTTGATCGGCTGGTTGAACACGATCAGCGACAGGATGTCGGCCTGTTCGAGCGGCGGTGTGCTGCTGAGGACGATTTCGGGCGCCGCCAGCGTACCGCGCACGTTGACCCGCGCCTCGACACCTTGAATCATCCGGCTGGTCCGCACATCAAGAATCGGGTTGAGATGGTTGAGCCGATCGCCACCGAACCGCACCGTCCCGTCTCGAAGAATGTCGAACCGGCGGCCCTGGAAATCGTAGGTGCCGCGCACGGTGTTGACCACGCCGACGAGCACGATCTGCCGTCCCGGCGCTTTCGTCGCCCGGAGATCGCCGCCAAGGGTGAGGTTCAGCGCGCCCAGGCTGAGCGGCGCTCCCGGCGTGCGCAGCTCGCTCGCCTTGATGACCAGATCGTTCGGGACGGTGACGCGGACGTTCATCGTCAACGCGTTCATCGGCGACCGTTCGCGGCGCGCCGCCCCGGCCTCCGGCTGCGTCAGATACTCGGTCTGCTCAGTGGCGTAGGCTGAATCGCCGACCAGCGCGAGGATCTGATCGAGATCGACCTGTCCGGTGGAGACCCCGAAGTCGCCTTCGATGCGAGCCGACCGCAGCTCCCCGGCGATCTCGAGATTGGCATTCACGCGGACATTGCCCAGCTTGTTGTCGATGACCTTGAAGTCGTTCGCGGTCACGTACAGCTCGACGCCGCCGAGCGCCAGTTCGTGGATGGCGAGATCGCCGGTGATCGAGAGCGAGCTCTGATGGTTGTCGAGCACCGAGATGTTGTCGATGTGGACCTTGTCCTCCTGCAGGTCAATCTTCCCCTTCAGGTTCGCGTAGCTGACGCCGGTCGGCTCGACGGTGAACGCCGCCTTGTCGATCGTCACGACGCCGGTCGGGTGCGGATCCGCCGCGGAGCCGGTGACATCGATCGTCGCCTGCATCGTGCCGGTGACCTTGGTCAGCGACGTCGTGAAGCCCTGCACCAAGCCCAGATCGATCGGCGTGCTCTCGATGTGCAGGTCGATGCGATCGCCTGGGGCGATCGGCGAACCGTGCGCCTTCTCGCGTTCTGCCTCGGTCACGCCGCCTTTGAAGAGCGCAGCCGGCACGTAGCCCTTCGCCGTAAGATAGGTCGTCGGATTCTGCTGGAGCTTGGTGTCGATCGTGAGGCCGGCGCCCGCGTAGTGCACCGTGCCGCCGAACGAGTCGTAGCGGTACTGCTGAAAGCCGCCCTTGTCGACGCGGAGCTCCGCGTTCACATCCGGAGCGGCAGTCGTGCCGCTGACGATCGCCGAGCCGTTGAGGGTGCCGGTCAGTTGCGGTGGACGCAGCAGGATCGCATCGACGTTGGCGAGGTCGAGGTTGGTCAGGGTCACCTTCAGCGAATCGCCCGGCCGGCCGAACGTGCCGTCGGCCGCGATCTGCTGATTGCCGTTCGCCAGCGTGAGGTTGTTCACCGCCACCGCGTCGTGGGCGTAGTTGATGGTCGCGGCCGAGGCCGGCGCCAGCTGCCAGGTCTGCCCCTGCGTGGTCAGGCCGAGCCGCTGTAGATGGACTTCCTGATGGTCCGGGTGTAACAGGAGCGAGCCGGCGGCGCCGACCGAGCGCTGAGGCTGCTTCGCGTTCGCGTCGAAGTCGAGTTGCTTCTGCTTATAAGTGGTCTTGGCGTCGAGCTCGTTGATCTCCTGGCCCGCGATCGACACGAAGGTCGCGTGCGTGTCGGCGACCACGTTCGCGTCCTCAATCGCCAGCTCCGGCACCACCGCGGTGTAGCTGCTCGAAACGGTGAGCGCGCCGTTCTCGCCGTACTTCACGCCATCGCCGACCAGCGTGCCGGTGGCCTTCAGCTCGCGGCGGTTGCCGGTGATGGTCGCGTCGATTTTCCCGATGCCGGTCAACGGCTGATCGACCAGCTTGCCGATCTCTTCGAGGCTGGGCGAGTCGGCGTGGACCTTCAGGTTCGACTGCCCGGTCTCGTTCAGCGCCAGCGTCCCGCTCGCCTGCACATTGAGATCGCGGCCGGTGACCTCCAGCGCGCGGATATCGCCGCCGGCGTCGTGGTACGAACCGTCCAGCGAGGCGCTCGTGATTTCGAGCCCGCCGATGGTCGATGGCTGCAGCGTCAGCTTGCCGTCGGCCTGGACGCTGTCTGGCGTCACGCCGCCGGACAGGCCCGAGACGGTGGCGTCCACATCGATCGTGCCCGCCACGTTGCCCTTGGTTTCGGGCCTGCCGGTCGCGACCGCCGGATCGAATCCGGCGAAGCTGCCGGCGGCCTTGACGTGCGCCGTGTCGTGAGCCACCGCGGCGTTGAAGACGAGCTGGGGAATCGTGCCGCCGAGGATCGACGAGTCGTTCAACGTGCCGTCCGCGGTCACGTCCAGCGTTTCCGCCGTGGAGCCGCGGCCGGCGGCGGTGATGTGGCCGTTGATCGCGCTGGCGTAGCGCTCGGTCGCCAGCGCGTCGACGCCGAACTGCTCGCCGAGGCGCCGCAGATCGAGATCCGCGACGGTCGCGTCGGCGCGGTACGCGATGCCTCCGCCGTCCATCGTCACGCCGGCGGTGCTGCCGGCGGCGATCCGCGCGCCGGCGACCGTGGACGGCTGGAAACGGAGGTCCACGGTGGTCCGGCTAAAGCCGGACACTACCGGAGGTTCGGCCTTGTTTCCGTAGTGTCCGGCTTGAGCCGGACCTTGTTTCTGTTCCGGGAGCGTCCGCCCCGAGCCGGACGTTACTGATCCGACGGCGTGGTAGTCGGCATTCACATCGGTGTCAGCCGGCGGGATCGCCAGCTGGCGCGGCAGCCGCCGCAGGTCCACGTGGCGCGCCTGACCGCGCAGATCGTAGGCGGTGGTGCGCGCTTTCTGATCGAAATCCGGCAGCGTCACCTCGCCGACGACCGTCGCCGACGCGCCGTAGGCGCTGGCGCGTCCATCGACGCCGACCCGCCGTCCGTTGATCTTTGCGTTCGCGTGGACGTGCTCGGCGACGTAGCCGGCGGCCACCAGCCGCGGCGAATCGAGGATCACGGTGCCGCGCAGCCCGCTGATGTTCGACAGCGCCTCGCCATGCAGATCGACGCGTGCGTCGGCGTTGATGTCGCTCTTCTGGGCCGGATCGTTCAGCAGCGTCGACAGATCGAGATGCTTCACCGACAGATCGCCCTGGACCGACTGGCCGGGTGAGACAAGATCGGCGACGATCTTGCCGCTCGCCGCGCCGGCCGACGACTGCACGTTCATCTCGACGCCCAGGCGATCGAGCGCCCCGTCCGCCTTCACGTTGAAGGACGGCTGCAGCCGGATGCCGGCCAGCGCCGGAACCAGCTGCGCGATTTCCGGCACCGACAGCTTGTCCGAGCTGATTTGCAGGTTGAAGACCGGCCGGGTCAGGTAGTTCTTGATCGCGCCGTCGAAGGACAGCGAGGTTTCCGACGTGCGCAGTGCCAGCTTCTCGACGAAGATTGTATCGTCCTTGACCGCGATGCCGCCCGACAGCGCGTTGAGGGCGAGCGCCGGCTCGGACCCGCGGAACGACACGTGCGTGATTTCGATGGAGTAGCGCACCGGCTCGTACTTGAACGAAAGCTTCGCGTCGAGGTGTTCGAGCCGCTTGGGAAGCTCGATGCCGGACGTCCCGACCGGCGATTCGACGATCACCGATCCGTCCGAGATGCCGATCGTGTCGATCGCGATCGGCCGGCTCGGACCGCTGCGGTCGGCCTCGGTCTCCTGCTTCTTCACCAGCTTGCTGAGCGACCAGGTGTCGCCTTCGCGGCGCAGGTAGATCACCGGCTTGTCGAGGCGGATGCTGTCCACCGACAGCCCCCTGGTGAGGAGCTCGAACACGTTGTAGTCGAGTCCCAGATCCTTCACCGCCACGATCTGGCTGCCGTCCATCGACAACCCGATGTTCTCCATCTCGACGCCGAAGAACAGGTTCCCGCCGAGGCGCTCGATCGACAGCGTGCCGTTCAGGTACTGCTGCGCCTCCCGGACGATGTAGCCCCGCAGCCAGTTCTTGAACCACGCGGTCTGGGACACGATCACCGCTGCGGCGGTCGCGCCGATGACCAGCATCAGCACGACGATCAGCACATGCGCTACACGCTTGACGACACTCATGTCGCTGAACCTCGAACCCCGAACCCCGAACCCCGAACCTGAACCCTGCACCTTGAACCCTGAACCCCGAACCCTTCCTGGTTAGAACGCCTGCCCGATGCTGAAATGGAGGCGATAGCGCCGCGTCTGGGGGGTGCCGTTCACGAGCAGGTCCGGAATCGGATTCAACTGATAGCCCAGATCCAGGCGGATCGGTCCAATCGGCGTCAGGTAGCGCAGCCCGGGACCGATCGCGTACCGCAAGTCGTGGAGATCGACACCCCAGGACCTGGCCCACACGTTCCCGGCGTCGAAGAAGAACACGGCGCCGAAGTTGCCGTGCAGCACCGCCCTCAACTCCTCGCTGAGCCCGAACATGCTGTTGCCGCCGACCGGCTGGCCCGAGACCAGGGGGCTGACCTCGTAGCGTCCCCACCCCCGGATACTGGTGGCGCCGCCCAGAAAATACTTCTTCCCGAACGGTACATTCTTCGGGTCGTCGCCGGCCGGGCGGATGTTCCCGAACGACACCCGGCTGGCGAGCACGAGGCTGTCCGAGATCGGCAGGTACTGACGCGCGTCGCCAGAGACTGAATAGAAGTTGAAGCTGCCCGGCGTCACGCGTCCCGCTTCCTCGCCGTGAAAAGCCACCTGGTAGCCGCGGTGGGAGTCCAACAGGTTGTCGGCGGTGGAGTGCTGAAAGTCGAGGCCGAGGGCGTTGAGGTTGCCGCTCTGTTCCTTCGTCTGGAAATCGAGGCCGAGGGCGATGAAGTAGGCGGTCAGGAGCGGATCTCCCAACGCCTGGTCCGAGATCGAGCTGACGTCGTGCTCGCTGGTGATCGAGGCCGCATAGGACGTGCGCGCACTGACCCGATAGGTCAACGTCACCTTCGCCCCGCTCACCACGGAGTTGTAGGCAGGTGTGTAGGTGTACCACTGCTGCCCCTCGGCGCCGAACGACAGGCGGGGGGCGAAGAAGTACGGCTGGTTGAAGTCCAGCCGCACGCCGCGATCGAGCGACGACCAGCGGACATGCGCGCCGGCGGAGCGTGCGCCGCCCAGGAAGTTGACGTGGTGGTATTCGGCGTCGACCCGCGCCTTCTCCTCGGTGCCGTAGCCGACGCCGAAGTTCACGCGTTGATGGTTGCCCTCCGCCACCGTCACCCGGACCGGGACTTCGTCGGGCTGCTGTTCCTGGTTCAACGGCTCCACGTTCGCGAACTGGAACAGCTCGAGGCCGTAGAGCCGCCGCTGAGAGTCCTGCACGACGCTGCGCTGAAACAGTTCACCCGGCTTGAGCGTCAACTGGCGCCGGATGATGTGCTCGTCGACGCTCTTGTTGCCGACCACTTCCACCGGCCCGAAGTGCGCGAGTTTCCCCGGTTCGGCGGCAAACGTCAGCACCGCCTGCCTTCCATCGCTCCCGTCGTCTTCACCGGTCGTGACCTTGCCGTACGGAAAACCATGGTCCTTCAGCTCGTTCACCGCCATCTCGTGGGTGCTGACCACGAGCTGCCGATCGCGCGGCTGCCCGACCTTCAGCGGCACCTTGCTCTTGAGATCGTCGAGGTGCTCCTGGGGAATGGCGTCGAATCCCGTAAACTCGATCGCCGTCACGACCACCGGCGCGCCTTCCACGATGGTGACGGTCAGATCGACTTCGTCCTGCTTGTCGTTGAGTTTGACGTCGAAGGCGGTGACGCGCGCGTCGGGAAAGCCGCGGTCGGCGTAGAACGCCTGGATCCGCTTCAAGTCCGCGTCGAAGCGTGAACGGTCGAAGAAGTACTTCTTGCTCCAGGGAATTTTCGAGCTCTGCCGGGTGGCGAGGGCGTCCCGCAGACGGTTCTCGTTGATTGCGTTGACGCCCTTGAACGCGAGGCTGTGCACCTTGATGGTCCCGCCTTCCTTGCATCCCGCGATGGAAGCCAGGGCAGCGACGAGAAACACGGCGGTCGAGAAGCGCATGGCTGGCACTACAGAACCATAATCCGTACCACGGTGGGCGGGATAGGCGGGATAGGCAGAATGGGCAGGATGGGCAGGATGGGGAGAACGGGAAACACAAAGGGCGGGACGGCAGCGTTTTCCTGCCCTTCCCGCCCCTCCTGCCGTTCCGGCCCTTCTATTCGCGCGTAATCTCAGGCTTGCCTGAGGAGACCGCCAACATGATCCCGAGGCCGATCGCGATGATCGTGCCGATCGCGACCCACATGCCGCTCACATGCGCCAGAACGCCGGCCTTCCACAGTGCCATCACCGCACCGAGGACCAGGACGAAATAGCCGACGAGGAAAAGGTGAATGAAGCGCATCGGGGACCTCCGAGCGGGGACTGGAGACTGGAGGCTGGGGGCTGAGGAAGGCTGAGGGCAGCAGCCCCCAGTTCCCAGCACCCAGCCCCCGGCAGTTACCGCAGGTTGACCACGAGAGCCGCGCGCCGGTTGAGGCGACGCGTTTCTTCGCGGCTGTTGTCGTACTTCGGCCGCTCTTCGCCGTAGCTCACCGTCCGCATCCGGTCGGCGCTGATCCCACGGCTCACGAGGTAGTCCTTCACCGCGTTCGCGCGGCGATCGCCGAGCGCGAGGTTGTACTCGGCCGTGCCGATGCTGCACGTGTGGCCTTCGACCTCCACCCGCAGGGTCGCGTTCTCGCGCATCGCCGCGACCGCTTCGTCGAGCACGCGCGTCGCTTCCGGCCGCAGCGAGTAGCGGTCGAAGTCGAAGTAGACGTCCTCGAAGGTGTACTGCCGCACGGGCGGACGCGTCACCTGGATGTTGACCGTGTCGGACGCGGTCTTGTTGTCCGACGGGCAGGTCACGGTGACCGTCACCGGCACGCTGCCTTCCTGCTGCGGCGCCGTCCACCGCGTGGAGCGCTCCGCCGGTTGCGCCAGCGTCCCGCTCGGCGCGGTCCACCGATACGTGACCGAGCAGCTGATCGAGTCCTGCACGGTCGCCGTCACGGTCGAGACCTGGCCGACTTCGACGGTGCACGGATCGCAGGCCGCCTTGACGGTGAGGGTGTGCACCGGAGCCTGGATCGGGGCCGGCGTCGGCGCGGCCGCTGCCGGCGGTGGCGGCGGCACGTAGACCTTCACTCCCGGGTGGTAGCCGATCCGGAACTGCATGTCGTAGTAGTCGCCGACGACGTCGGGCTCGTCGGTGAACGATCCGCTGCGGCCGCGCGTCGGCACGTTCCAGCTGACGCCAGCGCCGAAGAAGAGCCCCTTCTTGGTCTGCAGCGTGAGACCGAGCGTGGCGCGGGTGATGTTCTCCGTATTCGAGGTCAGCGGCGACCGGCTCAGATCGACGCCGGTGAGCGGCGTGGCCGTGGTCGCGACATCGCTGGACGGCACGAAGCCGTTCAGTTCGCCGACCACCCGGAGGAAATTGCGCGACGGGAAGGTCAGGCCGGTGCCCCACCGGAACGCCCCACCCGGCACGTTGAACCCGTCCGGGTTACCGCGCCATTCATAGCCGCCGTAGCCCGACACCTCCACGAGTTTTGCGGCTTCCTTGCTCACGACGCCGTCAATCGAGAAATCCGCCTTGCCGGTGCTCACGCCCGCGTCGGCCTTGCCGGTCGGCAGCTTGATCATGCCGCGCAGGGCGAGGGCCGCCGGGTTGCCGCGGGACTCGGACCAGATGTTGTACTTCGCGCCGACGTACAAATCGCCGACGTTGTCGCCGGTCCAGTACTGGTTGACCTTCGGGTACCGATCGATGAAGCCGCCAAAGGCCGGGTCGTTCACGAAGATCGGCCGGATGTCCCGGTCGATGCGCGTGTCGACGAGAAACGACCCGAAGACCTCAGCGCGATCACCCACGCCGTAGGCAAACGTGCCCGCGAAGTCGGCGACGTTGGTGTACCCCTGCACCCAGTTGGTGCCGCGACGGTACACGCTTGCCGACCACTGTCCCTTACCGAGGACCTCGGCGGTCGGCACATACCACAGCCCAGTGTCTCCGTTGAATGTCGTCGTGGCCGGCCGCGTTTCTGCCGTCGACGAGGACGAAGTCTGGGTGGCGGTTGTACTCTGCCCCGTGGATGTCCCTGAAGACCCGCTCTGTGCGCTCGCGCTCGCCGCCACGGCCAGCGCCCACACACAGATCACGGCTACGCGTCTTGCCATTGTTAGTCGCCTCCAAAACGTTCGCTCGATCGAACCGGTCATTCCGCACGATTATCCGCCGTGCCATCGGGTTCCGTGCCCGCCTGCGTCGCTTCCTGCGGGACGACGAGCCGGCCGCGTCCGCCGCGGCTGACCTGACCGCCCTTGCGGCCGGCGTTGCGGGCTTCGTCCGCCGTCCACTCGTGCGCCGTGCCCTTCTCGTGCGCAGCTCGCCCGCCCTTGCTGGCGATCTCGCGCTGCTTCTCGGCCGACATTGACGCGAATCCTCGACGTTCTTTCCGTTCTCCTGTAGTCACCGTTCAGCCCTCCGTATGTTTTACCAGCCCTGGGCCCGGACGACGTACGGGCCCTTGGGGTCTGGCTGCGGCGGGGGATCCTGAACGCGCGGGGGACGAGGCTCATCGAGCGGCGTCTCCGGTGTTTCGTCCGAGTCGTTGTCCGGGTCGTCCGGCTCCACCGGGGCCAACACGACACCGTAAACTCGACAGACCTCGTTCCAGTGGACTCCCATCGCACCTGAACGTTTATCAAAGTCTGTGCCTACGGGCTGGATGACGCCTCTCACGTAAATAGCTTATTTAAGGCCGTTTACAAGACGCTATGCAAAATCGCCCGGAACGCCGTTGCAGCGGTTTGCTACAGAAGGGCTTGTAGCAGTAGTGAATGACTGCGGAAGCTCGGCGTTATTTTGCCTGCTGCGGGACGTAACCGGGTGGTAACGCAGCGCCGTCCCCGAAGAAGAAATCTTCCATATGTTTGGCGACCAGATCCTGAGCCTCCTTCTGCCACGGCATGAGGCGGTACTCGTTCAGAATCATCTTCATGCGCTCTTCCCAGAGCTTCCACGCGTCCTTAGACACGCTGTCGAAGATCCGTTGGCCGAGCTCGCCGGGCCAGGGAGGCGTGTCGAGGCCCGGCAGTTCCTTCTGGAACTTCACGCACATCACCTTGCGTCCGCTGGTATTAGTCGAAGCGCCCGGCGCCGGCACTGGTGCCGAAGGCCCGCAGGAGTCAGCCATCCATGCGATTGTAGTGTATTTGCCCTTGCCGTACCACCGGAAGTTCGGGCTCGATCGTGAACACGAGCCGCGCATGCGCGTCGCGTAATGCGTGCTCGACGGCAGCCGCATGGGCGGCGCGCGCGAAGACGAACCCGAGATAACTCGCCCCTTCCGGAAGGGGAACGAGCAGCTGGTCCGGCTTTGCCGTTATGTGAATCTCCTCGATCCCCGGGACCTCTCGCGCGGCGTCGATGCCGGCAACCCGGCGCAGGACACCCCGCCGCGGAATGGGGATCATCATGACGCCCGACGCGGCACGCTCTCGCCGGTACGGCGCGGGATCGTCCCCCAGCGCGTGCCGGAGCAGCACCTCCTCCAGCGGCCGGGAATCGCTGGCCGTCTCCCGGTCCACCGCGTCACCATCGACGCCACGGAAAAACTGCAGACGGCTTCCGACGCCGTCCAGGCGCAGCGCCCGCGCACACAGCCCCCCGATCGGGCGCGCGGCCACTTCCAGGACATACACCCCGTCCGAGTTGACCCGGCACTCGGCGTGGATGGGTCCATGATGGAGTCCCAGCGCGCGCACCGCGGCGCTGACGCCGTCGACGATGGCGCGCTGGGTCTGGCCCGGTGCGGACGAAGGCGTCAAGTAGATCGTCTCCTCGAAGAACGGGCCGTCGAGCGGATCGGGCTTGTCGAAGATCCCGAGCACGTACAGCACGCCGCGATGCATCAACCCCTCGACCGCATACTCGCGGCCCGGGATGAACCCCTCGAGCAGCGCCATCGCGTGCGCCTCGTTCCGCTCCGCGCGGACCTCCGGCTGCCGCATCAGCGCCTGAAGGCGCTCGAACGCAGCGGCCAGGCTTTCGGGATCGTCGACCCGCATGACGCCGCGGCTTCCTGACAGGGCGACCGGCTTCAGCACGCAGGGATAGGACAGGGGATTGGAGACCGGGGACTGGGGGCTGGGCGCTGCCGCCGTCGCGCCTTCGGCGCTTTGGCGTGCCTCGCCGTAGCTCGCCGGATCCTCGAGCGAGCGAAGGCGGGGGAGCTGGGCGCTAGCAGAGTCGAGAGGCACGGCGAAGAACCATGGCACCGGTAGCCCCGCGTCGCGGAGCCGCTCGCGGGTGATCTGCTTGTGCCGCGCGGCGGCGGCGGCGGCGGGCGGATGCCACGGCAGGCCGAGGCGCTCGGCGACCCGCGCTCCGATGACGGTCGGCCGATCGCCGACAACCAGCAGACCGTCGACCGGATGCGCCGCGGTCTTCTCGAGGATCGCGGCCACCGACGCGTCCTCGTCGTGGAACCGGATGGGGATGGCGTGGTCCTGCCACGGGTCCTCGATCAGATGACAGCGATCGGTCGCGAAGACGAGTTGCACGCCGAGCCGCGCGGCCGCCTCACCGAAGGCGCGGGTCTGATAGCCGGTCGTCGTCGCTAAGAGCAGGACACGGGGCATCGTTAGTCGTCGTTCGCAGTTCGTCGTTCGTGTTCTTTACAACAGAGCCACCTGCTCTGCATTGGGCTCCGCTCAACAGTACCAGGGTTCGTTGAGATAGGGCACGGTGGCGCGGGCACGGGCCGGGCGGGTGTCCGCCTGGCCTGAACCCGGTCGAAGGACGTGCGCTGAAACTCCGGCTCGCTCGTGGGCGAGCGCACGGACCTGGTCGAACAGCTGCTGTCGATCGGACGTCAGCCGGGTACCAACCATCGCCATCACGTCGCGCTGGAGCGCATCGACACGCGGATCGGGGTGCGTCCAGTGGTAGGTCAGCGTTTCCGCGTCGAAGGCGCCGAGATGAGGGTGCATCTCATCGAGTTCCAGGAGCCGCGAACCCTGAGGCACGAGCAGGCGGATGGCGAGCTGAATCGGCGAGACGTGATCGATCAGGCCGAGCGCGTCGATCGTATCGAGAAGATCGCAGTACGACGCCAGGGTCAGCCACGGGTGAAAGGCCACGAAAGTCGGCACCAGCGTCACGCCCGACTCGCGGCACAGCGCGACCGCCTCGAGGAAACCGGCGCGGGTGTGCCCCTTGTCGAACAGCCGCAGCACCTCGTCGTCGACCGACTCGATTGCGCTGGTCACGAACGCGCAGCCGGTGGCGGCGAGCTGCGGCATGAGGTCGCGGTGCTGCAGCAGGTGCTCGACCTTGATGGTCACGTCGTAGCTGACGGCAGGGTGCGCCTCGTGCAGCGCCGACACGATCCGCATGGCGTGCGTCGGGCCGTTGAAGAAGTCGGGATCGCCGAAGGTGATGTGCCGCGCGCCGGCCGCGACCTGCGCGGCCACGTCGGCGAGCACGATGTCGGCCTGCACCACGCGGAACTGCCCCTGGTACACCGGCACGACGGGACAGTGCCGGCACAGGTGCCGGCAGCCGCGGCTGGCCTCGGTGTAGCCGACCAGCCGGCGCTCGCCGTCCGGCATCTGCAGCGTGGCGTATTTCGACAGCGCCGGCAGGCCGCGGCGATCGGGAACGAGGAAATGAATCCGTGGCAGGCCGGTGCTGCCACGATCGGAAGAAACCGGGGAGACCGCGGAGGACGCCGAGAATATTTTGTTCTGCGGTCTTTGCGGCCTCGGCGGTTCCTTCTGGCTCGTGTCATTGGCCCAGGCGGCGAGCGCTTCTTCGAACTCGCCGCCAAAGACCTCGTCCGCGCCGAGGCCGCGGAGCCACTCCGCGTTGAGCGGCGCGTAGAGGCCGAACGCACAGATCCGCGCCGACGGGTTCAACCGCCGGGCCGCCGCAATCACGGGACCGGCGAGCCGCGTCGCGGTGTGCATCGGCAGATGAAACCCGATCAGCTGCGGGCCGATCAGCTGCTCGGAGCGCAGCTTCTCCTTCGCCGCATCCACGCAGGCGACCGTCCACCCGTCAGCGCCGAGCCATGCGGCGGCCGACGCCAGCCCGAACGGCTGTCGTCCCATCTCGTAGGTGCTGACCAGAAGCGCGCTGCGCATGTCCACAATCATTGTATTCTTCGTGCCATGCCTGTTGCTGTGGACGCGCGCCCCTACGACCACGCGTTCTTCGGTCACCCGCGCGGCCTCTCGGTCCTCTTCTTCACCGAGATGTGGGAACGATTCAGCTACTACGGCATGCGGGCGCTGCTCATCCTGTTCATGACCGCGCCGGTGGCCGCCGGCGGCCTCGGGTTCGAGACCGGGGTCGCAGGCGCGGTGTACGGCCTCTACACGTCGATGGTCTACATGACCAGCCTGCCGGGCGGCTGGATCGCCGATCGGCTCATCGGCCAGCGGCGCGCGGTGCTCTACGGCGGGATCATCATCGCGTGCGGACACTTCGCCATGGCGGTGCAGTCGCTGACCACCTTCTATATCGGTCTGGCGATGATCGTCGTCGGCACCGGTCTGCTGAAGGGCAACGCCGCCGTGATCGTCGGCGCGCTTTACTCGCCGCAGGATGTCCGCCGCGACGCCGGCTTCTCCATCTACTACATGGGCATCAACCTCGGCGCGTTCATCGCGCCGCTGATCTGCGGCTATCTTGGACAGCGGATCAACTGGCATATCGGCTTCGGCGCCGCCGGCGTCGGCATGGTGCTCGGCATCGTCCAGTATCTGGCCGGCGCGAAGTACCTCGGCGACGCGGGTCTGCATCCGGCGCCGGCGGCCTCGCCCGCCGAAGGGTCCGCGCTGAAGACGCGCGCCACCATCGGCGGCGCTGTCGCCCTGGTCGTCGTCGTCGCCTTCGCGTTCGGCATGCATTCGGGCGCGCTGCCGATCACCGCCGCACAGGTGGCCGACGCGGCCGGCTACCTCCTGCTCGCCATCGTCATCGTCTTCTTCGCCTGGCTGTTCTTCGCGGCCGACTGGACTCCGGCCGAGCGGCTCAGGCTTTACGCGATCGCCGTGCTGTTCATCGCCCAGGCGATCTTCTGGTCGGAGTTCGAGCAGGCCGGCTCGACCCTCAACCTGTTCGGCGATCTCAACAGCCGCACGTCGGTGTTCGGCTGGACGTTCCCGAGCAGCTACTACCAGTCGCTCCAGCCGCTGTTCATCATCACGTTCGCCCCGGTGTTTGCCTGGGTCTGGATGCGGCTGGGCAAACGGGAGCCGTCGAGCCCGGCGAAGTTCGGCCTCGGCCTGTTGCTGGTCGGCAGCGGCTTTGCGCTCCTCATCGTCGCCGCGCAGCTCTCGTCGACCGGGGTGAAAGTGTCGCCATGGTGGCTGGTCGTCACCTACCTGCTGCACACCTGGGGCGAGTTGTCGCTGAGCCCGGTCGGCCTCAACGCGACGTCGAAGCTGGCGCCGGCGCGCGTCGTCGGCCTGATGATGGGCGTCTTCTACCTGGCGATTTCGGTCGGCAACTTCATCGGCGGGCGGCTCGCCTCGCTCTACGGATCGATGCCGCTGCCCAAGCTGTTCGCCGCGATCGCCGCGGTCGGCATCGCAGCGGGGCTGGTCATGTTCGCGCTCACGCCGCCGATCAAACGCCTGATGGGCGATGTCAACTAGCTCCTAGTACCCAGCACCCAGTCCCTGTCATAGGTCACCAGCCATGGCACTTGAAGAATATAAACGGAAGCGCGATTTCAAGAAGACGCCGGAACCCGAAGGCACCGTGGCGCCGAAACGCGAGGAGCGTTTCTTCTGTGTCCAGAAGCATCTGGCCAGCCACCTGCACTACGACTTCCGCCTCGAGCACAACGGTGTGTTGCTGTCGTGGGCGGTGCCGAAGGGACCGTCGCTCGATCCGAAGACCAAGCGGCTGGCGATGCACGTCGAGGATCATCCGTTCGCCTACGGTGAGTTCGAAGGCGTCATCCCGGAAGGCTACGGCGCCGGCATCGTCATGCTCTGGGACAAAGGCACCTGGACGCCCGAACAGGACGATGTGGATGCGGCGCTGAAGAAGGGGGACCTCAAGTTCACGCTCAACGGCTACAAGCTGAAGGGGTCGTGGGTCCTCGTGAAAACGAGCGGCCGCTATGCCGGAGCGCGCGGCGGCGGCGATCGCAGCTGGCTGCTGATCAAGCACAAGGACGACTGGGCGGGCGACGTCGACATCGCCGAGTTCGCGCCGCGCAGCGTGAAGAGCGACAGCGACTTCGAGGACATCCTCGCCCAGGACAACCCGGCGATCTGGCACACGAACCGGCCGGCGCAGGGCGGCGACACCGGTAAGATGTTCGAGAAAATCATCGCGCGCGCCGCCGAGATCAAGGCCGCCCGCTCCGCGGGCACCAAGGACACAAAGGAAACAAAGGACACAAAGAAGAAGACTGTCGCGAAGGCCGCGGCGTCAGAAAAGAAGGCGGCGGTGAGAACCCCGACGTCTCGAAAACAGGCCGCGGGGAAACCGCAGAAGAAACGATAGCGCCGCGTGTTCAACGGATTCCGCGCTGATCGTGGTGCGCTGTGGGCGTTGGCCGCCCTCGCGCTGGCGACGGTCGCGATCCGCGGATCCGCTCCGGCACAAGACCTCGCCACCTCACGTCAGGTCGAGGTCACGCTCACCGAAGGCACCTCGATGGCGGCGGCCGCCTCGCCCGACCGCCGATCGATCGCGATCGATCTGGTGGGCGCGCTCTGGGTTCTTCCCTTCCACGGCGGCGAGGCCAAACGCATCACACCTGAGTTCCTCGAAGCGCGCCAGCCGACCTGGTCGCCCGACAGTCAGTCGATCGCCTTCCAGGGCTACGACGACGGGGCGTGGCACATCTATGTGATCCCGCGCGACGGCGGCGAGGCGAAGGCGATCACCAACGGCCTGTTCGACGATCGCGAGCCGGTCTGGTCGCACGACGGATCCCGCATCGCGTTTTCATCGGATCGCTACGGCGGCATCACCACCATCTGGACCGTCGTCGTTTCCAGCGGCGAGGTCAAACAGCTCAGCCCGCGGGACGGCTGGATGCCGACCTGGTCGCCCAACGATCAGGAGGTGACGTTCATCTCAGCGGACGCCGGGCACCGCGGCGCCCGGCAGGACGCATCGCCGGGACTCTGGGCGGTGAGCTTGGACGGCCGCGAGCGGCCGATCGTGACCGACGTGAAGGACGAAGGCATGCCGTCGGCCGCGGCGTGGGATCCGGCGGGCGCCACGCTCGTGTACGTGGCCGGCGGCGCGCTCCGGATGAGCCGCGGCCGAAGCGTCCAGCTCGCCCCCGCCTTACAGGACGTATTCCCTTTCAAGCCGCAATGGCTCGGGTCCGGTGAAGTCCTCTACACCGCGAACGGGCACATCTGGCGGCACGGCCTCGGGACGCGCGGGTCCCGGAACGGGGTCGAGGCGACGATCGACGGCCCAACGGGCGTCGGCGTCGTGCCGTTCACCGCGAAGGTGTCGCTGCACCGCAGCACCTACGCGATCGCGCATCGCGCCCTGGAACCGGTCGGGCCGCAAAAGCTGACCGGCATCGTCAGCCCGGTCGTCGCGCCCGACGGCCGCGCGATCGCGTTCACGGCGATGGGCGACTTGTGGATCCTGCCGTCAGGCGGACAACCAATACAGGTCACCAACGATGCGGCTGTGGAGCTCGATCCGGCCTGGTCGCCCGACAGCACGCGGCTGGCATTCGCCAGCGATCGCTCCGGGCACATGGATCTCTGGGTGCACGACCTGCGCGACAACCGGATCTCACGGCTGACCGAGGAGCGCGGCGCCGTCTCGGGCCCCGCCTGGTCGCCCGACGGCAACCACATCGCCTTCCTGCTCGATCACCGGACGCTGACCACGATCGACCTTCAGCGAGATCAACACCACTTCGTCTTCCCGGCGTCCACACTTGGGGAGCTTGGTCGCCCGACCTGGTCCGCCGACAGCAACTCGATCGCGGCCGGCGGCCTCTTCCCGTACTCGAACCGCTACCGCGAAGGGCTCAACCAGATTGTGGTGTACTCCGCGATCACGAACGGCACGTCGTCGTCGGTGATCGACGCCGGGCATTCGGCCGGTAACCGTCAGGATACCGGGCCGGCGTGGTCGCCCGACGGCTTCCGCATGGCCTTCGTCAGAGAGGGCGCGTTGTGGGTGGCCCCGGTCGACGAACGCGGCGGCGCCACTGGACCGCCGCAGGCGATCGCGATGGATCAACCGGAGTCGCCGAGCTGGGAGGGCGATTCGAAGCACATCGTCTATCAGACGCCGCGGGGTCTGCGCCGCGTCATCGCCGACGGCAGCCTGCCCGATCCGATTCCGCTCGAGCTCAGCTGGCGTAACGCGATGACGCCCGAACGGATCGTGGTGCACGCCGGACACGTGGTGGACGGGGTGCTCGAGGCGGTGCGCGGCCAGGCGGACATCGTCATCGAGTCGGGCGTCATCCGGAGCATCGAGGAGCATCGCGACGAGTTGCACACCGGCGCGGTCGTCGACGCCGCCGACGAGTATGTGATGCCCGGGCTGATCGAGATGCACGCGCACCTCGACGATGGGTATGGGGAAAATTTCGGGCGGGTGTGGCTGGCGTACGGCATCACCAGCCTGCGCATCCCGTCGGTCAACCCGTATGCCGGGCTGGAACAACGCGAAGCGTTCGACGCCGGACGGCGCCCCGGCCCGCGCGTGTTTCTCGCCGGCGATCCGTTCGACGGCGCGCGGGTCTACTATCCCGGAGGCGTCTCGGTGACGTCGGACGAACAGCTCGATCGGGAGCTCGATCGCGCGGCGGCGCTGGGCGTCGACTTCTTCAAGACCTACGTGCGACTCCCCGACCGCCTGCAGAAACGGATCGTCGACTTCGCCCATACGCAGAACAAACCGGTGACGTCGCACGAGCTGTATCCGGCGGTCGCCTTCGGAATCGACGGCATCGAGCATCTGAGCGGCACGAGCCGCCGCGGTTATTCGCCGAAGCACAGCCCCACCGGCCGCGCCTATCGCGACGTCATCGATCTGATCGCGAAGTCGGGGGTCACGCTGACGCCGACGATCGGGATCATCGGTGCGTTCCGGGCGCGCGAAGACGGCGACAAGACGCTGCTGTACGATCCGCGGCTCGCCCTCTTTCCGCTGCAGACCGTGGCGCAGTTGACGGACATGGCCGCGACGCGGCCGGACACGGCGCGTGACCTGGCGATCAAGCCGTACGAAGCGACGCTGAAGGCGATCGTCGCCGGCGGCGGGACGATCCTTGCCGGCACCGACTCCCCAATCGTGCCCTACGGTCTGGGGCTGCACGTCGAGCTGGAGTCCTACGTGCACGCGGGGCTGACGCCGTTTCAGGCACTGCAGTCGGCCACGGTCAATGCCGCGCAGGCGCTCGGCGTCGGCAGCGAGATCGGGACGATCGAGCCGGGCAAGCTCGCCGATCTGACGTTCCTCGGCAGCGATCCGTTGAACGACATCCGCAACACCCGCGACGTGAAGCGCGTGATGCGCGGCGGCCGGCTGTTCACCGTCACCGACCTGCTCCAACGACGTTAAACGCAAAGACCGCAGAGCTCTGCGTTGATCGTCGTCTCAGTCTTGTTGAAGCAGACGCTGCGACAGCACGCTCCAGACGGCGTAGGCGAGGCGGAGGCGATCGTGCCGGGCGATCTCGCTGGTCCAGAATTCTCCGCCGACGAGATCGCAGTGGGCGGGCAGGTTGCCGGGCGCGAGCGGCTCCTTGTGCTCCTGCGCGTAGCGGCTCAGCACCTGCGGCGACGGCCACTTCATGTTGGTGATGACCACGTCCACTTTGCGGCCGCTGGCTTCTTCGATCCGCGCCACCGCGTCGGCGGCGGTGAAGCCGAGCATGCCGCGTCCTTCGGTCAGCAGGTTGGCGATGAGGATGATCGGCCCTTTCATCTCGGCCAGCGCCTCGCCGACGCCGCGGACGAGGAAGATCGGCATCAGGCTCGTGTAGAAGCTCCCCGGGCCGATAATCACGGCGTCGAACTCGCGGATCGCCTTCGCCACCGACGGATGAATCGACACCGGCGGCTCGAGCCAGATCTTGCGGACGAACCGGCCCGACGACTGGCCCGCATCGACTTCCACCTCGCCGCGCGTCGCCGATCCGTCGCCGTACTCCGCGCACACCGACGCCTGCTGCACGCTGACCGGCCAGACCCGGCCGCGGCACCCGAGCAGCGCCCGAAGCCCGTCGATCGCGTCCAGAAAGTCGCCGCTGTAGCGCTGCATCATCGACAGCAACAGGTTGCCGCCGGTGTGGCCGCCGAGTTTGGCGTGCTCGAGCGTCGGCAGGCGGGCGAGCAGGACCCGGCGCGCTTCACGGGCGTTCCGCGCGAGCGCCAGAGCGCATTTCAGGATGTCACCGGGCGGCAGGACGCCCAGCTCGTCACGCAGCTGCCCGGAGCTTCCGCCGCTGTCGAACATCGTCACGACGGCGTTGAGATGGAGCCACGGGTTCTGCTTCAAGCCGCCGAGCAGACTCGGTAATCCGGTACCGCCGCCGAAGCAGCCGATGTTCAGCTGGCGCAAACGCATCGCGGACATTGTAGTCCGTGGTCCAGGCTCCCGTGGTCCGTGCAGTGACCGTACAATGGGAGTCATGGTCATCGCCGACGCCGTGCAGACGCTGGAGCGCGAGCTCCGCGACGTCTTTGGCAGCCGCTTGCAATCGCTCGTCGTCTACGGGCAACGGGCGCAACCCCACCACCACGACGCGAGCCACGGCCACGACACGCCTCCGACTCACACGCTCGCCATCGTCGACTCGATGACACCGGCCGATCTGCGGGCGTGCGCCGGGCGCGTGGACGCGTGGCACGGCGCCGGTCTCGCCACGCCGCTGCTCATCGCCAGTCACGAGTTCGAGCAGTCGCTGGACGCATTTCCCCTCGAATTCGGCGCGATCCTCGCGGATCACACGGTCGTGGCCGGTGCGAACCCCTTCGCGTCGCTGTCAGTCGATCCCGCCGACCTGCGGCGGGCCTGCGAGGTGCAGGCGCGCAGCCATCAGCTGCACCTGCGCGAAGGGTTTCTCGAGACGCGGGGCCGACCCGACGCGCTCGCCCTGTTGATCGTCCAGTCGGCCGCCGCGTTCGCCGCGCTGGTGGTCAGCATCGCGCGCCTCGAAGGGCACGCCACCGACGATGCCGGATCGGCTGCGCGCCATGTCGAGCGCAGCCTGAACACACCGGGCGGCGGCATCGCCGAGATCACGAAGCTCGTCGGCGTGCACGACATCACGTCGACGGACGCCGAACGGCTGATCGGACCGTATCTCGAGGCCGTGGACAGGCTCGTGAAGTACGTCGATGGATGGACGCGTGAACGGTAATCGTTCGACGTTCGGCGTCCGGCGTTCGGCGTTCACCGTTCGGCGTTCGCCGTTCGTGGTTCGGCGTTCGATATGGCTCGCCGGTCTGATCGTTGCGCTCGCGCTGTCGTTCGTACCGGCGGCTAGCCCCCAATCCCCAGCCTCCACTGAGCTCCCCGAACTGACCGCTCCGGTCAACGATTTCGCGAAGGTGATCGACGCCGACAGCGCCGACGCGATGGACCGGATGATCCGCACGCTGCAGGCCGCAACCGGCGACGTAGTGGTGGTGGTCACGGTGCCGACCATCGAGCCCTACGGCGACGTCAGGGAATACATCGTCAAGCTGTTCGCCAACCACGGCAAGGGCGTCGGGCAGAAAGACAAGAAAAACGGGCTGCTGATCTTGCTCGCGCTCAAGGAGCGCCGGGCGCAGATTGAGGTCGGCTACGACCTCGAGCAGTGGATCACCGACGGCTTCTCGGGCGAAACCAGCCGTGACGTGATGGCGCCGTTCTTCCGACAGGGACGCTACGGCGAAGGATTGCGCGCCGGGACCGAACGCGTGATCGGCCGCATCGCCCAGGGTCGCGGCGTCACCCTGGAAGGCGTCCGCGTGCCGCGCGAGGCGTCGCGCCAGCGCGGCAGCGCGGTGCCCGGCTGGGTCCCGATCGTCGTCTTCATCGTCATACTGCTTGTGAGCCGCCTCGGCAGCGGAGGCGGAGGGAGCAGCGGCTTCAGACGAGGTGGCTGGTCGAGCGGCATCGGACCCTTCGGCGGCGGCTTTGGCGGTGGTTTCGGCGGCGGGGGCTTTGGCGGCGGAGGCGGCGGTGGTGGGGGCGGGTTCGGCGGCGGCTTCGGCGGGTTCGGCGGCGGCAGCAGCGGCGGAGGCGGCGGCGGCTCCAATTGGTAGAATGCTTATATGAAGATCACGCGCAGAGCTTTGATGCAGATCGTCGTGCTGGCCATGGCGACCGCGCCGCTGGCCGGCTGCTCCTACAACACGTTCGTCAGCGAGGAACAGGCGATCAAGGCGCAGTGGGCGCAGGTCGAGAACCAGCTCCAGCGGCGTAACGATCTGATCCCCAACCTCGTGGAGACCACGAAGGGGTTCGCGCAGCACGAGGAAGCGGTCTACAAGGACATTGCCGACGCGCGCTCGCGCCTGCTCGCGGCGAAGTCGCCCGAGGAAACGATCGCGGCGGCGAACCAGCAGACCTCAGCCCTCGGCCGGCTCCTCGCCGTCGTCGAGAACTATCCGCAGCTCAAGTCGAACGAGCAGTTCAACCGGCTGATGGACGAGCTCGCCGGCACCGAGAACCGCATCGCCGTCGAGCGCATGCGCTACAACGAGGCGGTGCAGGCGTACAACACGAAGCGCGCCCAGTTTCCGTCGAACCTGACGGCGAAAATGTTCGGGTTCAAGGAATATCCGTTCTTCCAGGCACCGGCCGAAGCCAAACAGGTGCCGAAGGTCAACTTCGGCAAGCCGACGACCTAGCCGGGTGCCGTGACGCCAGAGGTCCTGCTGCCATGGGAACGGCTGCTCTGGAGCAGCCGACCATGGCGCATCTCGCGCCGCCTCTCCGGCGAGCGCTACCTGCTCACCGATTTCCGACTCCTCTGCATCACCCGCACTTCCAGCTCTGAGCTCGCGCTCGACGACGTCGGCGAGATTCACCGGACCGAATCGCGCGCCGATCGCCTGCTCGGCACCTCGACGATCGCGGTCCATCCGGCGGCCGGCGGCGCACCGCTGACGCTGACCGCCGTACGCCGTGGTGCGCAACTGGCGGCACTGCTGGAATTGCTGGCCGGCGATCCTCGCGCGCCGCGGGAGGCCGACGCCGTCCGCTCCGCACTCGCCTGGGAGCCGCGCCAGCCGGCGCTGGATCTCCGCGGGGCGCTTGCCGGGTTCATCGGCGTGCTGATCGCGATCGTCGCGGTCGCCGCGGGCCTCCACAGCACGACGGTCGCCGTCACCTATGCGGCCGACGATGCGCTCGCGCCCAATGGCGAGAAGCGCAGCCAGGAGGAGATCATCAGGTTCATGGAAGACGAGGTGATGCCCTGGGCGCGAGCCACCTTCGGCCGTCTCAAGGGCGGGGCCGATCGCGTGACCTGCGACACCTGCCACGGCGCTCGCCCGGCGGCGCGGGATTGGCGGATGCCGGCGGTCGCCGCGCTACCGCAGCCGGACGTCCGGGTTCGCGGCTGGGAGCTCTACAAGACGAACATCGACGCACAAATGCGTAATGCGATCTACGGCTACCTGGCGGAGTCCGACAATCAGGCGAAGGCTGCGTATATGCGTGAAATTGTGGTACCCGGCATGTCACGGCTGCTCCACCGCCCGCCGTACGATTTCACACAATCGTACGAATACAATCGCTCGCGCCGCGCGTTGGGCTGCTATCATTGCCATCAGGTTCAGTGACCCGCCATCCTGAGCGGTCCGCCGTCGTTCCCGCGTCCGTGCCGGCGCGCCGGCTGTTGAGTTCGTGGAGTGCCCACGACTGGCGCGGAGGGATCCGCGTCGACGACCTGTCGGCGCTCGAGCGGCTCATCGTGAAGACCGCCAACAGCACTTACGAGATCGTGCTGGTCGCACCGGAGCGCGCCGAGGTCCTCGTTCGCGGCGGCGCGTTCTTCCCGGTCTTCACGCCGGCGCGCCTCGCGGGCAGTTCCCTCGGCGGCAGCTTCCTCAAGCTCCGGAGCGTCCACGTGGGCTTCCGGCTGGAGCTCGGCACCGAGCGTGGGTTCATCATCACGAGCCCCGTCCGCGCCGTCGCCGTCGCCGACCCGGTCGCCGATCCGAACGACATCATGTAGATGTCGCGCAGGATCGGGCTTCGGCACCTCGCCGTCATCCTGTCGTTCTCGTTCCTTGGCTTCGCTTCGGTCCAGCGTCCTGCCGGCGGAACACCCATCCTCATCCTCGTCTCGTTCGACGGTTGGCGCTGGGACTACATCGATCGACAGCCGGCGCCGAACCTGAAGGCCATGGCCGCTCGCGGCGTCCGCGCCACCGCGATGATCCCGTCGTTCCCGGTCCTCACGTTTCCGAACCACTACACCATCGTCACCGGTCTCTATCCCGAGCATCACGGCATCGTCGGCAACACGATGCGCGATGCCTCGATGCCGGAGCGTTTCACGCAGTCATCGGAAACGGCGAAGGACGGACGCTGGTGGGGCGGCGAGCCGCTGTGGGCGACCGCCATCCGGCAGGGGCTCCGCGCGGGGACGATGTTCTGGCCGGGAACCGAAGCCGCCATCGGCGGCGTGCGGCCGACGTACTGGAAGCCGTACGACAAGAAGTTCGGCACGCTCGATCGGGTGGCGCAGGCGCTCGAGTGGCTGGCGCTGCCGGCCGAAGGGCGTCCCTCGTTCGTCAGCCTCTACTTCGAGGAGGTCGATACGGCGGGACACGACTTCGGCCCGGACTCGCCGGAGCTTGCCCTCGCCGCGAAGCATCTCGACGAAGCGCTGGGGCGGCTCGTCGAAGGCGTGCATCGCCTCGGACTCGACGACCGGACGTCGATCGTGATCGTCTCGGATCACGGCATGACGCCCACCTCCTACGATCGCGTCATCTATCTCGACGCCATGATCGACCTGAGCACGGTCGACGTCATCGAGTCCGGCAGCAACCTGCAGATCAACCCGCGCGATGGCGACGTCGAGGGCCTGTACCGGAAGTTGCACGGCAAACACCCGCAGCTCGCCGTCTACAAACGCGACGAGGTGCCCGCCGCGCTCCATTTCAACCGCAACCCGCGCATCCCGGCGATCGTCGGCGTGCCAGCCGACGGTTGGAGCGTCACGTCGGGCCAGCGGCTCACGCAGGAAGAGCTGCACGTCGCTGCGCACGGCTACACGCCGACGACCCGCGATATGGGCGCGCTGTTCGTGGCCGCCGGTCCCCCGCTCAAGCGCGGCCTTGTCGTCGCCCAGTTCGAGAACGTCCACGTCTACGATCTGCTGTGCCGGCTCCTGAAGATCACGCCCGCGCCAAACGACGGCCGCCCCGACGCGACGCGCGGATTTTTCCAGTAGCGAACGCTCTTCTTGCTCTACCGCGGCGTAAGCGTCAACGTCTCCTTCGCGTGCGCCCCCACCGCGCGTTCCGTGAAGGCGAGC
>Ga0070665_100001588_pt1 | contig 26177 bp, 24 predicted proteins | sample KBSS13metaG_FD_65862 | JGI IMG/M metagenome (GOLD analysis project Ga0070665, IMG submission 65862) | Switchgrass rhizosphere microbial communities from Kellogg Biological Station, Michigan, USA - KBS S1-3 metaG | ecosystem: Host-associated > Plants > Roots > Rhizosphere > Soil ... | reverse complement strand
ACGGACGGCTGGTGCTGGGGGTGGGCGCCGGATGGCAGCTCAACGAGCACGCCGCCTACGGCATCGAGCTGGGCTCGGTTCGCGAGCGCATCGACCGGTTCGAGGAGGGCCTGGCCGTGCTCGACGGGCTGCTGCGCACGCCGGAGACCACCGTGAAGGGCGAGTACTACACCGTCCGCGGCGCCCCCACCGTCACGGGTGACGCGGCGCCCGCCCCGCGTGTCCCGATCCTGGTCGGGGCCGGTGGTGAGCAGCGGATGCTCGGCGTCGTCGCCCGCCACGCCGACGAGTGGAACTGCTGGTCCACGCCCGAGGTGTTCGCCCACAAGTCCGCCGTGCTGGACGAGCACTGCGCGCGGATCGGCCGCGACCCCGCGGAGATCCGCCGATCCACCCAGGCGCTGTTCTACATCGACGGCGACCCGGGCGAGACCCCGGCGGGTCCCGTCGTCGTCAGCGGGTCGGTCGGCGAGATCGTCGACACGATCGGCCGCTGGCGCGAGACGGGGCTGGACGAGCTCATCGTGCCCGGGATGCGCGGCACCCCCGCCGAGGCCGTCGCATTGTTCGAGCGGTTCCGGTCGGAGATCATCCCGCAGCTGGACTGACCGGGTCGGAAGGGCGTGTCCGGGGACCGTTCGGGCTCGCCGTCCCCTGCACCGTGACCGCCGCCGACGCGCGCGAGGGGTGAGGTCGCCGCGGGAACGGGGCGCAGGCGCTACGATGGATGAGCGAGATCCGATCCCGCTGGGCAGTCGTCCGGCACGGTGGGCCCGTGCGGTGCCGTGACCGTCGTCCGGTCGCCCGCCGCCCCGTGTCCCGGCAGTCCGACCCGGCGGCGATCTCCCCGACGACATACGGGTCGGTTCGCGGCAGCTCAGGCCGCGCCGGCACCCGACCGCAGCACTGTGCGCGGTACGGCCGCACCGCGGCCGTGACCGGCATTCCGGAGGAGGAGTACGTGGCTCGACGAGGCAAGCCCCAGACCAGGGCTCGCCGTGGCGCCGCCCCACAGGACCGCAGGCGCGGTCGCAGCAGTGGCGGCGACGACGTCATGTCGGTGCTCGCGCGCACCGTCCGGGAGGTCGAGGCCGCCCTGCGCCGCAGCCGCGTCACGCCCGCGATCCGCACGAAGTTCCAGGCCGTGGCGCTGCTGCTGCGTGAGGAGCGCACCCGCGTCCGCGCGGCGGCGTCGATGACGGAGGCCCAGCGCAACGACCGGATCAAGCGGCTGGACGAGATCGCCCGGACCCTGGCGATGACCGCCGTCCGCGACTCGAACCTGCTGGCCCTGCTGGGGGACGACGCCGTCGTCTCGCCCGAGGCCAGGGCGCTGGCCAGGGAGGTGCTGGAGACCGCCGGGATCGAGCCCGCCCCCGTGGCCGAGCTCGTGGAGGCCCCGCCGGTCGAGGTGTCCGCCGCGCCCGCCAAGCCGCGCGTGGTGCCCCAGTCGGTCGTCTCGCGGCAGCTGGCGAACCCCTTCCTCGCCCCGGACTTCTCGGCCGCCCGGCCCGCCGCCCCGAAGGCCACCCCGCTCGCGGGCTGGGAGCTGCTCGGCCCGCTGCTGCGCTCGTTCGAGCGTGCGGGCACCGGCGCCTCGGCCTGCATGGACCTGCCCTTCCCCAGCTCCCGCAGGGTCCCGCCCGGCCTCGAGCTCATGCCGCACCAGGCCCGTCTGGTCGCCGCGGCCGAGCAGGGCCACCGGACCTTCCTGCTCGCGGACGAGCCCGGTCTGGGCAAGACCGCCCAGGCCCTGGTCGCGGCGGAGGCGGCGAACGCCTATCCCCTGCTCGTCGTGGTGCCGAACGTCGTCAAGACGAACTGGGTGCGCGAGGCGGGCCTGTGGTCGCCGCGCCGCCCGGCCACGGTGATCCAGGGCAACGGGGACACCCTCGACGGCTTCGCGGACATCGTCGTCGTGAACTACGAGGTGCTGGACCGGCATGTCGGCTGGCTCGGGGACTTCGGGTTCCGCGGGATGGTCGTCGACGAGGCGCACTTCATCAAGAACAAGTCCTCGCAGCGTTCGCAGCACGTGCTGGAGATCGCCGACCGCATCCGGAACTTCACCGCGCAGCCGTTGATGATGGCGCTGACCGGCACCCCGCTGATCAACGACATCGAGGACTTCCTCGCCATCTGGCAGTTCCTCGGCTGGATCGACGCGACCACGCCGCGCGGCGACCTGATGGACGCCCTGTCCGCGAGCGGGCTGACCCCAGCCGACCCGGGCTTCTACCGGGTGGCCCGGCAGGCCGTGGTGAACCAGGGCATCGTCCGCAGGCGCAAGGTCGACGTGGCCGCGGACATCCCCGCACGCCGCATCGCCGACCTCCCCGTGGAGCTGGACGGCGCGGCGGGCCGCTCCATCCGCGCCGCCGAGCGGGACCTGGCCCGTCGCATGGTGGCCCGCTACGACGACGCGCTGGTCACCCGCGGCTCGGCGCCCCCCGAGGGCATCGACCACGACCTGGTCCGCCGGGTCGCGAAGTGGGAGCAGAAGGACGCGAACGAGGCGAGCACCGGCGACAACGTGTTCACGATGATGCGCCGCATCGGGCAGGCTAAGGCGACCCTCGCGGCCGACTACGCCGCCCAGCTCGCCCGCTCGGCGGGCAAGGTCGTGTTCTTCGCCAAGCACGTGGACGTCATGGACGCGGCGGAGGAGCTGTTCACCAGGCAGGGTGTGCGGTTCTCCTCCATCCGCGGCGACCAGACGTCGACGGTGCGCCAGCGCAACATCGACGCCTTCGTCTCCGACCCCGAGGTCGCGGTCGCGGTCTGCTCGCTGACGGCGGCGGGCGTCGGCCTGAACCTGCAGGTCGCGTCCAACATCGTGCTCGCGGAGCTGTCCTGGACCGCCGCCGAGCAGACCCAGGCCATCGACCGCAGCCACCGCATCGGCCAGACGGAGCCGGTCACGGCGTGGCGGATCATCGCCGCGCAGACGATCGACGCCCGGATCGCCGGGCTGATCGACAGCAAGGCGGGCCTCGCCGCCCAGGCCCTCGACGGCTCGGACGAGGAGGTCGGCTCGTCGGCGGACATCCAGCTGGAGGCGCTGGTCGCCCTGCTGACGGACGCGCTAGGCGAGCGCTGACTCGTAGGTGTGCCCGGCCTTGCGGAGCCGCTCGACCAGCACGGTCCCCATGGCCGTGGCGGGGGTGAGCGAGCCCGCGCGGTCCGGCAGGTCGTCGAGGGCGAGGCAGAGCGCGCTCTCGCCGAGCATCACCGCGGTGGCGGCGTAGCCCGGGTCGCCCGGGCCCGCGACCGTCGCGGTGACCGTGCGCCCGTCGACCGTGGTGCCGGTGAGGGCGTGCCGGAAGAAGCCCTTCGCCCGCGCCTGCGGGCTCGGGCCGGTGCCCGGTTTCGGCAGGATCCGCTCCAGGAGGGTCCGGGTCGGGCCGAGGGCCGCGGCACCGACGACGGCGCCCATCGCCCCGGTGATCGCGACGGCGGCGACCGCCCCCGCGACCCCCCTGCCCGCCGCCATCCGCTCCTCGTAGCGCAGGCCGCGGCCGTAGGCCCAGCCCGCCAGCGCGTTGCTGCGGCGCACGATCCGGGTGTTGTAGGGCGCCATGACGAACGGCGCCGTCCAGGACCCGTCGGGCTCGCGGCGCGGCGGGCCCGCGTCCCGCGGCTGCCGGGGCGTGGGCTCGGCCGCGCGGTCCGGGCTGATCGAGTGCGGCCCGCCCGCGATCCGTCGGGCGGCCGGATCGCCCGAGACCGCCTCGACGTGCCCCAGCAGGGACGCCAGGGTCCCGCCGCTGAACCCGCCCCGCGCCGTCGCGACGGCCCGGACGTCGGTGAGGTCGGCGCCCGCGGCCGCGCGCAGCAGGAGCACCCCCAGGTCGGAGGGGATGGAGTCGTAGCCGCAGGAGTGGACGATCCGGGCGCCGGACTCGCGCGCCACGCCGTCGAACCGCTCGATGGCCTCGTGGACGAACAGCACCTCGCCGGTCAGGTCGCAGTAGTGCGTCCCGGCGCGGGCGCACGCCTCCACCAGCGGTATCCCGTACCGGGCGTAGGGCCCCACCGTCGTCGCGACGACGCGGGTCGACCCGGCCAGCGCGGCCATCGACGCCGCGTCGGTCGAGTCCGCGGTGACCAGGGGCCACTCGCGGGCGGGAGCAGGCAGCCCGGCCCGCACCGCCTCGAGCTTCTCCCGCGACCGTCCGGCCAGGGCGACCCGCAGCCCGGCCGGGGCGGCCCCCGCCAGGTACCCGGCCAGCAGCGCCCCGACGAACCCCGTGGCCCCGAAGACGACCAGATCGTGCTCCCGCTCCGTGCTCATGAGGCGAGCATGCCCCGCCCCCGGATCGCGCTGTCCTTCGCCTCGCCGAACTCCTCCCGCAGCGCGGGCAGCAGCTCGGTGCGGGCGAACTCCAGGTAGTCCGGCTGCATCTCCCCGCCGACCTCGACCAGCGCGACATGGGTGAACCCGGCGTCGACGAAGGGCCGCAGCGCCTCCACGTGCGCGGACACGTCCGGCCCGCAGGAGATCGCGCTCGACACGTCCTCCGGCCGCACGAACTGCGTCGCGGCCGCGAAGCCCGCGGTCCCGGGCAGCTCGGCGTTGACCTTCCAGCCGCCCGCGAACCAGCGGAACAACGCATGGGCGCGCTCCACCGCGGCGTTCCGGTCGGGCCCCCAGCTGATCGGCTGCTGGCCGATCTTGGGCAGGTCCGCGCCCGCCGCGGCGTCCCAGCCCCGCACGAGCGCCGCGTCCGGCTCGACCGCGACCATCGCGTCGGCGACCGGCGCGTACCGCTCGACGGACTGCGTCCCGGACACCGCGACGGCCAGCGGCACCCCCTGCTCGGGCAGGTCCCACAGCTTCGCCGAGTCCACGCGGTAGTGCGGCCCCTCGTGGGTCACGTACCCGCCCGCGAGCAGGTCGCGGATGATCGTGATCGCCTCGTCGAGCATGTCCTGGCGGACGTCGGCCGTCGGCCAGCCCCGCCCCACGACGTGCTCGTTCAGGTTCTCCCCCGACCCCAGCCCGAGGGTGAACCGGCCCTCGGAGAGCAGCCCGACCGTCGCCGCCTTCTGCGCGACGACGGCGGGGTGGTAACGCACCGTCGGACACGTCACGTAGGTCATCAGCGGGATCCGCTCGGTCGCCGTGGCGACCGCCCCGAGCACACTCCACGCGTACGGCGCGTGCCCCATCTCGTCCAGCCACGGGAAGTAGTGGTCGCTCATCACCGCGAAGTCGAATCCCGCCCGCTCCGCGCCGACCGCGTCCGCGACGAGCTCCCGCGGACCGCGCTGCTCGGTCATCAGGGTGTAGCCGAAGGAGGTCACGGCTGGAACACCACCTTCACGGCGCCGTCCTTCTTGTCCTGGAACATCGAGTAGGCCTCCGGCGCGGACTCCAGCGGCAGCCGGTGCGTCGCGAAGCCGTCGACACCGAGCGGGTCATCGTCGGTCAGCAGCGGCAGGATGTCCGGCGCCCAGCGGTGCACGTTGGCCTGCCCCATCCGCAGCTGGATCTGCTTGTCGAAGACCTTCAGCATCGGGATCGGGTCGGCCGTGCCGCCGTACACGCCGGAGAGCGACAGCGTGCCGCCGCGGCGGACGAGTTCGACGCCCAGCAGGAAGGCCGCCATCCGGTCCACGCCCGCCGACTTCATCAGGGGGGCGGCGAGCATGTCGGGGAGCAGGCCGACGAGCCGGTGGGCGACCGAGCCGAACGGGGACCCGTGCGCCTCCATCCCGACGGCGTCGATCACCGCGTCCGGCCCGCGGCCGCCGGTCAGCGCCCGGACGGCCTCGACGACGTCGTCCGGGCCGGTCAGGTCGATCGTCGTGACGCCGCGGGCCGCGGCCCTGGCGAGCCGCTCGGGGACCAGGTCGATCCCGATCACCTGCTCGACGCCGCGGTGCCGGGCGATCCGGCAGGCCATGTCACCGATCGGGCCCAGGCCGAGCACGGCCAGCGTGCCGCCCTGCGGCGGATCGGCGTATGCGACCGCCTGCCAGGCGGTGGGCAGGACGTCGGAGAGGTAGAGGAAGCGGTCGTCCGGCGGGCCCTCGGGGACCCGGATCGGCAGCCGGTTCCCGAACGGGACCCGCAGGTACTCGGCCTGGCCACCGGGGATCTGCCCGTAGAGCTTCGTGTAGCCGAACAGCGATGCTCCCATGCCCTGCTCGCGGTTCTGGGTGGTCTCGCACTGGGAGTGCAGCCCACGCTCGCACATCCAGCAGGTGCCACAGGACACGTTGAACGGGACGACGACCCGGTCCCCGACCGCGAGCTCGGTGACCGACGCCCCCTTCTCGACGACGACGCCCATCGGCTCGTGGCCGAGGATGTCGCCCTCGCCCAGGAACGGGCCCATCACCTCGTAGAGGTGCAGGTCGGATCCACAGAGGCCGGTGGAGGTGATCTTCACGATCACGTCCTCCGGGTCGACGACCGTCGGGTCGGGCACGGTGTCCACCCGGACGTCGCGCTTGCCGTGATAGGTCAGTGCACGCATGACCGAGCGGTACCCGAGGCCCGGTGCCCGAAACGGCCCTCGCGGCTACCCTTCTCCCACCACGTCCGGAGGGAGAGCGACATGGCGTCGAGCGGGCCCCTCGAGCGGCGTGGGAACGGCGGCGAGAGCCCTCTCGCGGACGACCACTGGAACGCAGGCGCCCGCGGCGAGACCCCCACCGAACGCCTGGACCGCAACTGGAGCGCGTTGCTGCAGGAGCTGCGGGTCGCGCAGACCGGGGTCCAGCTGCTCACCGGCCTGCTGCTGACCGTGCCCTTCCAGGCCCGGTTCGGCGAGCTGGTCACCCACCAGCGGATCCTCTACCTGGTCGCGACCGGGCTCTCGGTGCTCGCGACCGGCCTGCTCATCGCCCCGGTGATGCTTCATCGCGTGCTCTTCCGTCGCCGCGGGATGGGGGTGCTGGTGGAGGCGGGCCAACGCTTCGCCGTGGCGGGCCTCGCCACCCTCGGCCTCTCGGTGACCGCCGTCGTCGCGTTGATCACCGAGGTGGTGCTGGGGACGGCGGCCGGCGTGGTCGCGGGGATCCTGGCGCTGCTCGTCCTGACCGGTCTGTGGGTGGTGGTGCCGCTGCGGCTGCGCCGCCGGTTGGCGAGCCCGCGCGCCTGACCGATGACATCGGCCGAGCCCCGGGGTCTACTTCCGTATGGGCACTCTCAGCTACTCGATGAGCATCTCCCTGGACGGCTTCGTCGAGGACCCGACCGGTGGCATCGACTTCTCCGCCCCGTCCGAGGAGGTGCACCGCTTCGCGAACCGGCAGGCCCGCGAGACGGCGGCCTTCCTGTTCGGCCGGGGCCTCTACGACGTCATGGAGGAGTTCTGGACCGCGCCGGAGCGCGCCGACGGGGACGAGGTGGAGGCCGAGTTCGCCCGGATCTACGTCGAGACCCCGCGGATCGTGTTCTCCGACTCGCTGACCTCGGTCCCGGCGGGGTGTCGGCTGGTGCGCCGCGCCGACGCCGTCGAGGAGGTCGTCCGGCTCAAGAAGGAGACCGACGGTCCCCTCGACCTCGGCGGCCCGGGCCTGGCCGCCTCGCTGCTGGACCTGATCGACCGGTTCCAGCTGACCGTGGTGCCCGCCTTCCTCGGCGGCGGCACGCCGTACTTCCCGCCGGGCGCAGGGGAGCTGCCGCTGCGGCTCGCCGAGCAGCACGTCTTCGACAGCGGCGCCGTGTACCTGAGCTACGAGCGGATCCGCTGAGGAGCCACCTGGTTCTCCGCGAGGAAGCGCCGCAACTCCGGGATCGAGTCGAAGACCTCCTGCGCACCGGCGTCGGTCAGCTCGTCCGGCGCGAAGCCGCCCGTGCGGATCGCGTACCCCGCGAGCCCCGCGCGCTTCGCCGCCTCGAAGTCCCACACCGAGTCGCCCACGACGAACGCGGTCCCGCCGCCGACCCGCTCCACCGCGGTCCCGAGCAGGTCCGGTTCGGGCTTGGTCCGCTCGACGTCCTCGCTGGTGGTCCAGGCGTCGGCGAGGTCCCGACCGTCGAACAGGTCGAGGTAGGCCTCGACGTGGTCCGGCTTGCCGGAGCTGGCCAGCACGATCCGCAGGCCGGCCCCGCGGAGGTCCGTCAACAGCTCACGGACCCCCTCGAACGGCCGCACCTCGTCGAGCAGCGGGGCGAACTCCTCGCCCCAGGCCGCGCGGGCGGCGTCGCCGTGGTCGGCCTCGAAGTCCTCCCCCGCCACCGACGGGACGAGCTGGTCCCCGCCCATCCCGATGGCGCGGTGCAGCCGCCAGACGGGCAGCGTGACGTCGAACCGCCGGAACGCCCGGTACCAGGCCAGGGCGTGCTGGTAGTTGGTGTCGACGAGGGTGCCGTCCACGTCCAGGACCGCGATGTCGAAGGGCCCGGTGGAGTGGGCGGTGGAGTCGGCGGTGGGATGGTCCATGCCGGACGGCTACCCCGCTCCGGACGGCTCTATCCCGAGGCGGGGTCGTCCGCGGTGCCCGCCCGGGAGTCGGCCGGGCCCTCGGGATCGTCGGGCTCGTCCGGCGGTCCGGGGGTCGGTTCCGCGGTGCCTTCCTCGGGATCACCCAGGTCCAGGGCGTCGTGCTCGTCGTGCGGATGTGCGGCGCCGTCCGGGTCGTCCATCGCGCCCGCCTCCTCCTCCGTGGGGAGACAGAGTGTTCCCACGGGCGACGCGCCCGACACCCCGCCCGGGCGGTCCCCTCCGAACGGCGTAGCACCCCGCCGACCCACTCGCCCCGGGTCCCGAACGCCGTCGTTGCGGGGGATCGCCGCCCTAGGATCACCGCATGGCACTGCGGTACCGCGATCTCGGGGAGATCGCCGTCGAGCGCGACGGGGTGCCCGTGCCGATCCTCGGGGGCAGGCTCCGGTCCGCGCTCGGGATCCTGCTGGTGCACGCTGGCCGCCCCGTCAGCCCCGACGCCCTGGTCGAGGCCCTGTGGGCCGAGTCGGCGCCGCCGGGGGCGGCGTCCACACTGGAGTCCCACGTCTTCCGGCTGCGCCGGGTCCTGGAGCCGGACCGTGCCCGCGGCGCCGCCTCGCGGGTGCTGGCCCACGAGCCTGCCGGGTACCGGCTGCTCGCGGGCCCGGACGAGGTGGACTCGCTGCGCTTCGAGCGGCTCGCCCGCGAGGCGGACGACCTGCTGACCACGGGACGCTCCGGCCAGGCCCTGGTCGTCACGCGCGAGGCCCTGGCGAGCTGGCGCGGCCGCCCCTTCGGCGAGCTGGCCGACGAGCCCTGGGCCGAGGCCACCGTCGCCCGGCTCGAGGAGCTGCACGGCCAGGTCCGCGAGCGGCACGTCGACGCCCTGCTCGCCGAGGGTGACCCGGAGGCCGCGCTGCTCGAGCTGGAGGGCGCGCTGCGCGAGCACCCGCTGAGCGAGCGGCTCTGGGCGCAGCGGATGCTCGCCTGCCACCGTGCGGGCCGCCCGGACCGGGCGCTCGCCACGTTCACCGAGGCCCGGACCCTGCTGCTCGACGAGCTGGGCGTCGAGCCGGGCCGCGGGCTGCGGGACCTCCACGCCCGGCTGCTCGCCGAGGACCCCACCCTCGACGGGCCGCGCCGCGTGCCCGCCGCCAGCACCGCCATCACCGCCGACGTGCTGCTGCCGAGCAGGCGCGTGCTCGTCGGGCGGGCGGCCGAGGTGGACCGGGTGGCCGCGCTGGTCGCCGAGAACGGGCTGGTCACGGTCGTCGGGCCCGCGGGGTGTGGCAAGACCGGGCTGGCCGTGGAGGCCGCCCGCGCCGCGGCGCCCGCGTTCGCCGACGGCGTCCGCTTCGTCGACCTGACCGCCGCCCGCGCCGCCGAGCAGGTGCTCGACGCGGTCGGCGCCGCGCTGGGGCTGGCCGTCCCGGCGACCGACGCCGTGCGGGCCCACCTGCGCGGGCTGCGGCTGCTGCTGGTCCTCGACCACTGCGGCCAGGTCCTCGACGCGGCCGCCGACCTGGCGGACGCCCTGCTCTCCGACGACGCCGCCGTCACGGTGCTGGCCACCTGCCGCGAGCCGCTCGACGTGCCCGGCGAGACCGTCGTCCCGCTGGACCCGCTGCCCCCGCCGGATCCCGAGGATCCCGCGGGCTCGCCCGCCGTCCGGCTGTTCCTGGACCGGGCGCGGCTCGCGGAACCGGACCTCGACCTCGTCGCGCGGATCTGCCTGGCCGTCGACGGGCTGCCGCTGGCCATCGAGCTGGCGGCGGCGGGCACCCGGGCCTTCGGCCTGCCCGAGATCCTCGCTCAGGTCACCGCCGACCCCAGCGGGCTCGCCGCGGTGGGCCGGTCCCACCGGGGCCGGACGCTGCGGGAGGCGGTGGCCCAGACCGTCGCCCTGCTCGACGCGGACGAGGCCGCGGTGCACACCGCCGTGTCCGTGGTCCCGGGGCCCTTCACCGTGGGGCTCGCCGCGGCGCTGGCCGCGCTGCCCGCGGACCGGGCCGGGGCGGCCGTGGCGGGCCTGGTGCACCGCTCGCTGCTGAGCCCGCTCGGTCCGGTGCACGCCGGGCGTCCGTCGCGGTTCGCCCAGCTCGCCACCGTGCGGGGCCAGGCCGCCTCCCTCACGGACGACGCCGAGGCCCTCCACCTGCGCCGCGACCACTGGGTCGCCGACCTGGCCGCGGAGCTGCCGCGGCTCGGGTCCGGCGCCGAGACCGCCTGGTTCGCCCGGCTGGACGACGATCTCGCCGCCCTGCAGGCCACCCTCGTCCACGCCGTGGTCGACCGGCCCTCCGCCACCGGGGTCGCGGTGCTCGGGCGGGTGGCGCAGTACCTCTACCACCGCGGGAGGTCACTGGAGGCGCGGCACAGGCTGGAGCGGGCGGTCACGCTGGACGTCGGGACGCCGCTGGACCGGACCCTGGTCGGGCTCGCGCTCACCGGGTTCCGGGCGCTGGCGGGCGAGGCCACGCCGCCCGCGGCGGTCCTCGGGGGCCTCGCCGACCCCGCCGACCTCGCAGAACTCGCAGACCGCGCAGACCGTGCCGACCGGGACCGCTCCGTCGCCGACCTCCTCGTGGACCGCCTGGCCCTGGTGGCGGGGACCCTCATGGCGGGGATCGGCACGGAGGCCGTCGAGCCCGTCCGCGCCGCGGTCGAGAAGCTCGCGGCGGGCTCGACCGACCCCCACACCCTGCTGCTGGTGGACGTGACGGCACTGCTCGCGGGCCGGGCCACCACCTCGGCGGCGGAGGTCTTCGCCCGCGGCGAGGCCCTCGACGACCACTTCACCTGCTGGGTCGCCGCCTGCGTCGCCGCGGCCGACGCGCTGCGGGCGGGGGCCGTCGAGGACGGGCTGCGCTGGACGGACCGGCTGCTGGCGGCGCACCGGTCCCACGGGATCGTCGAGGCCCCGTTCCTGCTCGAGCTGCGGGCGGGCCTGTCGGCGCGGGCCGGGCGGGCGCGTGCCGCCGTCGTGGAGTTCGGGGCCGCGTACGCGCACCTGACGCGGGCGGGGATCGGCTGGCCGCACACCGAGTGGGCCCCTCCCCTGCTCGCCGCCGCCCGGGCGGGGCTGGCGGAGGCGGACGCCGACGCAGCGTGGGCAGAAGGCGCCCGGCTGGGCCTCGCGGAGCTCACTCCCCTGAACCCGCCTTGAAGTCGGCCCCTTCGGCGTTGCAGCGGGGTTGAAGCGGGCGGGCGCACTGTCTGGGTGTGCCCGGAGGGACCGGGCGGACGGACCGGGGAGGCACCCGATGAACACCACCGACCAGCGCACCAGCGAGCAGGACACCCAGACCGACGACCTCACCCGCACCACCGACCGGCCGCGCTCCGGCAGCGGCAAGACCGTCGCCGTCGTGGTCGGGGCCGCGCTCGCGGCGGCGGGCCTCACCGCCGGGCTGTTCGTCGGGCTGAGCGGGGGTTCGGGCAGCGCAACCCCGCAGCCCACCCCCGAGGCCACCCAGATCACGCCGATCACCGTCCTGCCCGGTAACGGCGGCTCGATCTCGGTCCTCCCCGCGAGCGGCGGCAGCCACACCGTCACCCCCGCGAACGGGGGCAACGGCGGGCACGTCACCCCGCCGACCCCGCCTGCGCCGCCCGTGCAGCCGTCGCAGGCCGTCGAGACCCTGCAGAAGGAGCTGGGGCAGCTCAACTACTACGAGGGCGCCGACACCGGGATCATGAACGCCCAGACCACGCAGGCGATCACCTACCTGCAGCGGGACGCCCACCTGCCGCAGACCGGCACGATGAACGCCGCCACCCAGGCCGCGCTCACCCGGATGCTGGCCACCGGCAACAACCAGATGGGCGGCTGAGAGCCGCCGCACCGCATGCTCCACACGCGCCGAGACGAGCCCGCGCCCCGCAGGGGACGCGGGCTCGGCGCATGTCCGAGGTGCCCGGTTCCGTAACCCGATCGTCTCCGAGTTCACGAGCGGGATCGCCACGACCCCCTTAAATTCCGTTGCACGGTGGCACGGACACGGGGGTTCCGGACTCCGCCGCGGACGGAGAGGGACGCCTGTGACGGACACGGTCGGAGAGCAGCGGGACACCGGCGGCCTGCACGCGGAGATGGAGGGCTACAAACAGTCCCTCGGTCGCCGCCAGGTCCAGATGATCGCGATCGGCGGGGCGATCGGGACGGGGCTGTTCCTGGGCTCGGCCTCCCGCCTGAACAGCACCGGACCGGCGTTGGTGCTGAGCTACGCGTTCGTCGGCGTGGTCGCCTACCTGTTGATGCGCGCGCTCGGGGAGCTGGTCCTGCACCGGCCGACGTCCGGGGCGTTCGTGTCGTACATGCGCGAGTTCTTCGGTGAGAAGGCCGCGTACGTGACCGGGTGGATGTACTGGTTGAACTGGGCGCTGACCGGGATCGCGGAGCTGTCGGCCGTCGGGCTGTACGTGCAGCACTGGCTGCCGGACATGCCGACCTGGGCCACGGTGCTGATCGCGCTCGGCGTGGTCCTCGTGGTGAACCTGATGTCCGCCAAGGCTTTCGGCGAGTTCGAGTTCTGGGCCTCGATCCTCAAGGTCGGCGCGATCGTGCTGTTCCTGGTCATCGGCCTGGTGCTGGTCGTCGGGCGGTTCGACATCGGCGGGCACCAGGCGGGCTTCCAGAACCTGTGGTCCAACCCGGGTGGCTTCTGGCCCGCCTCCGGTGACTACGCCTGGTACGGCCCGATCCTGGTGATGTCCGGTGTGGTGTTCGCCTACGCCGCCATCGAGATGGTGGGCGTCGCCGCGGGCGAGATGGCCGATCCGAAGCGGGAGGTGCCCAAGGCGGTCAACGCCGTCATCTTCCGGATCGGCGTCTTCTACTGCGGATCGCTGCTGCTGCTCGTCTCGATGCTCCCCACCGAGCAGTACGAGCCCGGCACCAGCCCGTTCGTCAGCGTGTTCGGCGCGCTCGGCTGGAACTGGATGGGCAGCGTCATCCAGGCGATCCTCATCGTCGCCGCCCTGTCCTCACTGAACTCCGGGCTCTACTCGACCGGCCGGGTGCTGCGCAGTCTCGGGATGAGCAAGCAGGCGCCGCCGTTCACCATGAAGATGAGCGCCTCCGGGGTTCCGTGGGCGGGCATCCTCATGACCTCGGTGGTCTACGTCTTCGGCGCGATCCTCAACGCCGTCGACCCGGACGCCTTCGAGACCGCCCTGGAGGCCGCCGCGATCGGCGTGATCTTCACCTGGGCCACGATCTTCCTCTGCCAGATCCGGCTCAGGCAGCTGTCCGACAAGGGGGTGATCCCGGCGAGCCCCTTCCGGATGCCGGGCTCGCCGTGGACCAGCTACTTCGGCCTCGCGTTCCTGGCCTTCGTGATCGTGGGCATGGCGATCTCGGGCTGGCAGAGCTCGGACGAGTTCTGGCACAAGACGACCTTCATCGTCGTCGTGATCGGCATCCCGGTCATCGCGGCGCTGCTGGTCGGGGGCTGGTTCATCGCGAAGCCCAAGATCGTCGCGCACACCGGCGGGAGGATGGGGCCGGTCTGGACGGACGAGGGGCCCGCGTCGAGCGGGGCGCCGCTGCGCGAGGAGTAGCGTCGCGGCGTGGAGGAACGCCTCGAGGTGCGGGTGGGGCCGCGTGAGGTCCCCCGGTACCGGACGGTGGACGAGCTCGTCGTCAGCGACCCCGTCCTCGGCACCCCGGACATGACGGTGGCCGCCGCCGCCCGCCTGATGGGCGAGCGGCGGTGCGCCTACGTCGCGGTGCCCGACGGTCCCGGCCGGTTCGGGCTGGTCACCGACCGGGTGCTGCGCGAGCGGGTGCTGGCGGCCGGGCTGCCCCACGACACCCCGATCGGCACGGTGATGGCGCGAGACGTCCGCACCGTGCCGACCGGCACCCCCACCGCGAACGTCCTCGAGGAGCTGGTCCAGCACCGTCTGGACCAGCTGCTCGTGGTGGATCCGGCGGGCACCCTGCGGGGTGCCGTGGACCCGCAGGACTTCCTCGCCGCCCCGTCCGCCGCGGGCGTCGTGCTGGCCCGCCAGGTGGAGCGGGCGGACACCCTCGACCAGGTCGCGGCGCTGGGCGAGCAGCTCCCGCGACTGCTCGCCGACCTCGTCCGGCAACGCCGCGACCCCACCGAGACGACCGCGGTGTACGCCACGGTCCTCGACGCCGTCCAACGCCGGGTGCTCGCCCTCGTCCTCGACTCGCGGCCCGCGCTGTCGGCCGAGGAGTTCACCTGGATGGTGCTGGGCTCCAACGCCCGGCGCGAGCCGACCCTCGGCTCGGACATCGACTCCGCCGTCGTGTTCGCCGACGGTGTCCCGGAGGACCGCCGGGCCGCCTACCGGGAGGCGTTCGTCGAGGTCGCCGACGCCCTGTGCGCGGCGGGCCTCAAGGTCGACCGGCACGGTGCCACGCCCGCCAACCCGCGGTTCGCCCGCAGCCGCGCCGAGTGGCGGGCGGCCGCGGAGCAGTGGCTGCGCAGCCCGCTGGACGACCAGGGCATGCTCATGGCCTCGCTGCTCCTCGACGGCCGCTCGGTCCACGGCCGCACCGAACCGGTGGTGCACGAGGTGTTCGCGGACGTGCGCGAACACCCCGGCACGCTCAGGTTCCTCATCCGCGAGTCGCTCACCGCCAAGGCCCGCCTGGTGTCGGTGCGAGACGTCCTGGCGGGCCGGGGCGGGACCTTCGACCTCAAGGCGCACGCCCTGCGCCCCATCGTCGAGATCGCCCGGTGGGCGGCGCTGAGCGTGCGCTCCCCCGAGCTGTCCACCCGGGCCCGGCTCACCGCCGCGAGCGGGACGGTGCTGCTGCCCACCGAGCAGGCCGAGACCCTCGTCGAGGTCTTCGACGTGCTGCAGCGGACGCGGCTGCGCGTCCAGCTCGCGCAGCGCGAGAAGGGCGAGCCCGTGTCCGACGTCGTGCGGATGCGCAGGCTGCCCCCGCTGGACCGCAGCCTGGTCGCCCAGTCGGTCCGCGAGATCGGGACCGTGCAGACCCGGCTGGGCAACCTGCTGCAGTACACCTCGCCCGACGAGTGGGCGGGTGTCTCCTAGCTACACCTCGGCGCTAGACCTCGGCGCGCTTCGGCAGCACCCAGTTCGGGCGCGGGAAGTGGCAGGTGTAGCCCCACGGCATGCGCTCCAGGTAGTCCTGGTGCTCGGGCTCCGCCTCCCAGAAGTCCCCGGCGGGCTCCACCTCGGTGACGACCTTGCCGGGCCAGATGCCCGACGCGTCGACGTCCGCGATGGTGTCCTCCGCCACGGCCTTCTGCTCGTCGTCGAGGTAGTAGATCGCCGACCGGTACGACAGGCCGATGTCGTTGCCCTGGCGGTTCTTCGTCGACGGGTCGTGGATCTGGAAGAAGAACTCCAGGATGTCCCGGTAGCTGGTCACCGCGGGGTCGAAGACGATCTCGATAGCCTCGGCGTGCGTGCCGTGGTTGCGGTAGGTGGCGTTCGGGACGTCCCCGCCGGTGTAGCCGACGCGCGTCGACAGAATGCCGGGGCGCTTGCGGATCAGGTCCTGCATGCCCCAGAAGCACCCGCCCGCCAGGATGGCCGTACTCGTGCTCATCTCACTCCCTCGGGTCGTGGTTCTCGTACGACCCTCTCAACAACGCGCGGACCCCGCCAGTTCCCGCCCGACGTGCGGCGTCCGGTCACCGTCCCGCGACCTCCCCGCGCAATGAGTGGATCATGCTTCGCAGGCTCCGTCGAGCGTCCGTCTGTTCGGCCTCGGTCATCCCGGCCAGCATGCGGAGCTCGACGCCCCGGACCGCCGCGCTCGCCTGCTCCAGGCTCCGCCTGCCGCGGGGGGTGAGCCGGGCGGGCAGGGCCTTCCCGACGGGTGCCTCCGCGGGCCTGGACACGATGCCGTCCCGTTCCAGGGTCTGGAGCAGCACGTTCATCGACTGCCGGGTCACGAACGCGCCCCGGGCGAGCTCGGAGTTCGACAGGCCCGGCCGCTGGGCCAGCAGCTCGAGGCAGGAGTAGTGGGTCACGGTCATCCCGAGGGGCCGCAGCGCGTCCTCCATCGCGGCCCGCAGCACGCTGGACGCCTCCTTCAGCAGGTAGCCCAACGACGTCTCCAGGTCGACGCCCGCCCGGTCTTGACTCATGTCAGGATTCTGACATACGGTGGTTCGTGTCAGGAATCTGACACACAATGAAGGAGCACCACCATGCCCGTCACCGGCCCCGACTTCCTCTCCCTCCAGGCGCGCGACCTCGCCGCCTCCCAGGCCTTCTACGAGAACTACCTCGGCCTCGTCCGCTCGCAGGCCGGGCCGCCGCACGCCGTCGTCTTCGACACGAAGCCGATCGCGTTCGCGCTCCGCGACGTCGTCCCCGGCACCGATCTCGCGTCCGTCACCCAGCCCGGCATCGGGGCCGCGATCTGGCTGCACGCCACCGACGTGCAGGACATCCACGACGCGCTGGTCGCCGACGGGCACACCATCGTCTCCGCGCCGATCGACGGCCCGTTCGGCCGGACGTTCACCTTCGCCGACCCCGACGGCTACCAGGTCACCCTGCACGACCGCGGCTGACCGCCGCAGGCGCGGCTCGCCTACGACTGCGAGCGGGCCTTCGTCACGGGCCCGGTGAGCAGGGTGGCGGTGCCGGTCAGGGCGAGGAGACGGTCCAGGCGGACCGTGCGGTTGTCCAGCGCGAGCGCGATCATCTCCCCGGAGAGCCTGCGCTGGATCATCAGCAGCACGGCCAACCCGTGGGAGTCGCAGAACTCGAGCTCGGCGCAGTCCACCACGATCCGGGCCAGGCCCGCCTCCCCCGCGACCTCGGTGATTTCGGCCAGCAGCCGGTCGGCGGTGCCGTGGGACAGGTCGCCCCGCACCGCGACGGCCGCGACGCCGGTCTCCGGCCGCGTCCAGGACAGGTTCAGCACACCGGGGGTCACGAGGCCTCCGCGGAGATGGCGTGCTCGGTGGCGAGCCGGGCCCGTCCGGCGTCGAGGATCCGGCCCGCGCGGGGGAACTCGCGCAGTTCCACGGCGAACAGCTCCAGGCCCGGCAGCAGCGCCGCCCGGGGCACGCCGCGGACGTCCAGGATCCCCGCGGTCCACTCGAGGAAGTCGCCGAACAGCGCGTCGACGTCGGTGTAGAGGGCCGCGCACAGGAAGTCGACGATGTGGGCGAGGTCCTCGGCGGTCCGTTCCCGCTGGTCCTCGGAGTAGGACCGCATCGCGGGCAGCCGCTGCTCCAGCCCGCTGTAGACGGCCTTGACCAGCTCACCGCGGGTGAGCGTGATCATCGTGTACTCCTGGTCCGCGAGGTGCGGCAGCTGGTCCACGGCCTGGCCCGGCGCCGTCGGACGGCTCAGCCGCCCCCCGGCGAGCAGGTCCGCGGCGGCCCGGGCGTCCGGCGCCCAGCCCTGCGCACCGAGCAGGCGGGCGTAGCGGCCGTCGTACCCGAACGCGGCGCCACCGGCGATCACCGGCGTGCCGGTCGCGGTGCAGGCGTTGATCGTGGCGTGTGCGGTGGGCAGCCGCGGGGCCAGCGACCCGGAGAGCGCGACGGCCTCGGGGCCGGTCCGATGCAGGTGCTCCACCAGGTGCGGGGTGGGGACCTGCGCGCCGAGGAAGTCCACGGCGAATCCGCGCAGGGTGAGTACCTCGGCCAGCAGCCGGGCGGGCAGCGCGTGCCACTCGCCGTCGACGCAGGCGACCGTGACCCGACCGAGGTGCGGCTCGACGCGCGGCGCCGCGAGCGAGACCGCGGTGATGACGCGGTCGTTGATCGCGGTGGCGGTGTGCTCCTGCGCCACGTCGATGCGCGCGGCGGCCCATTCCTCGCCGACCCGCCGCTGCACCCCGCCGATCAGGTCCAGCAGCACGCTCTCGGGGTCCTGACCCGCGGCGAGCGCCGCCAGCACGATGTCGGTGGCGGCCCGGGACTCCCCGGCCACCACGGCGCTCCACAGCTCCGCGTGCCGATCCCCGGGCTCGGCGGTGTCGGCCTCCGCGGTCGTCGGTGCACTCACGCGGTGTACCTCCCTGGTCCGTGCCCCCCGACGGCGGTGAGGTGCCTGCCGCGGGGAGCGGTGATGGCGAGGACGGCCATGTCGTCGGAGAGGGAACGGCCCGCCCACTCGGCGGCGACCATCTGCACGCGCTCGACGAGGGCGTCGGCGGGCATCCCCGCACACTCGACCAGCGTGCGGCGCAGGCGCTCCTCGCCGAAGAAGTCCGTGCCGAAGGGGCCGCCGCGGGCCTCGGTGATGCCGTCGGTGTACAGCACGCAGGTGTCCCCCGGGCCGAGCGTGACCTCGGCGGACTCCGCCTCGACGTCGGTCATGGCCCCGACCAGGCTGCCGCGGGTCTGCACCTCCTCGACCCGCCCGTTGCCCCGGACGACGAGCGGCGGCAGGTGACCCGCACTCGTCAGCCGCAGGCGGACGTCCGCGTGGTGGCGCGAGACGGAGCCCAGCACCATCGTGGCGAACCGGGTGTGCTCGGTGCTGAGCAGCGCCGAGTTGAGCAGCTGCAGCATCCGGAGGTGGTCCTCGGCCATCGGCAGCAGCGCGCGCAGGGTGCTGCGGATCCGTCCGGTGAGCACGGCGGCCTCGAGGCCCTTGCCGCAGACGTCCCCGAGCACGACGAGGGACTCGCCGTCCTCGGTGTCCGCGGGATGGACGTCGTAGAAGTCGCCGCCGACCCGGTCGGTGTCCGAGGCGGGCCGATAGCGCGCCGCCATCTCGACGCCGGGCAGCTGGTGCAGCACGGGCGGCAGCAGCTCGCGGGTGAGCGTGTCGGTGACCGAGGCCTGCTGGGCGAACATGCGTGCCGCGGACATCGCCACACCGACGCGGGCCGCGAACAGCCGCGCCACCCGCTCGTCCTCCTCGGAGAAGCGCGGGCTGGCCGGGCGACGGAGCAGGATCAACGCCCCCGCGGCCACGGCATGCCCCGGCAGCGGTGTGACGACGACGGAGCCGACCTCGCCGAACCCCTCGGGCACCAGCCAGCGCGGCACACCGGAGGGATCGAGCCAGCGCGACGGCACCGGGGGGAACCCGAGCAGCGCCTCGCGCAGGCCCAGCACGTCCTCCGGCGGGTGGTCGAGCAGGTCGTGCTCGAGCGCGTCGGACGTGGCGACCACGACCGGCTGCGGCTCCCCCGGCCCGACGACCCAGGCGGCGTCCGCGAGGTGCCGCGCGGCGAGCCGAGCGGCGATCTCCATGCAGCGCTGCAGGTTGAGCGAGCCGAGCAGCTCGTCGGACGCCTCGGTGAGGAACTCGGTGCGGGCGCGGGCCCGCTCCAGATCGGTGCGGACGGCGGTGACGTCCGTGTCGTCGATCAGCCACCAGCACGTCCCGCCGTCCGGCAGGTGGACGGGCTGCGCGGTGAACACCCGCTCCCCCAGCTCGCCCGAGACGGGGGTGTCCCCGCTCAGCCAGCAGGGTGCGGTGTCGGCGATCGGAGCGCCGGGCAGTGCGGTCGGCAGGAGCGCGCGGGACCGGGCGTTCGCGGCCTCGACGGTGCCGAACGCGTCGACCACCAACGACGGGACCGCCGCAGCGTGCCACGGCGTCTCGTCGCCGACGAGAAGCTGCTGGTCACGGTGGAGAGAAGTCACGGCTGCGGACTCGGGACTGGGAGTCCTTGCCACCTTCCTGTCTCGTGCGGCCCGGGGAGGCGCCGCTCGTGCAGTGGGCCGAGCACGCGGTCTGCACTCGTTCCGGATGAGGGTACTCGGATGTGGGGAGACGTCGAATCGGCGCGTCGGGAAGTGATCGCTCCCGGACGGCGTTGGGTGCGACATGGCGCTGCGGAAGCTGGGGTTCCTCACGATCGGCACGTTCGACCGCGAGGACCCGCGGACCGGGCACGAGACCACGCTGCGGATGATCGAGCTCGGCGAGCGGCTGGGCTACGACAGCGCCTGGGTCCGGCACCGCCACCTGCAGTACGGCGTGTCCTCCCCGGTGGCGCTGCTCGCCGCCGCGACCCAGCGGACCGACCGGATCGCGCTCGGGACCGCCGTGACGCCGCTCGGGTGGGAGAACCCGCTGCGGCTGGCCGAGGACCTCGCGACGGTCGACCTGCTCTCCGGCGGACGGCTGAACCCGGGGGTCAGCGTCGGGCCGCCGATGCGCTGGCCGGACGTCAAGGCCGCGCTCTACCCGGACACCGCCGACCTCGAGGACTTCTCCCCCGCCCGGCTCACCCGGCTCCTGGACCTGGTGGCGGGCGAGGAGGCGAGCCCCTTCGCGGGCACCGAGGGCTTCGAGGTGTTCTCCGAGCGGGTCGAGCCGCACTCCCCCGGTCTGCGCGAGCGGATGTGGTACGGCGGCGCGAGCCTCGGCTCGGCCCGCCGGGCGGGCGAGCTGGCGATGAACCTGCTGACCAGCAGCGTCATCGAGGCGGGCTCGACGGAGGGGCCCTGGGACTTCGCCGCCACCCAGGCCGCGCAGATCGACGCCTACCGCGAGGCCCGGCCGGAGGGACGGGTGTCGCAGGGCCTGGTCGTGGTCCCCACCGACTCCGCCACCCCGGCCCAGCGGGACCGCTACCACGCCTACGCCGAGGCCCGCACCCCGCGCACGGCCACCCCGCAGGGCCCGCGCGGCATGCTCTTCGCCCGCGACCTGGTCGGGACCTCGGAGGAGATCGCCGCCGAGCTGCGGGCGCACGCCGGGTACCAGCGGGTGACCGAGGTGGTCTTCGCGCTGCCGTTCGCCTTCCGGCCCGAGGACTACGAGCAGATCCTCACCGACATCGCGACCCGCCTCGCCCCGCTGCTCGGGTGGCGTCCTACGGCGTGAGCACCACCTTGCCCTCGGCGTGCCCGGACTCGACGAGGGCGAGCGCCCGTCCGGCCTCGGCCAGCGGGAACACCTCGGTCACGTGCGGGTCCAGCGCGCCCGCCGCCACCAGCCCCACCAGCTCCTCGAGCACGCGGGTGCTGCGGTCGCGCACCACCTCGCCGCCGCCGAGCTCGGCGACCAACGCCTTGTCGGCCACCGACCGCAGCCGGGAGGGGTCGGTGACCAGCGTGGCGACCTCGCGCAACGGGTCGCCGCCGACCAGGTCGAACACGGCGTCGACGCCCTGCGGCGCCGCGGCCCGGACCCGGTCGAGCACCCCCTCGCCGTAGGCCACGGGCGTGGCGCCGAACCGCGCCACGAGCTGGTGCTTGCGCGGGCTCGCGACGCCGACGACCCGCAGACCCGCGGCCCGAGCGAGCTGCACGACGGGCACCCCGACCCCGCCGCCCGCGCCGTTGACCAGCAGCGTCGCCCCCGGCGGCAGCGCGAGGCCGGTGAGCGCGTCGAATGCGGTGCCCGCGGCGACGGGCAGGGCCGCGGCGTCCTCGGGCCGCACGTCCGGGGGCCGGTGCGCGGCGAACCCGGCGGTCACGATCGCCTCCTCGGCCCAGCCGCCGACCATCCCGGGGCAGCCGCCGAACACCTCGTCGCCGGGCGCGAAGCCGGTCGTGCCCGGGCCGACCGCGGTGACGGTCCCGGCCACCTCCCGACCCAGGACCGCGGGGCCTGCGGTGCCGTAGGCCCCCTCGCGCAGCCGCCAGTCGCCGGGGTTCACCCCGGCCGCCCGCACCCGGACCCGCAGCTCGCCCTCCCCCGGCTGCGGCACCCCGACGTCCAGGAACGCCTGGTTCTCGGGGCCGCCGGTCTCCGTGAACCCGTACGCACGCATACCGCGGATCATGCCGGACCGAACCGGACGGCGTCCGGGGGCGAACACCACACCGTGAAGGCAGGCGAGCCCGTGACGGGACCCGGGACCGCGGATCGCCGGTCGGCGCCGCGGGCGGCCGCCCCGCTCGACGAGGAGGACCTCCTCGCCGCGCTCGCCGCGGGCGACCGGGCCGCGTTGGCCGGGCTCTACGACCGCTACGGCCGTCAGGCGTGGGCGCTGGCCCGCCGCATCTGCGCCGACGACGACCACGCCCAGGACGCCGTCCAGGAGGCCTTCCTCGCCGTGTGGAAGGGCGCCGCGCGGTTCGACCCGGTGCGCGGGCGGGTCGGGACCTGGGTGATGACACTGGTGCACCACAAGGCCGTCGACCTCGTGCGGCGGGAGGACGGCGCGCGGCGCCGCACCACCGCACTCGACGACGAGCGGACCGACCTGCCGTCGGTGCCCGCCGCGGAGGGCGAGGCGCTCGCGGCCGTCACCGCCACCGCCGTCCGGCGGGCGCTGGACACCCTGCCCGACGAGCAGCGCCGCGCGCTCGCGCTCGCCTACTTCGGCGGGTACACCCAGCGCGAGGTCGCCTCGCTCACCGACAGCCCGCTGGGCACCGTGAAGTCCCGGATGTTCGCCGGGCTCGCGCGGCTGCGCGCGGTCCTCGGCCCCTCGTTCGACGACGGGGCGGGCCGATGACCGCGACGACGCCCTGCCCGATGGGCCGCGAGCTGGTCGGGTACGCGCTGCACGCCCTGGAGCCCGCCGAGGAGCTCGTGCTGGCCCGGCACCTGCGTTCCTGCCCCGAGTGCATCGCCACGCTCCCGGGCTACGAGGCCGTGCTCGCCGATCTCGGCGGGGCCGTCCGGGTGGACGGGCCGCCACCGCAGTTGCGGCGCCGCATCCTCGAGGGCGCCGCCGTCGGGGCCGGGGACCCGGCCGCCGCGCTGCGGGTGCTCGCCCCGCTCCCCGCGGAACCGCCGGTCGAGGTGCACCCGCAGGCGGAGCCGCGCGGTCGGCAGCGCCGGTCCCGCCGCCTCGCGGGCGTCCTGCTGGCCGCCGCGGCCGCGATCGCCGTCGGCGGGCTGGCGGGCCAGGCGGTCGGCGACACCGGGCCCGGTCTGGACAGCACCGTGTCCGCCCTGGAGACGCCCGGCAGCATCCACTCGACCCTGCACGACGAGCGCGGGACTCCCGTCGCCGCCGTCGTCGCGTCGTCGGAGTCGGTGCAGGTCGTGGTCGCGGACCTGCCCGCCAACGACCCGACGCGCTCGGTGTACGTGCTGTGGGGCATCGGCGCCGGTGCGCCGCAGCCCCTGGGCACGTTCGACGCGGGCTCCGGCGGCACCCGGGTCGTGACTCTCCCCGCCGGCGGGCCCGGTGTCGTGTCCTACGCCGTCTCGCTGGAGGCCGGGAGGACCGCGCCCGCCGCGCCCAACCGGGTCGTGGCCAGCGGTCAGCTCGCCTGAGGACCGAACCGAAAGGGCACGGGAATCGAATACCGGGCATGACCACGGAACACCGTCTGCCCCGATTTCTCGCCGCCGGGATCGGCATCCTGGCGGTGGCCGCGGCGGTCGCCGTCGGACATCTGGTCGCGGCGTTCACGGGGGCTGGTTCGTCACCGTTCCTGGCCGTCGGGGACACCGTGATCCGCTTTTCCCCGCAGTTTCTGACCGAGTTCGCGAAAACGACCTTCGGCACCGCCGACAAACCGGTTCTGCTCGGCGGGATGGCCGTGGTCATCCTCGCCGCGGCGGTCGTGGCGGGGCTGCTGGCGCGCCGCCGCCCGGGACCGGGGCTCGTGGCCGTCGTGGCGCTGGGGTTGCTCGGGCTGGTGACGGTGGTCGCCGCGCCGACGTTCCGCGCGCTGGATCTCCTCGCCCCCCTCGCCGCGCTGCTGGTGGGCCCGGCGGTGTTCCTCGGCCTGCACCGGCTCGCCCGCCGCGCCGACGGCGTCGAGCCGCACGGGCTCAGCAGGCGGGCCGCGCTCGTCGGCGCCATGGCGGCGGTCGCCGTCGTGGCGGTCGCCTCCGGGGTCGGCGGGCTGCTGGCAGGCAGCGGGCTGGCCGAGTCCCGGGCCAGGGTCACCGATCGGCTGGCCCGCGCCCGGATCGCCCAGCGGGCCCCCGCGATCCCGGCCGGGGTCGACTTCGCCGAGTACGGCACCCCCACCTTCCTCACGTCGAACGCCGACTTCTACCGGATCGACGTCGCGCTGCGGGTGCCGGAGCTGCGCGCGGAGGACTGGTCGCTGCGGATCCACGGGATGGTCGACCGGGAGCTCACACTCACCCTCGACGACCTGCTGGCCCGCCCGCTCGTCGAGCGGACCGTGACCATGACCTGCGTGTCGAACCCGATCGGTGGGGACCTGGTGTCCACCGCGACCTTCACCGGGATCGACCTGCGCGACCTCCTGCGGGACGTCGGCGTGCGACCGGGTGCGGAACAGATCTTCGCCACGAGCGTCGACGGCTGGACGGCGGGGACACCGACCGACGTCGTTATGGAGCCCGACCGCGGCGCGATGCTCGCCGTCGGGATGAACGGTGAGGCCCTCCCGCCCGAGCACGGCTTCCCCGTCCGGATGCTGGTGCCCGGACTGTACGGCTTCGTCTCGGCCACCAAGTGGCTGGTCGACCTCGAGCTGACCACGTTCGCCGACCGCCGGGCCTACTGGCTCGAACGCGGCTGGTCCGAGCGGGCGCCGATCAAGACCCAGTCCCGGATCGACTTCCCGCGCGGCTTCCAGACCGTCCCGGCGGGCCGGGTGCGGTGCGCGGGGATCGCGTGGTCGCAGCCGACCGGGGTGAGCCGGGTGGAGGTGCGGATGGACGGCGGGCCGTGGCGCCCCGCGACGTTGACCACCGAGCTGAGCGGCCGCACGTGGCGGATGTGGACGGTCGACTTCGACCTGACCCCGGGCAGCCACACCGTGCAGGTGCGCGCGTCCGATGTGAACGGAACCGTCCAGACCGAACAACGTACCGACCCCATTCCCGACGGCGCCTCCGGATGGCCCGCCACGATCTTCACGGTCGGGTGAGTCGAAAAGAATCTCCGACCTTCTCCGAACCGTTCCGACCGCCCCACCGAACACCAGTCAAAGGGTCCGAGAACACCGGATCCGAAATTCTTCGAGGAGCTCGAAATGCGCAAGCCCTTCCGTCTCGCCGCCGCCGCGTCGATCGCCGCCCTGACCGTCACCCTGGCCGCCTGTGGGTCCTCGGAGTCCGCCGCCCCGGCGGCCGCCCCGTCCGCCGCCCCGATGTCGGCGCCCATGTCGGCCCCGATGGCAGCGGGCGGCGACGGCGTCACCACCAACGCGGACGTCTTCGGCCCCGCCTGCAGCGCGCTGCCGCAGGGCGACTCCCCCGGTTCGCTGAACGCCATGGGCCCGCAGCCGGTGGCCACCGCGGCGAGCACCAACCCGCTGCTGTCGACCCTGGTCACCGCCGTCGGCGCGGTGCCCGGCCTGGCCGACACCCTGAACCAGCAGAAGGCGATCACCGTCTTCGCGCCCTACAACGACGCCTTCGCGGCGGTCAAGCAGCAGGTCGGCGACCAGGCCTTCAACAGCCTGCTGGCCAACCAGCAGCAGCTCGGCGGGCTGCTCAGCTACCACGTCGTCCCGCAGCGCTACGACGCCGCGGGCCTGGTGGCCGCGGGCAAGACCACCGAGCTCGCGGGTGGCGACCTGACCATCGGCGGGACCGCCGACGCCCCCACCGTGACCGACGGCATGGGCAACACCGCCAACGTCCTGTGCGGCAACATCCCCACCTCGAACGCGACCGTCTTCGTGATCGACAAGGTGCTCATGCCGAAGGCGTGAGCATGATCGGGGCGAACCGGCTGCCCGGTTCGCCCCGAACGCCCTGACGAAGCGCCCGCCGGATCCCACGGGATCCGGCGGGCGTTCCGTCGTCGGGGTGCGGAGGGGGACCTCCGACGACCACCGGCCCCGGCGCGCCCTCGCCGGGGCCGGTCCACCCCGCCGGACCCATGATCGTTCCGAACGTGACACGGCAGTCGTCCCGGGAACGCTCCCGTCCCACTCGCACCCCATGATCACTCCGAACGTGACGCGGTGGTCGTCCCGGGAGCGCTCCTGTCCCACTCAC
>Ga0070665_100001587_pt1 | contig 26180 bp, 17 predicted proteins | sample KBSS13metaG_FD_65862 | JGI IMG/M metagenome (GOLD analysis project Ga0070665, IMG submission 65862) | Switchgrass rhizosphere microbial communities from Kellogg Biological Station, Michigan, USA - KBS S1-3 metaG | ecosystem: Host-associated > Plants > Roots > Rhizosphere > Soil ... | reverse complement strand
GAGTCTGTCGCCGTGGATGCTGGTGGCAAACGTCTCGGCCACGCCGGTGTGGCACTTGCCGCAGGTATCGGCAATGCGATCGCGGCTGACGCTGGATCGCGGGTCTTTCGCCGGCAGCACGCGGTGATTGCTGTGGCAATCCGAGCAGGTGGCCGCCACGGCGAGGCCGCCCTTGGTGAGGGCTTTGCCGTGCACGCTTTCGAGATAGTTCTGAACGTGCTGCTGGCCGTCGTAGCCGTTGGCGGGCGCCTGGTGCTGGGCGTGGCAGTCGCCGCAGATTCTCACGATGTTCAGTGGGTGCGTGTGCGACTTGCGATCGGACTTGGGGAAAATGTCGTGACTGCCGTGGCAGCTTACGCAACTCGGAGCGTGCAGATCATTTCTTGCCACGGCCTGCGCGTGGGCGCCTTGCAGGTAATCCGACTGCGCGTTCTTGTGACAGCCGGTATCGCAGCTCACCGGCGCGAGCTTTTGCGTGTGCGGGAGTGCGCCTTTGGCGCCGGTGTGGCAATCGGTGCAACTGACGTTCGCGTGAACGCTCGAAGAAAGCAGCGACCCCGGAATATACAGGCCGGGCCGCGTGCCTTGGGCGGCGGTGGTTGGCTGTGTGGAGGAAACCGGCGTCGGCACGATCATCGTCAGGCGGTCCTTTGCCGAATCGGTGCCGAGGTGGGTTTGGCCGTGGCAGTTCAGGCAGCGGCGATTTTCCATCGCAGCGGGCGTCATTTCGCCGGCCATAGCGGGCGCAGCAAAGCATGTGATCGCGATGACAGAGAGAACAAACGCGCGACAGCCGAACATGCGCCAATATCCGTTTTCCGGGCCAGTAATCTCGATCACCGATCCGCGGACCGGTGGCGAGCTTGCCCGAATACAGAAAGCGATCTGCGTGCCAAATAAAGAGGGATTGTTATTTCGCCAAGGCCGGTTTAGGCCTTGGGATTCTCAGAGGTCGTAATCGTCTTCATCGGCGCTTCCCGCGGGCGGGAACCGTTTCGCCCAACGGGTAGCCGCACCGTAAACGTTGTGGAAACCCCGGGTTGGCTTCGCACGCTGATGCTCCCGCCCTGCCGCTGGATCAGGCTGTAACTGATCGATAAGCCAAGCCCCGTGCCCTGCCCCACCGGCTTGGTAGTAAAGAACGGTTCGAAGAGCCGATCGAGATGCTCAGCCTTAATGCCGTGGCCGTTGTCTGTGATTTCGATCACACACCATTCGTCGCGGCGCGACGTGGTGATCGTGAGCTTGGCGTGCGGCATGCCTTCCATCGCGTCGAGCGAATTGATGCTGAGGTTCACAAGCACCTGGTTCAATACCTGCGGCGCGAGCGATAGCGAACCGGCATCGGGCGATAGCTTTTTCTCCAGCTCCACGTTGCGCCAGCGCGGGTCCATGCGGATCATCTCGATGGCGTTGTCGACGACAGTGTTGATCGGCTGCAGTTCAAGCTCCATCTCCACCGGATGCGCGAACGTCTTCATCTGGCGGACGATCTGGTTGATGCGCTCGATCTGCTCGCGCAGCGTGGCGAGCGCCTCCACCTTGATCCGTTCGGGCTTGCGCAGCATGAGTTGAAGGAGACTGTCCATGCTCGCCAGCGGGTTGGCGACTTCGTGCGCCACGCCGGCCGCCATTTGGCCGAGGGAGACCATTTTCTCATGCTGGATCATGGCCTGCTGCGTGCGGTGGAGTTGATCGCTCATGGCGCGAATGCGGCGGTTTTGGCGGATGAGTCGCCGTCGCTGTCGCCTAAGGCCGCGCGTAATGTGGTTCGCGAGATACACGGTGAGCAGCAGCGTGGTGCACAACCCGAGCAGCGAGAGTCGATCCGGCAGCGTCTCCGGCCACTGCCCCGCCACGAACAAACCAACGGCAAGAATAATCAGCGCAGCCGCCGCACTGGCAAACGCCTTTCGCTGGGAGAGCAGCAGGCTCGAGAACACCATATGGAAGACGAAGAATCCCGCGAGCGGACTGTGCACGCCGCCGGTCCAGATCAGTAGCAGCGTGAGGCACGCCATGTCGAGCAGCAGTTGCACCCACACCAAGAGCATCAACCGCGGCCGGCTGAACTTTTCTGGCGTTCGTTGGATCAACCGCCACAGCACTGTGTTGTAGGCGAGAATGAACAGACCCACGGCGGTCAGCCGCAATGCGAGCGGGTGCCACGAAAGCCACGCCCAGTCGATCCCGCCGCCGATGGCGACCATCGCGCCGGCGATCCAGCGCAGACCGGCGAACCATTTCAGATGGCCCAGCAGTGAGCTTTTGGCGTATTCCTGATTCATCGGTTCGTCGACTCCGTGGGCGAAAGCTCCTGCTCGGCGGACTTGCGGAGGTCCAGCATTTTCATGCCAGACACGTAGTCGGTCAGCACGATTCGGCGGACGTTCTTGAGCATGCGAACCGCATCGGTCATTCGGGTAACGCTGCCTTGGATCTGCTGCAGGCACGCCTCCAGCGCGGGGTTTTGCGGTGCCTGCCGGCCGGCGAGTTTCAGTTGCAGCGAGATGATCGAGATCACGTTGTTGAGCTCGTGATTCATCGCCAGACCCACCTGGCCGAGCGTTTCCATCTTGCGCTTTTCGTTCGCCTGCAGCCGTTCTGCCAGCGAGTTGTAGACCTGCGCAAGCTGCGCAAATTCGTCGGCCCCGTCGAACTGGACGCGATAGTCGAGGTTATCGCGGCTGAGCTGGTGCGTGGCTTCGATCAGGTACCCGATCGGCCGCAAAATCATGCGACCAAGATGCAGCAGTACCACGACCGAGATGTTGATCGCCACGACAAAGACGATGGACAAGCCAAGCACCACCCACCGGAAACGGGTGGAGAGCGCTTCCTGCTCGGCCCGGGCGGTGTCGTGCACGCAGCGGCTCAGCGGCAAAATGTCGCGCCGCATCGCGGCCGCCCCGGCGAGCGTGAGATCGTGATGGTGCATCGCCAGCGCCTGATCCTGCGTGGTGGCCAGCGCGCTCACGTGACGGCGGAACTCGGGAAGTTGATTCTTGATCTGCAGGTACAGCGGCCTGCACATGTCGGTGTCGCACATGCGGTCGTTGCCGATGCGATCGACGAGCATTTGAGCCTGCTCTACCGCCTTGATCAGATCGTCCAGCGGCTTCTGCTCATCAAGCCGAAGTTCGAACAAGCTCACTTCGATGGTGTGAATGACGACGCCGAGGGAATTCACATCTTCGCCGACGGTCCATGCCTCGCGATTGACTTCGTCCATGCGGCGCAGCACGCCTTGCAGCAGGATGATCGCGACCACCGCCGTTACCAGCAGCAGGCCGATCACCGGGCCGAGATTGAGGAGTAGCTTGCGTCGCAACATAACGGCTCAGTGTTCTGCGTTAGACGAAAGTTCTGGGAATCGTGGTGCACGGTGCGCCGGATCGACGCGATCCCACGCGGGACCGACTTGTTCGATCATCTGGTAAATCGCCCGGTAATTTTGGACGTCACACGGAATGAACCGCACCGCGCCGAAGCGATCGAGTGCCAGCCGACCCGCCTCGGTTGCGTTCATTCCAAGCATCAGACTGCGCAACTGCGCTACCAGCGCCACAGGCAGATCCGCTCGAGCGACCAGCGCGTTCTCGGGCAACGCCTCGCTCGTGGCAAGCCGTCGAAAGTGCTTGGCCGGGTGTTCCTTCTCGTAGCCGTCCAGGCGAAGGTCCTTTACCGCGCCGGCGTCGGCGTGGCCGTCGACGACTTCGAGGATCACATCGTCGTGCGTGCCGGCAAACACCGCGTGCGGCATGGACGCGTCGGTCATCTTTCGTTTAACGAATTCGGCGATCGGAAACAGGTTGGCGCCCGTCGTCGTCGGCACCATGGCGATCGATCGGCCGGAAAGTTCCTCGACGCTCCGGATCGGCGAATCCTCGGGCACAAAGATTACGCCGTGATAGGTGCTGACTTGGCCGGCGCGTTCAGGGCGAGCGATGATGATTCCGTCACGTTGATCCATCGCGATGACCGTGATGAGCGAACCGAGGAACGCCGCCTCGATCCGCTTCTCGCGAAACTCCTGCAGCACGTCGCGGTACGACCGCAGCGTGACGATCTCGACCGGCCGATTCAGTCGGGTGGACAGGTACGTCGTCAGGTTCGCGTAGCGCTGCCGCTGGGTGAAGATGTCGCGCTCCGGCACAAGGCCGATGCGAAACGCGTCGCTGGCCTGAGTCGTCGTGGCGACATCGTTATCGGCGGCGGATTGGGTTGGCAGACGGCCGAGCCATCCCAAAAGCGAGACGATCGCCAGGACGGTAAGCCCGAAAGTGATGTATTTGGTCGCAGTCACGATGTTCCTTCTGCTTCTTAAACAAACCGCGGACCAATCCCGCCGTGGCACGGGGAATGCTCCTCTCCTCCCGGAGTGCCCATGGCCAAATCAATCGAAAGCGACGTTCAGACGCTGGCGACGTTCATCGAAACCTACTGTCACGGCAACCATCCGGATTGCGCCAAACGGCTCCCCACATTACGTCCCCAAGAGCTTGTCCTGCTTGGAGATAAGCTCCCCTTCTTGTGTGAGGAATGCCACAAATTACTGACGCATGCGGTGGTGAAACGCTCGCATTGCCCGATGGACCCCAAGCCGGCATGTAAACACTGTCCCAATCACTGTTACGCCCCGGTTTACCGCCAGAAAATCCGCGAAGTGATGAAATACTCAGGCCGCAAGCTCGTTCTGTCCGGCCGAGTCGACTACCTCCTTCATTTATTGTTCTGACAATGAGATACGGCACACACGGCCATTCCCAATTCCGAGAACGACCGACTTGGGAACCCGCTTCGAGGCAATTGAGGGTAAGGATTTTGATTCAACGGGTTTGGCACGAGGGTTGATAGTCAGTCCTACGGAGAACACGCATGTCAATCCATTTACCCACGTTGCCGCCCCAACCCGTTCGCGAACACGCCAAGCCCGGGGAAGTCGCCCCGCCGCTTCGATTGGTGTTCTGGGAAACCACCACCGGCTGCAACTTGGCGTGCATCCATTGTCGCCGGCTCGAAGTCTCGCAGGAGATGGCCAAGTACGACTTGAACACCCCGCAGGCGATGGAGTTCATCCGCACCGTTAAAGAAACCGGCAACCCGATCCTCGTCTTCTCCGGCGGCGAGCCGCTGATGCGCAAAGACGTGTTTGAACTGGCCGACTACGCCAAGTCGATCAACCTCACCACCGCACTGGCCACTAACGGCACGATGGTCGACGACGCCATGGCCAAGCGGATCGTCGACGCCGGGTTCCGCCGCGTGTCGATCAGCTTTGACGGGCCCGACGCGCCGACCCACGACCAATTCCGCGGCGAGGGCGCGTTCGATGCGTCGGTCACCGGATTCAAGGCCCTGCGCAAGCTCGGCATGTCGATGCAGATCAACACCACCGTGGCCAAGCACAACTACCGCAAGCTCGATGCAACCTACAAGCTCGCGCTCGACCTGGGCGCCGACGCGCTGCACATCTTCATGCTCGTACCGGTCGGTTGCGGCATGACGCTCGACAAGAACATCATGCTCGACGCCGAGGAATACGAAGACGCGCTCAACTGGATCTACGATCGGAGCCTCGAAGGCAAGCTGCATCTAAAGGCGACCTGCGCTCCGCACTACTTCCGCGTGATGCGCCAGCGCGCCAAAGCCGACGGCCGGCCCATGCCCGCCGCCGCTCATCCGCACAAGAACATGACCCCCGTTGCCGGTCCGCCTGCTTCCGCGGCCGGGCATCCGGGCGGTCATCCTGGTGGACACCCGGGGGCTCATCCGGGTGGACATGCCGGCGGGCATCCTGGTGGGCATCCGGGTGCTCACCCAGGAACCGCTGGACAGCCCGACATGACCGCCATGACCAAAGGCTGCCTTGCCGGTCAAGCCGTCTGCTTCGTCTCGCACACCGGCGAAGTGTTCCCGTGCGGCTATCTGCCGGTCACCTCCGGCAACGTGAAGCAAACGCCGCTGCCCGACATCTGGCGCGAGAGCGGCATCTTCGCCGACCTGCGCGACCCCAACAGCCTCGAAGGCAAGTGCGGCCTCTGCGAGTACAGCAAAGTCTGCATGGGCTGCCGCGCCCGAGCGTTCTCGGCCACCCAAGATTACCTCGCCGAAGAACCCAACTGCAGCCACGTGCCGGTCCGCATGCGGACGTGACATTCTGCGCAAATCGCGCCCGCCGACCGTCCGGCCGCCTAACCCTCGGCCGGGCCGAGTGTTGACGTCAATTCGTTGCGCTCGAAGCCGGTTTAAGGCGGTTGTAAACCGTCGCAAGCGCTCGAAAGCGCTCGAAAAGGTACAAAAAGGTACGCTGACTATTCGGTTGTCAAAGAGCGACCACCACGCCAGCGCGCAGCGATCGAAGCGGATTCAAGACCCGCTTCTGGAAGTACTGACGGCGGTGCGCCGCCGCCTCGCCGGCCACGACACACCCCACCTCAAAACGCGGTTTGCTGCGTCAAAACACACAAAATATTTTCGGATTTCACATTTTGCGCGGTCCGCGCCAGCCCGCGCACCGGCGGCGCAGCGGACTTATGAACGTCGCGGTTTGGAATGGTGTTTCGCGCTAGACCGCTGCATCCGGCGTCTTGGCGATTTCCAGCTCTTCCATCTTGCGATAGAGGCTCGACACGCCAATGCCCAGGTGTCGCGCGGTCTCGGCCTTGTCGTGGTGGTGACGCTTGAGGGCATAAAGGATGTGCTGCCGCTCGAACTGGGCGAGCGCTTCCTTCAGGTCTTCGCTCACCTCGTCGTTCATCTGCGGCGTGGCGAAGGGCAGATCCTCAAGGCTCACTTCTCGCCCCTCGGCAAAGATCACGGCTCGCTCGATGACGTTCTCCAACTCGCGTACGTTGCCGCGCCATTCGTGGTTGAGCAGCGCCCGCATGACCCCGTTGCTCAGGCCGGGCACTTTCTTATTCATCAGGCGCGTGTACTTGTCGAGGAAGAAATGCGCCAGCAGTGGAATGTCTTCTTTCCGCTGCCGCAGCGGCGGAAGGTTCAATTTCACCACGTTAAGGCGGAATAGCAGGTCTTCGCGGAAGGTGCCTTCATCGACCATCTTCTGCAGGTCCTGGTTCGACGCGGCGATCACGCGCAGTTCCACCTGCCGCGGCTTGGTGTCGCCAACGGGAACGACTGCGCGTTCTTCCAGCGCCCGCAGCAGCGAGCTTTGCACGCCGAACGGCAGCGTCGAAATTTCGTCAAGAAACAGCGTGCCGTTGTTGGCCGCCTCGAAGTAGCCGACTTTGTCGCGATTGGCGCCGGTGAAGGCGCCCCGCTTGTAGCCGAACAGTTCTGATTCGATGAGCGTGCCGGGGATCGCGCCGCAGTTCACCGCGACAAACGGCTTGTCGCGGGTCATGCCGTTGTAGTGAATCGCCCGGGCGAACAATTCCTTGCCCGTGCCCGATTCGCCGACGATCAGCACGCTGCTGCGAACCGTGGAGAGCTTGCGAACTGTGTCGAACAGCCGAGTGATGCTGGCGGAGTGGCCGACCAGATTGTGAAACGTGCTTCCCTCGGCCAATTGTTCGGTGATGACCTGCTGGGTGCGCGTCAGCTCGCCGTAATCGAGGGCTTTGCGGATGCGAAGCAGCGCGTCTTCGAGTTGCACGGGTTTGAGAAGGTAATCGTGAGCACCCTGGCGCATCGCGGCGACCGCGCTGTCGACCGTACCGTAGGCCGTCATCATGACGACCGGCGTTTGCGGCGCGAGCTTGCGCAGCTCGGCCAACAGCGTCAGCCCGTCCATGTTCGGCATGCGGACGTCGGACAGGACCAGGTCGACCTGCCGCTGCGCGACGATGTCATAAGCGATCTTCCCGTCGGCCGCCTGAAGGACTTCGTACCCCTCTTCGACGAGCAGCTCGGCGAACGATTCGCGCAGCACCTGCTCGTCGTCGACGAGGAGAAGCGATTTAACTTGCGGTCGGGGCTCGCTCATAAAGGCTCAGTATAACGCAAAAGTATCAGGGCCCGACAACTAGATTCGCGCCAGTTCCTCAACCAGCGGCAAGGGCGAATGGTCGGCGATTTCGTCGTCGGTCAGGTAGCAGCCGGGATCCGACGCCCACGGATCGCCGGTGGTGATTTCCGCCCTGGCCCGCAGGCCGCCGGCGCAGAATTCCTTAAACCGGCAGCCGGCGCAGCGGCCCGTGATCTTCGGCAGGCGGTCCTTCAAGCCGGCCATGATCGGGTCGCTCGTGTCCTGCCAGATTTCGCTGAATTTCCGCTCTTTAATGTTACCGAACGAGCGGAACATGGAGAATTGGTCGGCGTGAACATTGCCGTTGAAATCAATATCGGCAATGCCCACACCGCTTGAGTACCGTCCGCCGCCGTTCCACTTCATCATGTCGAGCACCTGCTGCGCCCGTGGATGATTTTCCCGAAGCATGCGAAGGTAGGTGTACGGGCCGTCGCAGTGGTTATCGACGGTGAGGATTTCGACGCGCTTGCCGCGCTGAAGCAGATCGTTGGTGCGAGTGATGATCGTATCGACCGCGGCCCGCGCCTGGTCCGGAGTCGGCGAGAAGATGTCCTTCCCTCGGCCGGCCGGGCAGAGGTGGTAGAAGCAGGCGCGATCGATGCCTTCGCGCTCGATCAAATCAAAAATCAGATCAAGGTTTTCAGCGGTGTGCCGGGTAAGCGTCAACCGCAGGCCGACCTTCTGGCCGACTTCGCGGCAGAAGCGGAAGCCGCGCATGGTGCGTTCGAACGCGCCTTCCATCCCGCGGAACTCGTCGTGGATTGCGGGGATGGCGGAGTCGAGACTGATGCCCACATACGCAAAGTTCAGATCCTTCAGTTGCTGCGCCACCTCGCGGGTGATGAGCGTGCCGTTGGTCGACAGCACCACATGCAGTCCCTTGCTGCGGGCGTAGGCGGCCAGCTCAAATAAATCCGGCCGAACCAGCGGCTCGCCGCCGGAGAAGAGGACGGCCGGCACTTTAAAGTCTGCTAGGTCGTCGAGGACTTCCTTCGCCTTGGCGGTGTCGATTTCGCCGGGGTATTTCTTCGCGTCGGATGCGGTGTAGCAGTGAACGCACTTTAGGTTGCAGGTGCGGGTGAGATTCCAAACCACGATCGGCCGGCGCTCCGCGGCGTTCTTGGCCACCGCCATGCGTTGGTGTTCGGGCGGGTCGATCTGTGTGATCTTCCTTCCATAACGGTGAGGCGTGCTCGGAGTTTCCAGTCCGCCGTATAGAACGCTGATATCAATCACGTACGCCTCCGTCGTCTGACTACTATGAATGCCCGCCAAGTATCGGCGATGCTTTTCGAACAGATGCCATATGGCAAAGGGTGTGCCATCTGTGAGACGCGAGAAACAGGTCAAAATGACCTATGCAGACCATTCCTGACACGGTGGCGTAGGGCGATTTCTCGTTTCTGAGAATCAATCCCCCCTGTCGCCACGCCGCGGGCCATTCGATCCGGCACGGCGGTTGCTCAATGAACTTTCACGCTGGGAATGACCCCAGCCTAATCGCAAGCCGGAGTAACCATGCCCGCCACAGTAGACATCGAAAAATGCAACGGTTGTAAGTCGTGCGAAGAAACCTGCCCGAACGGAAGCGTCGTCGTCACCGACGGCATCGCGGCCGTGAACAAGGAAGAGTGCATCGAATGCGCCGCTTGCGTCAGCGACTGCACGAGCGGTGCGATCACCATGGCCGATTGATCCGGCTCAACGCCGGCGGAAGTTACTATGCATTCAGATCTCGCCAACGGCAGCGTTCCCACCGATTCGCCCCCTGCTGACAAACGATCTCGCAAGCAGCAGATCACCGTCCCCAGCGTCACCATCCGCTTCGTAGGCGACAGCGGCGACGGCATGCAGCTTGTCGGCACGCAGTTCTCCGACGTGTCGGCCCTCATCGGCAACGACATCAGCACCCTGCCGGACTACCCGTCTGAAATCCGCGCCCCAGCCGGCACGGTTGCGGGCGTCAGCGGATTCCAGGTGCAGTTCGCCTCGACCGACGTGTTCACGCCGGGCGATGAAGTCGACACGCTCGTCGCCATGAACCCCGCAGCATTGAAGGCCAACCTCAGTTCAGTGCGCACCGGCGGACATTTGATTGTGAACGAAGATGCGTTCGTTCCTGCTGAACTCAAGAAGGCCGGCTACACCGACAATCCGCTGGAGAACGATTCGCTCGCGAACTATCGCCTGGTGAAAGTGCCGGTCGATCGCATCAGCGCCGAAGCGCTCAAGACATCCGGCCTCACGCCCAAGCAGATTGATCGCTGCAAAAATTTCTTCGCGCTCGGCGTGGTCTGCTGGCTGTACGACCGGCCGCTGGAACCGACGCTGCAGTACATCGAAGCCAAGTTCGCCAAAAAGACCCCCGCCGTCGCCGCCGCCAACAAGGTGGTGCTGCAGGTGGGGTACGACTACAGCGAAACGGCCGAACTCTTCCCCGTGCAGTACCGAATCGACAAGGCCAAGCTCCCCAAGGGCCGCTACCGCAAGGTGACCGGCAATGAAGCCGTCGCACTCGGCCTGGTGACGGCGGCCAAGCTCGCGGGCAAGGAACTGTTCTACGGCAGCTACCCGATCACGCCGGCGACGGACATTCTTCATAACCTGGCCGGGATGAAAGCGCACGGCGTCGTGACGTTTCAGGCGGAAGACGAAATCTGCGCTATTGGCTCGACGATCGGCGCTGCCTATGGCGGCGCGCTCGCGGCCACCGGCACGAGCGGGCCCGGCATGGCGCTCAAGACCGAAGCGATCGGCCTGGCCGTGATGACGGAGTTGCCACTGGTCATCGTAAACGTACAACGCGGCGGCCCGAGCACTGGCCTGCCGACGAAGACGGAGCAATCGGACCTGTTCCAAGCCGTGCTTGGTCGCAATGGCGAATGCCCTTGCCCTGTGATCGCGGCAACGTCGCCGTCGGATTGCTTTAACGCCGCCGTCGAAGCATCGGCCATCGCAATTCGCTACATGACACCCGTCATCCTGCTGACCGACGGCTACATCGCCAACAGCGCCGAGCCGTGGCTCATTCCGAACGTCAGCGACATGCCGAAGATCAAGGTCGAGCATCCGACCGACGCGACCACGTACCATCCATACAGCCGCAACGAAGACGGCGCGCGACCATGGGCAATTCCCGGCACACCGGGCCTCGAGCACCGCATCGGCGGGCTGGAGAAGGAAGACATCACCGGCAACCTCTCGGGCGATCCGGCCAATCACCACCGCATGGTGACGCTGCGTGCGGAAAAAGTCGCGAACGTGCGACCGGCCGGCGCGTCGTACCTCATGACAGGTCCGGAGCAGGGAGACATCCTGCTCCTCGGCTGGGGCGGAACACACGGCGCGATTAAAGCCGCCACGCTCGCGCTACGAGCCCAGGGCGTTTCAGCGTCGGCCTGCCAGGTGCGATACGTCAATCCGCTGCCGCAACAGCTCGGCGAATTGTTGAAACGGTTCAAACGCGTGCTCGTGCCGGAACTTAACCTCGGACAACTGGCTACGCTGATCCGCGCGCGATACCTGATCGACGTCGTCTCGTTCTCCAAGGTTCGCGGCCAGCCGTTCGCCGTGAGCGAAATCGTTCGAGCGGCCAACGAATGTCTCGAAGGCAAACATCCGGTGATCGCGGCCGAGCCGATTGGGAAGTCCGAACCCGCAACTTGCGAAGGCTAATCTTATGAGCATCACACTCCCCACCGCGCCGCTGAAAGCTTCGGACTTCGCATCCGACCAGGACGTACGCTGGTGCCCCGGCTGCGGCGATTACTCCGTGCTCGCGCAAACCCGCAAGATCCTCGCCAAGCTCGGCCAGGAGCGAAGTAACACCGTATTCGTCTCCGGTATCGGCTGCTCCAGCCGGTTCCCGTATTACATGAACACGTACGGCTTCCACTCGATCCACGGCCGCGCGCCGACGATCGCGACGGGCCTGAAACTCGCCCGCCATGACTTGAACATCTGGATCGCCACCGGCGACGGCGACGCGCTCGCGATCGGCGGCAACCACATGCTGCACCTGATCCGCCGCAACGTGAACGTCAAAGTGCTCCTCTTCAACAACCGCATCTATGGGCTCACGAAGGGCCAGTATTCCCCCACGACCGAAAAAGGAACCAAGACCAAGAGCAGCCCAATGGGATCGCTCGACGCCCCCATGCGGCCGCTGAGCTTTGCACTCGGCGTCGGGGCCACCTTCGCCGCCCGCGCCATGGCGACCGATGTGAAACACCTGGAGTACGTCCTCGAACGCGCCGCCAAGCACGTCGGCACCGCGTTCGTCGAGATCTATCAAAACTGCGTGATCTTCAACGACGGCGTATTCGACTACGCCAGCGAAAAAGACCACAAGGCCGACACCACCGTCTACGTTGAACACGGCAAACCGATGATCTTCGGCAAAAATCGCGACAAGGGATTACGCCTCAACCGCCTCTCGCCCGAGGTCGTCAGCGCCACTGACCATGCCGCCGACTTGCTCGTACACGACGAACAAGAGCCCACCGCCGCCCAGGCTTTTTTGCTGAGCAACCTTTCTCAGCCAAGCTTCCCCGAACCGTTCGGCGTGTTCCGAGCCGTCGAGCAGGACACGATCGACACACTCACGCACAACCAGATCGCAACTGCAAAATCCGCCGCGCCCAGCGCCGACCTGCAGGACTTGCTGAACGGCCCTGAAACATGGGTCACGGAATAGAATGTAAATCAGACCATCCCATCCGTTTTTGACGATTTGCCCCACATTCGCTATCGTGTCCCCACTCCCCGGAGAGGTGGCGGAGCGGCTGAACGCGCCGGTTTCGAAAACCGGTTAACCGAAAGGTTACGGGAGTTCGAATCTCCCCCTCTCCGCTTAATTTCATTGCACAGTTCTTCACGCCGATGGCTCCTGCCGTCGGCGTGCTGGCTTAGTGGGTCGTTCGCGAATCCCATCGCGGCTGGCGATGGGTTTGCTCGCGGTTGAGATCGCCGGATCGCATCCCCGCGCGTGATGTCGCTTGCAGCGGATGCTATAACGGCTTCCATGTCCGATGCCCCTCCGCTTGAATACGCCACGCCTGAAACGCCCATCGAGCCGCCCAAGGGCGCGCTCATGGCGTTGTTCCTTATCGTATTGGCCGATCTGCTCGGCTTTGGGCTGATCATCCCGTCCCTCCCGTTCTACGCCCGCGCCTACCAAGCCAGCAATTTCTCCATCGGCCTGCTCTTCGCCACCTACTCGCTCTGCCAGCTCGTCGCGACGCCCATTCTCGGGATGGCGAGCGACCGTTTCGGCCGTCGGCCCGTGCTTCTCCTCTCGCAGATCGGTTCGGTCGCCGGGTACGCCCTGCTGGCCGTTGCGATGGTGAAGGTGTGGAACCCGGTCATCCTCGGCCTCGGCATCGTCTTCCTCTCCCGCATCATCGACGGCATCAGCGGCGGAAACATCTCCACCGCGCAGGCGTACATCAGCGACGTCACCACCAAAGAAACCCGCGCCAAAGGCATGGGCATGCTCGGCGCCGCGTTCGGCATCGGCTTCGCGCTCGGCCCGATGATCGGCGGATTCCTCGCGCCGATTCACCACGCCCTCCCCGCCGTCGCTGCCGCCTTGGCCAGCGGCGTCGCCGCCGTCATGACCGCCCTTCGCCTGCCCGAGCCGGCCCGACACAAGCACAACGACGAGTCCGAAGCCTGGCTGCATCCGTCGCGTTTCCTCCCGATTTTCCAAAACCCGCAGCTCGTTCAACTGCTCGGCATTTGGTTCTTCACCATGATGGCGTTCGTGATGATGGAAACCGTCTTCGCCATCTTCGCCAACGACACCTACCAATTCACCGAGCGATCCATCGGCCTGTTCTTCATGTTCGCGGGCGTGATCATCATCGTCGTGCAAGGCGGCCTGCTCGGAAAATGGACCAAGCGCTTCGGCGAATGGAAACTCGTCATCGCCGGCCCCATCCTTGTCACCATCGCGATGGCGATCTACGCGTACATCGGCTTCGAACTTCCGCCGATCCACGTCGCGATCTTCGTCATGCTGATCGCCGGCCTGTGTAACGCCACCGGCCGCAGCCTGCAGGGGCCGACGCTCTCGTCCCTCGTCAGCCAAAACTCCGACCCGCGCATGCAAGGCACCGTCTTCGGCTTCTATCACATGCTCGGCAGTCTCGCCCGAGTGATCGGCCCGATCATCGCCGCCGCGATGTACACGCATCATCACACCGCTCCTTATCTGCTCGCCGCCGTCATGACGCTGCTCATCGCATTCTGGACGATGGCGCTGCACAGCACGCACGCACGCCCAATGCCCGCAATCGACGGCGTTCAGTAACGCCCAATCGAAAGCACCCCTCGCCCCAACGCCCGCGACCGATTTTTCCCCGTGCGCCGCATTTTTATCTCGAATCCGTCCCTCATTTTCACAACCCACGGCCGGGCCGACGATTAGGCCAAAATCATCGGGTGCCAAAAGGTACGAAAAGGTGCGGAAAGGTACGAAAAAGTACGAAAAGGTGACCAAAAGTGTACGCTCACCCTGCGCCAGTATTCGATTGTCAAAGAGCGCCGATGACCGCCCGCGCGACTTGATAGGTCGCGCCATCGTCCACCGGCGGGTCCGGCTATACCGGGCCCGGATTCGCGACCGTTGCGGGTCCAGCCAAGCTGGCCCCGCCGGTACGTGAGACCACTAATCTATACCGCCGCCGACCGAGAAAGTCGGCGGGAAAATCCACAAAATTCGGCCAATTTCAAGTGTTTTCCCCAACTCCCGGCCCGGCCATGAGTTGGCCTTGCGGTGTGGCTCGGTCGACGCCGACAATGCAAGAAAATTGTCGGAAACCGTCGACGTTTGCGTTCATATAGCATGTGATTTCGACAGAATCTGTGGACCGCGTCGAGCTATGTGGACCGGCGAGGTTCCGTGAAATATTGGTTATCCCTCGCGTGATGCAAAATGCGTGTCCCCTGAGAATGCGGCCACGACATCCGCGACAGCACCGACTACATTGGTGATAAGGCCCACGTCATTCCTGACCAGGAATGGTTCGCGACATTTGATGCAATTGACGAGCAGGTGATTGATCCTCTAGCTCAGGGCAAGCTTGACGCAAAGCGGGCATACATGCTCTCACGCATGGAGATTGGCCGGCGGGAACTGATCGCTTACCAATGTCCTGAGTGCGGGAGATTATACATTGGCAAGCTGGACGGACGACTTCAGTGCTTCGTTCCGGCGCACGATGATACGTCCCGACATGTTTTCCGCGTTCGAGAAGACGAGGGATAACCCAACACTGCACGGGACCGGCCCGGCGGAACGGTCCTCGTGATTCGCCACTGATCCGTGCCGGGCCCGGCCAATGAATGTCATTACGTTATGCCCGTGCAAGACGGCACACTCACTCCGCTCGATTATGCGACGCCGACACCACGGCCGTCCTCAGTCGCGATCGTTATTCAAAATCTGCCGCTGGTATGCTGGGCCATCGCACTCGTGCTGAGCGCTGGCATGGTGTTTGAAGTATTCGGTAGCCTGCGCAGGACGTCCGGCTCAACGAATCCGCAGATTGACTCTTTGAACTGGGCTTGGAGCGCTATTGCCTTGCGTGCAGTCATCGGATTAGTTCGGCGCCAGCGCACTTGGTGGTCACTTGCATACGTCACGCTTTTCTTCGCGCTTCCGTTCATCACGGAGGCGTCGGTCAAGTGGTGGCGTACGTCGCTTTGACGGCAGCCTGCCGCTGCGGTCCGCCAAGGCGGACCCTACATCTGATCGGACTACACAATTCGGCACATTGCGAAATACACACTTACGCTCGTAACGGCACTGCTCGTTCTGGCAGCACTAGCAGGCTGCAGAAAAGACGCTGACCTTAAGCGGCCCGACGGCTCCGCTCAGCTTGCGCCGATCACGGCCAGCGTGCACGACGCGCCTTTGCTCTCGCTGCTCGAGGGGCTGCCGCACGAATTGTGGGAGGGGGACGCTTTTAAAGAAGAGCTGGCGCAGAAGCCGACCGTTGAATTTCACGCGTTCCATTTCTACACGCAGCCCGTGGCCGTTGAGCCGCAGGACGCGCTGAAGCTGAAGGCGTTGCTCACGTCGGCTGCGTTAGTTCAGAATCCGCCGGGCGTGATCGTCATGAAGCAGTGCGGCGGGTTTCATCCTGACTATCTCATTCGGTGGCGCGCTCACGATCAGGAATACAGCGTGCTGATTTGTTTCGGCTGCGGCGAAGCCAGGTGTTTCGGCCCTGACGGCGAGGCGGATTGCGACGTCAGCGAGGCGGCGGTCGCTGAATTCAAAACGATTTTGAAAACGTATCGCCGCAATCGTCCGTCGTGAAGCCGCCGGTGCGTAAAGAGGACTGAAAGTAACGTGGCGATGACGACCTTGCTTGAAAGAGGCGAAAGCATGCGAATCTCTGGTTTGCTCATCGTCGCGGCGTGCGTACTGACGGGCGTTCGCACGTTCGGCGAGCCGGCGGCGACGCGACCGGCCGTCGAGGCGTCGCCGCATGCGGAGGCGCTGCGATTGGTGTTCGAGCAGTGCGCCGACCGGATCGCCGCCGTTGAAACCGAGCATTGGTGGTTCGACACCAAATCGAGAGAATGGACTGCGACTCGGCCGTGTGCTCCTGGAATTATCGACTCGACGCACCTGTTTTTGGTGCGCTACCGGATTGACGGCAAACTCGCTGCATCCTGGATGGTCGATACGCGAGCACGAACGGTTAAAGAGTCGACCGGTGCGGCCACGCAGCCATCGCCATGATGTTCGATCCGCCGTGACGGACGCTCAATGACTCAATCATCACGAATCACAAGCGGGAAGGCGTAGTCAAAAATGTCCCCTCTGCTCCCCAATGCTACTGAAATCGAGATCACCAGCCGCGGCACACGGTGGATGCAGGCGTGGTATCCGCCGGGCGAGGCGCCGGGCGGGCGGCGTAACGGGTCTGGCGGGATTTGCGTTACAGACTCTGGCGGCGTGGTGCTCATCTCCAACGATCAGGTGGAATGGGACATCCCCGGCGGAAGGCCCGAAGGGGACGAGGACTGGGAGGCCACGCTGCGGCGCGAGGTGCTCGAAGAAGCCTGTGCCGCGGTGCAGAGCGCGACGTTGCTCGGCTTCGCCCGCGGCCGCCATGTGGAAGGACCGGAGGCGGGCTCGATGCTGGTGCGGTCGATCTGGCTGGCGCAGGTGACGCTCAATGACTGGCGGCCACAGTTTGAGATCACGCATCGCAAGGTGGTTCCGTTCGAGCAGGCGATTGCGGAACTGCTGCCGGAGTTCGCGCCGCTGTGGGAGCGGGTGTTTCACGACGCGCGGCTGCGCTCGTGACGGGACCACATGGGACCGGTGCAGGCAGTTCCAGTATTAGATTTCTGGTGCGAGTGAACGGTACGACGGCGCAACTAGGGAGAGATTGACCAAAATCTCGTTGAAAATGGAGTGGACTCAATGTATCATGCACAGAAATTGTTGCTGAAACAGTTTCAGCCAGCGGACGCGGCTTACGCTTTCGGGCTTTTCTTCCACCATTCTGATAATTGAGGGTTCAGCCATGCCATTCCTCCTCTGGTCGTCCCAACGGCTGGGTCGTGAATCGGTGACAAGCATTTCCCACCCACAAGACGGCCGGCGCCAACCCGCGCGAAAGCTGTCGAAGGCCATAACGCCGGCGCTGCTGGAGGAATTGGAAAGCCGACTCGTGATGTCGGTACTTCCGGTCACGGCCGCGGTGTACAGCGGTGCGGTGACGGCGGGCACCCCGCAAGTCATCACCGGCGACGCCACGCTCGCCGCGCTGACGACGTCGCAAGGGACGTTCGCGAATCTGAAAGGCGCGACGGCCAACGGCGTGGTCACGTCCAATTCGACCAACTCGATCGGAACGGCGCCTGCAAGTGTGAACGCAGCGGCCACCGCGCTGACGGCCAATGATTCAGTCAACAATCTTCAGTCGGGCAACTTTCAGTTCACCAACGGCTTTGACGCGAACACGCGATTTTTCATCCTGGAGACGACGCCGCAATCCTCGACCCTCGGCGACGCGACGACCGTTACGCTGATCGACGCAAGCAATAACGCGGTCGGCACGTTCACGCTCACGCTGGCCGCGTCGAGCTGGACGTCGTCGCCGGCGAACACCACCAACACCGCCCTCTCGACGATTACGTATACGTCCGGCCAAGGGACGCTGACACAGAAGCAAGGGGCGGTGACGTTTGCGCTGGGCGACTTCGTCGGGACCGGCAATGCGGGGCTCGCCACGGGCATCAGGCTGTCGAGCGGAACGCTGGACCCTGTGGTGGTTGGCGAGTTCTCTACATCGGGCACCTTTCCGCCGCTCCCCACGCCGCCGAGCTTGCCGGCGGCCGTGAATGTACTGTTCGTCGGCAACAGCTACACGCACAGGAATATCGCCCCGGTGATCAGCTACAATAGCGCAGCGATCACCGACGCGAATGGATCGGGATACGGCGGCGTGCCCGGCATCTTTAAGCAGCTGACGGTGGACGCGGGGCTCAATTACAACGTCACGATTGAAGCGGTGAGCAGCCAGACGCTGGCGTGGCACCTGGCCAACAAGTCGTCAACCGTTTTCCAATCGAAGTGGAACGCGGTGTTTCTGCAGGACCAGAGCACCACGCCGCTTCCCACAAGCCGCGGCGGAAATCTTGCCGGCTTTCAAAATGCAGCGACGTCGCTGGAACAGGGAATTCATTCGGCCAACACGTCAGCCAACGTCTATCTGTACGAGACATTCGCCCGAGCGGACCTGACGTACCCGGCCGGCCAGACTTATTCGGGGCAGCCGATCGAGACGATGGGCAACGACCTGCACATTGGCTACTACGGCGAGCTGTCGCTGGATCCGAAGATTCGCGCCGTGTCGCCGGCCGGCGACGCGTGGCTGCGCGCGATTCAGGAAGGTGTCGCCGACCGAAATCCGTACGACGGCATTGACGCTGGGAAGTTCAGCCTCTGGGCGGGTGACAACTTTCACGCGAGCATTTACGGCTCGTTTCTAAACGCGCTCGTGCACTTTGGAACCGCGACCGGGAAAGACCCGCGCACGCTGGGGTACGAGAAGGCCGCCAGCGATCTGGGAATTTCCGCCGCGTTTGCGACGATCCTTGAGCAGATCGCGTTTGAGACGCTGACCAATGCGCCGGTGATCGTGCCGCCGGTGCTGGCAGCGCCGACGAACCTTGTGGCGACGGCCAAGAGTACATCGCAGATCGATCTGACCTGGACGGCGCCCGCGGGCACGGTGACGGGCTACAACGTTTACCGCGGAACCGTTGCCGGCGGCGAATCGGCCACGCCGCTCAACACAACGACGCTTACCGGAACGACGTATCAAGACACGACCGCATCGCCGGCGACGACGTATTACTACACCGTGAAAGCGGTCTACGCTGCGGGCAGCAGCGCCGCGTCGAACGAAACCAGCGCGACCACGCAGGGAACGGTCAGCGGCGCAGACTTGGCGCTCAATCGGCCTGCGTTTGCCTCATCGGTGGAAAATTCGACGATGTCCGCCGCCAATGCGGTGGACGGCAAGAGCGCGACCCGGTGGAGCAGCCAGTTTTCTGACCCACAGTGGATCTACGTGGACCTGGGTTCCACCTTCAACATCACGCGGGTGAAGCTCAACTGGGAGGCGGCGTCGGGTAAGAACTACCTGATCCAGGTGTCGTCCGACGCCACCAACTGGACGACGATGGCGACCATCACCAACAACACCACGTCCGGCGTGCACGACTACACGGGACTCTCCGGCACCGGCCGATACGTACGCGTGTACGGGACAGCCCGCACCACGCCGTACGGTTACTCCCTGTACGACTTCAACATTTACGGCACAGGCGGAAGCACTACGCCGGCGCCCGGCGTTACGCCGCTCGTTCGCACGGGTTGGACCGCCACCGCGAGCAGCACCGAGGGGGGCGGTAATCCGCAGAACGTACTGGACGGCAGCCTCTCAACCCGCTGGAGCAGCGGCAAGCCGATGACGAGCGGACAATGGTTCCAGATCGATCTGGGCGCGGCGCAGACGTTCAATCGCATAGACTTTAACTCCGGCACGTCGGCCGGCGACTACGCCCGCAGCTATCAGATTCTGGTCTCAAGCAACGGCACGGACTGGTCGACCCAAACGCCCATCGCCACGGGAACGGGGACGGGCGCGGACATCAATGTCGTTGTTGCTAGCCCGGTCAGCGCCCGATTCGTGCGCATCGTGCAAACGGGAACGTCGACCAGTTGGTGGAGCATCGCGGAACTCAATCTTTACGTTTGATACACGACTTGCCGCGCTTTAGCCGCGCGCTATTTGGACTCGCCCGACTACACCCACGCGCCGTAATGCTGCTGGAAGCGCCGCTGTGGGCCGCGTGTTTCAGGAGGCGCGGCTCGCACGGCAAAGGGCGATATAATTCCAATACCATGCCCGACCTGACCGCCCTCATCCCAACCGCCGCCGATCAACTCGGCGGGCCGTTTGTGACTGCGACCGAAGAGTTCACCGTGCTCGGCCGGCGCGGGCAGGCGGTGATCGTTGAGTTTCATGATCTGCCGGAGGACATCGACTGGTTCGAAGAATTCGAGTTCATGTACGGCCAAGTGCAGCACGGCGGCAGCACGTTCAAAATCATTCGGCCGGCGACGGACGAAGAGCGGGCACTGTTTCGCATCCCGGTGTGGATTCAAGGCGACGAAGTGCCCGAGTGCTGCGGCCGGCCGATGCATTTCGTCGGGCAGATCGACGACGATCGCATCTGCAGCGAGCGGCCGGCCGACGCGAAGATGTGGTGGCACGATCGGGCGAGCTTTTACGTCTTCACGTGCTCGCAGTGCATGGAGTGCAAAGCGGTCCGGCAACAGTTTTGAATTTTGAGCGTGATCTGCGGTTCGGCATCCGCTCAAGAGCCGGACGGCGAGCACAACAAAGCCGCCTACGCACGGCTGCGGAGCAGATCGCGGAGACCGTCACACCGGTCGCCGCAAAAGACCGTCATTAGTAGATTCCGCAGCTCCCTACCGCCATCGTGTGCTGCGCCGAAACAACAGCCGGTACGCCACCAGCGCCGCAAAGCCGCATCCAACGGCGAGGAAAATCGCCCGTCGGAGTTTCTGGTAGGCGCGGTCGATGGCGGCGTCGCTTGCGGCTTGCGTGGCCTGCGCGAGTTGGTCGATCGCGCCCTTCCGTTCCGTCTCAAGATCGGTTCTGAACGCCTCGAGTGTCTTGGCCATCTGCGCGGCGACGTCGACCAATTTGCCGCTGCTGTCGGTGAACGCGGTCGCGTCGGTCAGCGCCTGCGTCACCTGCGGGGCCGCCAGCATTCGGTGGTACTGCTGTTCGACCCGCCACGACAGCAGCAACGGCATGCGCTGCACGTAAAAGAACATGCGCTCTGCCGTGTCGCGCGATTGTTGCAATTCTCTAACGGCCGGGTCGAGTTGCGAGAGCGGGTCGATGAACAGCAGCGAGAAAATGCTTCCGGGATTGCGCGACCGGCCTTGGTACGACGAGTCGGAGATGAGGAAGTCGATCAGGTGCACGTGGGCCACGTACCGCTGTTGCGGGTTATCGTCGCGCCACTTCCGAATCGCGGCCCGCAGTTCCAGGAGATCGTCCGACGGCAGGTATCGCGCCGCGAGCTTCCAGGCCGTTTCCTGCTGGCTAGTGAGCATGTTCATGACCGCGGGATAATCCTCGCCGAGTGCTGCTGCGACCGACGGGTCTTCGTTTCCGCCGCGCATGAGGGTGATGAGCACCACCGTGTCCATCAGCCCTGCGAACGTGTGCACGTTGACGGCGTTCTCCAGCGCGCTCGATGCGATCTCGATCTTCTGCATCTGCACGAACGACATTTTTTTCGGGTCCGTCGCTCGCTTTTCGATGTCACCGTAGACGTCTGCGACGGACGTGATCAAGTCGTCAGCGAAGTTCATCAGATCACCCTGCATTTGCGCGCGATCCGTCTTCACGGCCGTTGCCGGCGCGGTGGTGGGCAGCGGCAAAAGTCGCACCGGCCCGGCGCACCCTTGGCCCAGTAGCGCGAGCAAGCAGACCAGTGCCGCGGCGCGGGCTGGTGAGGCGTCGGGCGATCGTTTTGAGAGCGTTCTCATGCGGGGTTGAGTGCGATGAGTCTAATGAAACAACGGGTTCGAACAACTCGGTTTCAACTCCGCGCCACTCCGCGTAGAATCGTCGCTGATGTTGACCGCTGCAGAACTTGCGAAACAGATCGGCGCGACCGTGACCGGCGACGGGTCGGTGAAAATTCACCGGGCCGGCACGCTGGAAGACGCCACCGCCGGCGAGGTGAGCTTTCTTTCTAACCCTCGCTATATGCGGAAGTTGCATCGCACCAAGGCGTCGGCGGTTATCGCGTCGCCGGGCGTGGGCGCCGATCACGTGACGCTGCTGCACACGGCCGATCCGTATTACGCATTTGCGCAGGCGATGGTCATTCTTCACGGTCATCGCAAGCACCCGTTTGACGGCGTGCACCCTGCGGCGGTGATTGATTCAACGGCCATCGTCGGCGAGCGGACCGTGGTGTATCCCGGCGTGTACGTGGGCCCGTGGGCGCGCGTCGGACGCGATTGCATCCTTTATCCAAACGTCGTGATCTATGACGACTGTCGCGTGGGCGATCGCGTGACCATTCATGCGGGCAGCGTCATCGGCCAGGACGGGTTCGGCTACGCCACGCACTTGGGTGAACATCACAAGATCCCGCAGATCGGCAACGTGGTGATCGAGAGCGACGTGGAGATCGGCGCCAACTGCGCCATCGACCGCGCAACGCTCGGCAGCACCGTGATCGGCAAAGGAACGAAATTCAGCAACGGTGTCGTCATCGGCCATGGGACAAAGATCGGCCCGCACGGATTGCTGGTGGCGCAGGTGGGCGTGGCGGGGAGCACGACGATCGGCCATCACGTCACGGTCGGCGGGCAGGCGGGGATCGTTGGGCATCTGAAGATCGGCGACAACGTGAATGTCACCGCGCAGGCCGGCGTACTGGAGAACGTGGACGACCAGACGACGGTCATCGGTTTCCCCGCCCTCCCGGTCAACAAAGGCCGGCGTGTTTACGCGGCGTTGCAGCAACTGCCGGAACTGCTCAAGCGCGTGAAAGAGCTCGAAGCGATGGTGGCCGAGCTCGGCGAGTCGCCTGCTGACGACGCTGTGAAATAAGTGCACACTGACTTTTTTTAGCCTCCTTCAGCGCTCAGCGCATCAATCGAAATCTATTTATTATTCTTGCCTTTGCGAAACAAAGCCGTTTGGGACCTGCTGCGGCAGAAGGGGTCGGTTGGGCGGCGGGGTTTAAAGCAAATTTTGCGCGTTTTTCTAGAAAATTTGCACTTCTTCGCTCTCTCATCCATTTCTCATTTCATTTGCAAAGCTGCCAATACGAGCTAGGCTGGCATACAAGCCATTTCACTAACAAAGAACTTTTTGGGAACCCCATTTATGCGTCGCGCTGTAAAAATTGCTGTTGCCTCGGTTGTTGAATCCTTGGAATCCCGCTGCCTTCTTTCTGTCGTACCCACTTTTTCATCCGCGACCTCGCCGACGGGCAAAGCGCCTGTCTCGATCGCCGTCGGGGACTTCAACAAGGACAACAATCTCGATTACGTCTCCGCCAACTCCAAGTCGGGCACGGTGACGGTTGGCTTCGGCAAAGGGAACGGCCTGTTCGGGAATCAGCAGCAGATCGGCGTCGGCACGTCACCTTTCGCGGTCACCGTCGCTGACTTCAACAAAGACACAAATCTCGACTTCGCCGTCGCGCTCCAAGGATCGAACCAGATCGCCGTTTACCTCGGCAACGGCGCCGGCGTGTTTACCAAGTCGGCCCTTGTCTCCGCGGGCAAGCTCGCCATCACGCAGGGCAACGACTACGGCACGGGCGCCAAGCTAGTGACCGGTGATTTTAACGGCGACACGAAACTCGACATGGCCGTCACCAACAACGCCGACAACACCGTCAGCGTCATGCTCGGCAAGGGTGACGGAACGTTCAACGCGCGAGTCGTCACCGCCACGCCAAAGGCGTTCGCGCTGGTGGGCCTTGCCGCGGGCGACTTCAACAAAGACGGCAAGACCGATCTGGCCGTCACCGGGTACGTGAATCTCGACATCCTGATCGCCAGCACGGGCGGAAAATTCACGGCCGGGCAGTCGTTCGGATACCAGGCCAGCGGCGACGCCGGCAATTTTTCTGATTCACACGACGTCATCGCCGCGGATTTGAACAACGACGGATTCCTCGACGTGGCGTTCGTGAACGGTGACCTGGACAGCGCCGTTGTCTACAAGGGTGCGGCCGGCGGAACCTTCGCGTTCGACGCCGCATACAGTGTCACCGGCTACGGGACGGTGCACATCGATCGCGGCCCGGTTGCGCTCACCGCGGGCGACTTCAACAAAGACGGCTTCCTCGACCTGGCCGTCGCTAATCCGACGTTCGGCTCGCGGACGATTCTTACCAACGACGGCACCGGCCACTTTCCGCAAGCGCTGCACAGCGAGACGCCCTTTTATGACGAAAACCTTGATCAACAAACGGTGAAGCTTTCTGACATCGCACGCGACATCGTCGCCGGCGATTTCAACAACGACGGAAAGCTCGATCTGCTGACGGCCGACGACTTCGCCAACAACGTAACGATCCTGACGAACACCACCGGCCAGCAAACCACGCCGGTGATTGACACCTTTACGATCGATCCCAGCACGTTCCCGGTCAACACGGCGGTTAAGTTCACCGTGAGCGCAAGTGAGACCAATGGCACGATCGCGAAGGTGGCGGTCTACCTTGACACCGATGGAACGACGGGCCTGAACCCGGCCACCGATTTCCTGCTTAGTTCGAGCAACTCTTCAGCCATGGTGCTGAACTACGGCACGGGTAATTTCACGCCGGGTACGTACACGGCTTACGCTTTGGCGACCGACACCACGGGTCAAACGGCTCAAAAGTCGATGGTGATCACGGTCACTCCCGCGCTGGTCGTAAACAACTTCATCGTGGATCCCAGCACATTCCCGGTCGGCCAGTTGATCACGCTCGCCGCCAACACCACGGCCGCAAGCGTGAAGTTCTACATCGATACCGACGGCACGAACGGCATCAATCCCAGCACCGATTTGTTCCTTGGCACGGCCACCAGCAGCAATTCGTTCGTTTTGCTGAATGTCGACACCAGCAACTTCACGCCTGGCACATACGCGGTTCACGCCATCGCCACCGACAGCGCGGGCCATACCGGGGATCAAATGGTGACCATCACCGCTCTCAAGGCGCCGGTGATCAAGAGCTTCGACGCTCCGGGCGACGTGTACGTCGGCACGACGATCCCACTTGACGTTGTCGCAAGCGAGACCGGCGGTACGATCAGCAAAGTCACGTTCTACCAAGAAAGTAACGGAATCGGGGACCTGCAAGTCGGTAGCGACAAGCTGCTCGGCACGGGCACATTCACCAACGGCGTTTGGGATCTCGAAGTACCCGCCGGCCTGGGAGGACAGAGCATTTTCTACGCGGTGGCGACTGACGCCAATGGCGTCGATACCGCACCAGCCGAGGCGGTGACGACGGTCAATGATTATGAACCCGTTGCCACCAATTTTAAAGCCACCCCCTCGTCGACGACGATCGGCAGCAGCATCGTACTCTCGGCCAATGGGCAGGTGTATCTCCCGGGCGAGAGCGGCGACGTCACGATCACCGGTATAAAGTTCTATCGCGAAAGCACGGGCGACGGCAGACTGACGACCAGCGATGCATTCGTGGGGAGCGGCACGCTGAGCAACGGCGTGTGGTCGATCAGCACCAGCACAGCCGGCCTATCCGCCGGCACGCAGAGATATTACGCGGTCGCGGCAGACTCGTACGACAATGTGTATAACCTCGGCGCCGCATCGAGCACGACGGTCACGCTCACCACGGCCGCACCTGGCTCGCCAGTAATCAACAGCTTTAGCATCGCTCCGAGCACGTTCACGGTCGGCACGGCGATGCAACTTACCGCCAACGCCACGGAAACCAACGGCACGATCGCGAACGTAAAATTCTACATCGATGTGGACGGGACAACGGGACTGAACCCGGCGACCGATTTCTTCCTTGGCACAGCCACCAGCAGCACGTCGACGTTCACGCTGACTGCGAA
>Ga0070665_100001586_pt1 | contig 26206 bp, 28 predicted proteins | sample KBSS13metaG_FD_65862 | JGI IMG/M metagenome (GOLD analysis project Ga0070665, IMG submission 65862) | Switchgrass rhizosphere microbial communities from Kellogg Biological Station, Michigan, USA - KBS S1-3 metaG | ecosystem: Host-associated > Plants > Roots > Rhizosphere > Soil ... | reverse complement strand
CCAGAGTCCATTGGAACGTCTTGGGCTAACATTGAAACAGTTAGACCATTTTGAATGGAAACTTCACCAGAATCTGGTAATAGGCTTCCCTCGATCAGTTTAAGTAAAGTAGACTTACCTTCACCATTACGCCCAATTAAACAGACTCGTTCGCCACGCTCTAGATTAAAGTTCGCGCCATCGAGTAGGGCAGGTCCGCCAAAAGCAAGTTGGACATCCCTTAGGGTAATATAGGCCATAATGTTTTCCAGAATCTCAAATGAGGATTTAAATGACTAAACCACCATATCATGATGATCAAGCGTCATTGTCCGCACCCATTGAAGATTTGCAAGTGCGAATTACATTTTTGGATGATTTAGTTGAAGAATTAAATCAACAACTCGCTATTCAGACCCAAGAAATAGCTGATTTAAAAAAACAAATGCAATTTCTTTATCAACGTATGGAATCATCGGATTTATCAGAAGGTATTGCCGCTTTTGACCCATTAACCGATAAACCTCCTCACTATTAATAAAATGGCAAGTTCAATACTTGCCATTTTATTAGGGGATATTTATGAATTTTGCTTAAAAACCATGTAATACGATTTTCCCTTTTGTTGTACCACTTTCAATTTGTTGGTGAGCCAGTTTTAGGTTTTGAGCATTAATTGGGCTTAAAACTTGCGAAAGAGTCGTCTTGATTTTACCTGCGTCAACAAGTTCGGAAACCTCATTGAGTAACTCACTTTGTTTAACCATGTCTTGGGTTTGATACATGGAACGAGTGAACATAAATTCCCAGTGCACTGATACAGACTTAGATTTAAAAGGTTTAATATCTAACTGTGCTGGATCATCAATTAAGCCAAAATGACCTTGTGGTGCAATCAATTCTACGATGTCTGATAAATGTTGATCTGTTTGGGTAGTCGAGAACACATATAAAGGTGCAGTTAAGCCTAATTGCTTGATTTGGGGTGCTAAAGGTTGACGGTGATCTAACACATAATCTGCTCCAAGTTGCTTAACCCATTCTTTAGTTTCTGCTCGTGAAGCTGTTGCAATAATTGTTAGGTTAGTCAGCTGCTTAAGAAGTTGAATGGTGATTGAACCTACACCACCAGCTCCGCCAATTACTAATATTGATGTATTTTCTGGAGCAGCTTTGGGTACTTGTAACCGATCAAATAACATTTCCCATGCCGTGATAGCAGTTAAAGGAAGAGCAGCTGCTTCAGTTGCTTCTAAAGTTTTTGGTTTATGCCCCACAATACGTTCATCAACCAATTGCAATTCACTATTACTGCCTTGGCGATTGAGTGCACCTGCATACCAGACTGCATCTCCGACTTTAAATTGCGAGACTTGTTCTCCAATCGCTTCAACGATGCCTACCGCATCCCAACCAAGAGTTTTCCACTGATTATTTTCTGGATTTACATTGTTGCGAATTTTTGTATCAACCGGATTAACTGAAATCGCCTGAATACGAACAAGTAAATCACGACCTTCTGCAACGGGAGTGTCGAGTTCAATATTAACGAGTGCTTCTGGTGACGTAATGGGACCTGCTTTTTGATATGCCACAGCTTTCATAATCATAATTCCTCTTGTTGAGAGTTTGATCATAACGTAAGCTTAAATTTAGTGACTACAGACAAATAACGCTCATAGTGTCAAAAAGGATACTGTAAAATGGCAAAACTACGACATTCAAGTTTTGATTGCTCTCCAGGTTGTTCAGTGGAGGCGGCCATTAGTTTGATTGACGGAAAGTGGAAATGCGTCATTCTTTGGCATTTATTTAATGAAGGCACCTTACGGTTTAATGAAATTCGAAAGCGTGTTCCGAGCATTACCCAAAGAATGCTGACAAATCAGTTACGTGAGTTAGAGCAAGACGGAATTATTCATCGGGAAGTTTACCCTCAGGTCCCCCCTAAAGTGGAATATTGCCTGACCGAATTAGGGCAAAGTCTTGAGCAAATACTATTTGCTTTAAAACTGTGGGGTGATACCCATATTGACCGATTTGGAAAGTTGACGCTTGTTAAGGATGGTCAGAACTCTTAACTATATTTGAGTGACAACATGGCAATTTGCACCGTGAAATACTGATATTTTAGGCCTTGCAATCTTATCGGGCATTATTTTTCTGATGTAACTTGCGTTTTCTGGTCAGCTTATGCAACTCTAATAAAAGAGATTAATAGGTTTTGCTATGGACAATATGGGAATTTGGGTTACCGTTATCATTGTTCTTTTCGTACTAGGCTCCATTTTTGGTTTAAGAGTGAGCCCACGTGAAAAGGCACTTGGTATTATGCGTGATAAAGCTCGTAAAATGGGTTTACACCCGCGTGTAATCGTTGCACCTGAATGGACACATGTCCCAATGGCGACTGAAAAGCGTGCCAGCATGGTTGCTTATTATAGTGTATTGATTCCTGATGCCCGTTTATCTTTAATGCGTGCTCGTGTTATAGACGGCAAGTTAAAAGTGGTTCAGGGCGATGAGAAATTTAATGATTCTCCCATTGCATTAAAAGGGATTTATGCTATTGATATGCAGGCAAACTGTGTAGGGCTTTATTGGGATGAGGAATCAGACCTAAGAGCAACACAATTAGATGAGATGAAGGCTTATCTGTTGACCTTGGCTAAAGCCTGATTTTTAAATTTATTGGTATAGGAATAACATTTTATATGGCGAATACCTCGCGCTCTGCATCTCAAAGCACAGCATCTACTGCACCTGCTGCACATAAACGTGCCTTAGTGATTGTGGAGTCGCCTGCCAAAGCGAAAACCATCAATAAATATTTGGGTTCGCAATTCATTGTAAAGTCTTCTGTAGGTCACGTACGTGACTTGCCAACAGGTGGCAGTAAATCAACAGAGAAAAAGCCGGCTGCCCGGACTAAACTCACCGAAGCCGAAAAAGAACAAAAAGCTAGTCAGGCTTTAGTTAATCGTATGGGCGTTGATCCTGAGCATGGTTGGGAAGCTCATTACGAAGTTCTGCCTGGTAAAGAAAATGTTGTAGCTGAACTCAAAAAACTGGCCAAAGATGCCGATGCAATCTATCTCGCAACGGACTTGGATAGAGAAGGGGAAGCCATTGCTTGGCACCTAAGAGAAGTGATTGGTGGCGATGACAGCCGTTATCACCGCGTGGTATTTAACGAAATTACTAAAAATGCCATTCAAGAAGCATTTAAACAGCCAACACGTCTAGATTTAAACCGTGTAAATGCTCAGCAAGCACGCCGTTTCTTAGACCGTGTTGTGGGCTTTATGGTTTCGCCATTACTTTGGGAAAAAATTGCCCGTGGTTTATCAGCTGGACGTGTGCAGTCAGTAGCAGTGAAACTGGTTGTAGAACGTGAGCGAGAAATTCGTGCTTTTATTCCAGAAGAATATTGGCAAGTTTTTGCAGATACCCAAGCGAAAAAAGACGATATTCGTCTTGAAGCATTTAGACAGGCTGGTAAGACCCTTAAACTGAAAAATAAAGCTGAAACTGATGCTTTATTAGATGTTTTAAAAGGTGCTGAATATAAAGTTGCACAGCGTGAAGATAAACCAACTAAGGTCAATCCAAGTGCACCTTACATTACTTCAACTCTGCAACAAGCTGCGAGTACACGTTTAGGCTTTTCTGTGAAGAAAACCATGATGTTGGCTCAGCGTTTATATGAAGCTGGTTTTATTACCTATATGCGTACTGACTCAACTTTCTTGAGTGATGATGCAGTAAGCATGGTACGTGCGCATATTGAAAGCCAATATGGTGAAAAATATTTACCGGCTAAGCCAAACCGCTATGGGAACAAAGCGGGTGCTCAAGAAGCCCATGAAGCGATTCGCCCATCGAACGTTGCACTAACAGGTGATCAGCTTGTGGGTGTAGAGCGTGATGCTCAACGTCTATATGATTTGATCTGGCGTCAGTTTGTTGCGTGTCAAATGACACCAGCAGAATATTTGTCTTCTACTTTGATTGTTGAAGCGGCGAATGTTGAGCTAAAGGCTAAGGGCCGTACGCTTGTATTTGAAGGCTTTACTAAAGTACGTGGTGCGAATAAGTCAGATGACGATATTATTTTACCTGCTATTAAAGTAGGCGAAATTTTAAAGTTAGAAAAGTTAGATCCAAGTCAGCACTTTACTAAACCGCCTGCACGTTTTACTGAAGCATCTTTAGTTAAAGAGCTTGAAAAACGTAGTATTGGTCGTCCTTCGACTTATGCAGCGATTATTTCTACTATTCAGGAACGTGGTTACGTTAAGTTAGAAAACCGTCGTCTTTTCGCCGAAAAAATGGGTGAGATTGTGACGGATCGTCTTGATGAAAGTTTTAATAACTTGATGAACTATGCGTTTACGGCAGACCTTGAAGGACAGCTTGATAAAGTTGCAACAGGCGAGCGTAACTGGAAAGAGTTACTAGATACTTTCTACGGCGACTTTAAGAAACGTCTTACTAATGCTCAAGGTGAGCATGGCATGCGCCGTAACCAACCGGTTGAAGTACCAGCAGTGCATTGCCCTGAATGCTCACGTCCAATGCAAATTCGTACGGGTACAACAGGTGTATTCTTAGGGTGTTCTGGCTATAACTTGCCGCCTAAAGAGCGTTGTAAGGGTACACTGAACTTAACACCTGTTGAGTCTTTAGCTGCGTTATCTGATGATGATGGTGCTGAAACTGCTGACTTGATGTCAAAGCATCGCTGTGCAAAATGTGGCACTGCCATGGACAGCTATGTGATTGATGGTGGCCGTAAACTGCACGTATGTGGTAATAACCCTGACTGCGATGGTTTTGAGCTTGAAGAAGGTGAGTTCAAGATTAAGGGGTATGATGGGCCAACGATCCCATGTGATAAATGTGATGGTGAAATGCAGCTTAAGACTGGTCGTTTTGGCCCGTATTTCGCTTGTACAAGCTGTGACAATACCCGTAAAGTCTTGAAAAGTGGTCAACCTGCACCTCCACGTGTAGAACCAATCAAGATGGAACATTTACGTTCAGCGAAACATGATGACTTCTTTGTATTGCGTGACGGTGCAGCTGGCTTATTCTTGGCAGCGAGTAAATTCCCGAAAATTCGTGAAACACGTGCACCAAAAGTTGCAGAGTTACGTAGTGTGGCAGCTCAGCTTGATCCAAAATATCAATTTATTTTACAAGCGCCAGATGTAGACCCTGAAGGTAATCCAACAATTGTGAAATTCAGTCGTAAGAATCAATCACAATATGTCGGTTCGGAAACCCCAGAAGGTAAACAAACCAAATGGAGCCTAGTTTACCAAGATGGTAAATGGGTTGAGGGCTAACCAAGTCCACCATAAAAAATGCTAGCTCAGCTAGCATTTTTTATATCTAAAACAATAAAAGAAAATTTTAATTTTATGGGGAATAAGAATGTGGAAAAACATTCGGGTCTTATGTTTATTAATTATTTTATTGATTGTTGCTGTTCAAGCATGGCGAGATCAAAATCAAGATTGGAATCGACCAGTTGTAGTCGTTTTACATCCAGTTAATGTAGATGGTTTAGAGACAACACAGAGCTATATTCGTCAGTTGAAAAACGAAGATTTTTGGGCAATTAACAGCTATTTAAGTGAGTGGTCACAGCATTATCGTGGACAATCAGGAAACTTTACAATTCGCTTAGGACAACAGTTGCAGCAACGACCGCCCGAGGTTCCTCAAAATGCCAATATTTTGCATGTTATGTGGTGGAGCTTAAAATTTCGTTTCTATGCATGGCGACAAAAACAGCCCGAAGACAGTGGAGCATCACTCAAACTTTATTTAAATTATTATGATCCCAATTATCAAAAAGTTTTGATCCATTCGACTGCTTTAGAAAAAGGTCGTATTGGTAGTGTGAATTTATTTGCGACTAAAACACAAGCTCCACAAAATCAGGTCGTGATTGTTCATGAGCTATTACATGGCTTTGGGGCACAAGACAAATATGATTTAAAAACAGGACAACCTATTTATCCTTTAGGTTATGCCCAACCTGAAAAAGTGCCTCTATATCCACAAACTGATGCCGAAATCATGGGGGGGCGAATGGCTTTGTCCGAGCAGAGTAGTAAAATGCCGAATGGCTTACATGAAACAATAATAGGTTTACCTACAGCTCAAGAAATTGGTTGGGTGAAATAAAACTGTGGATAATTACTGCTTTATCCACATCAATTGTTAAGAAACGATGCAGATTTTATACAGACAAAAAATGTGAAGTGCATCACTATTATTAGGTAGATGAAATTCTAATACCTGATAATAAGAGTAGCCATGATCATGATGAAAACTGTAGGTAATGATTTAGTACGTAATCAGTTACATGCTGACCGTAAATGGTATTTGATATTGGGCTTTGTGCTTATTGGTTTTGGCCTGATTTTATTTAGTTCATTACCATTTGCGACCTTTTCTGTCGTTTTTTTATTTGGAATACTCATGATGGTCGGCGGTGTTTTGCATCTCGTCGCAGCTATGAGTGTTTTTAAAGGCGCAAGCCGATGGTTGTGGGCACTATTTGGTGTGCTTTATTTAATGGCTGGTTATTATGCATTTTCTACTCCAGTCACTACAGCAGTGGTGCTGACAAGCCTATTATCTATAGCGCTGATCATTGCTGGTGCTATACGTACCATAAATGCAATTTTACTTAAGCCAATTACTGGATGGGGCTGGACCCTTTTTTCAGGGTTATTGACGCTCGCTACAGGTATTTTAATTTTAGTTTCTAAAGATTCACCTTTTTGGGTATTGGGAATGTTCCTTGCTATTGATATTTTATTTCAGGGAATTAACTTTCTAGGTTTGGCTTCAGCCATTAAGCATCTTCCTTCTAGTTCAAAAACAGTATCTTAAAAAGCAATATTCAACCAAAGAGCACTTTAAGTGCTCTTTTTGTTTTTAGGATAGGCAGACCCATCTGTTGTCTCGGTCTGTTAAACTATATCTTGGTGTTTTAGCGATATGTGTTATGAGTCTTGCAAAATTAATTAATGAACTAAATGCTCAGCAAAAAAAAGCAGCCACTACGTCTGCGCAAAACTGTTTAGTTTTGGCGGGCGCTGGTTGTGGCAAGACTAAAACCATTGTTGCTCGTGCAGCTTATTTAATTGATCAAGGCTTGCCAGCGAATCAAATCCAGATTTTAACGTTTACTCGTCGTGCTGCGAGTGAAATTGTTGCGAGAGTAGAACAACATGTGGGAGCACAGGCAAAGGGTCTGCGAGCTTCAACTTTTCATACTTTTTGTATGTATTTACTACGCCGTAATCCACAAGCTTTTGGGTTAAATCAATTTAGTATTATTGATCGTGATGATCAGTTGCTTATGTTTCGCTTATTAAGAGGTAAAGATAAAGATAACGTCTTGCCCAAAGCCGCAGAGCTGTGTGATTTATATTCTTATGCGAGAAATACTCAAACAAAGCTTTCTGAAGCATTAATCAAACAGCTTCCAGATGCATATGAGCATAAGACTCAAATTGCAGATTTAATGAAAACCTATGAGCAGCGTAAACGAGAACGTAATTTTTTAGATTACGACGATATTTTGTCAATTGTGGCTGTTCATTTACAAAATTCAGAAGCCTTAACGAATTGGGTAGCAGGTTTCTGCCAAGCTTTGTTGGTCGATGAAATGCAAGATACCAATCCTTTGCAATGGGCTTTATTACAACCATTGATTGGCAAAGTGAAGCTGTTTTGTGTTGGAGATGATGCCCAGTCGATTTATGGTTTTCGCGGTGCAGACTTTGAAAATATCCATTCTTTTAAAGAACGGATACCTGACGCGGTTATTCATACTCTGGATTTAAATTATCGTTCGACTCAAGAAATTTTGGATTTATCAAACTGGTTGTTGGCGCATAGCCCAATTGATTATAAAAAACAGCTGCAAGCTCATCGAGGGCAAGGACAAAAGCCTCAGCTACACCTATTTGGTAATGAGTATGAAGAAGCAAACTGGATTGCACAGGACTTAATAACGCGACATCAGCAAGGTGCAAGCTGGTACGACCATATGGTTTTGGTCCGTTCAGGCTATAGTGCGCGATATCTGGAAGGGGCCTTTATTGCTGCTGAAGTACCTTATCGTTTTATTGGTGGGGTAAAACTTCTTGAATCTGCACACGTGAAAGACGTGCTTAGCTTGCTACGCATTGTGAGCAATCCTCACGATGATTTGGCGTGGATGCGTTTTTTAACCTTGTGGGATGGTATTGGTGATGTTGGTGCAAGTAAGCTCGCGCAAGAGTTGATGGGAATTGTTGACGTTGAAGAGCGCTGTAACCGTCTAGAACGTCATGGGAAAGTCCCTTTACAAGCGATTTTAATTTTAAAACAGTTAGATGTATTACAGCAGCATGTTGAAGCAAGCATTGGATTGGCACTTGATGCTTTAGGTGAACAACTAGAGCAAAATTATAAAACTAAAGATTGGTCACGCCGATTAAAAGACTTTGATTTAGTCAAACAACTTGCACGTAAACATGCATCTTTAGGTGAATTCCTCGAAGAATATGTTCTTGAACCTATTTCAGTTTCTGAAATTGAGAAAGCTGCTGATCAGGATTTAGTGACGTTAATTACGATTCATTCCGCTAAAGGTGCCGAACAGAAAGTCTGCTATGTACCTCATGTATCTCCAAATCAATATCCTTATGCAAGGGCACAGGGCGATTTTGATGATGTCGAAGAAGAGCGCCGCGTATTGTATGTTGCATTAACACGTGCAGAGAATGAATTAATTTTGACTAAGCAAAATCTCAATACATGGTCAGAAGACAATTATGATGAACAAGGTCGTAAAATCGAAAGTTATTTCCTAAATGACCTTCCTGCACATTTGGTTCAGGCAAAGATTCATAGGCAAGTACCTCAGCCATTTGCTAAAAAGCAATGGAACCGTTCATCTACAGTAAATTTAGGTTTTGGTATCGATCTGGATTAAACTACTGTATAAGACACTGTGATTACTTAAATATATTGGCTGCTCCCTTTAATCGCCAATTAAGGTTAGAAAATGAAGATATTAGTTCGTAATTTAGATCGTGCTGTGAGTGAAACTGAAATTTTAGAGTTATTCAAAGCATTTGGTAAAGTTGAAACGTGTGTTCTTGTTACTGATAAAGATACAGGCAAATCAAAAGGTTTTGGTTTTGTTGAAATGCCTAACCCACGTGAAGCAATTAAGGCAATTAAAGGCTTAAACCTGCTTAAAGTTAAAGGCAATGGAATTCGCGTTAAAGCAGCTGAAGAATAAGTCTTCAGTGTGAAAAGACAGTTTTTAGCTCTTTCGATTGTAACGCCAAATGGCACTCGTATCGCTGAAGGTATCAAAACACTTGAAGTGCGTTCATGGGTACCTACAAAACTGCCAATCAAAGATCTACTAATTGTCGAGAACCAAAAATTTTTGGTTAAAGATACTGATGAAGAAGAGGGAGTTGCTGTCGCTCTGGTTGATGTCGACTCTATTCATGCTTGGCGAAATGATGAAATTGAGCCAGCATGTGCAACTGCTTGGGACGAAGGCTATTTTGCTTGGGTTTTAAGTAATGTTCGTCCTATAAAGCACCCACTAAAAGTTTTAGCGAAACGTAAAATTTATCAAGTTGAGCTGGATTTACCATAAATAACGTTGATTTTATTAATGGAGTCGTTAAGCTAAAGAATAGCTGTTGCAATAGCGATTTTAGAACAGGAAAGTTTAGTTATGTCACGTGTTGCTCGTTATCATGCCGATCGTACCAATCAGAAGCTCTATTTTGCGCGCTTAGCGTGTCAACAGGCAGAACAGACCGATCATGTGCAGCAGATACAGGCTTACCGTGAAGCAGCTGTATTTCATTTACATGGCGCAATGTTAGCATTCTTACAAGAACTCGTACGTTATTACCGTTTAAATGAATTGCAACCCACTTTAAAATCTATTGAAGAACATATGGCGGCAAAAGGACAAGTTTCTCCAGAAGTGTCCGTTTTGCAACAATTGGCGAAAGATGGTTTTGTTGCAGAGCTCAAACGAGCTTACCGTATGTGTCAATATGCACCAGAACCTAAAGAGCCGACCCCAGAAGAAGAAACCTCTTCTAATCTCATTATCAAAGTAACCCAAGGTCCTCAATCTTGGTTGCCTGATGTTAAGATTTTGCGTGAATGGCATCGTGAATTAAGCCATTTAATTGATGGTTTTCGTAATGAAATGGTCGAGTTCTAAAATTAAACTGCCCGAACGCTTGAAATTTAATCCGGGTGTGCCTATATAAATAAGACAAGAGATGCAAAGTGCAAGGGTGCTTTGCCACCATGTTGAAACATGGAGGAAATATATGTCTATACAGCAATTGAAAGAGTTATTTGGAAATCAAGAAGCCGTTTTGGAATTAGTCCAACTCGAAGGTGGCGAACTCGCCTTGCGTAATGCAGGTTCTGAGAATGAACCCTTGGTTAAAATTCAATTTAGCGATGAAGTAAAAGCAATCTTGGGTGAGCAAACTCCAGTTGTTGCTCAGCATATGATTCAGGCTGCACTGTTTGGATTGCTCGAAAAGCAGGTAAATGAATGGCAGGCTGAGGTACTAGACGAACAGCCTAAATTCTTAAGTTAAAAAAAGCGTACTCTTGAGTACGCTTTTTATATGGGTTAATGAATAGTTGACTGATGGGCAAGCTCGATCTGATTTAATATATGATGGCTCATATTCTTTGCCATTTCCTCTTTGGCATAGAACACTTCACCAATATTCTCATCTCTGATTACTGCCGCTTCTTCTTTACTTTCTGCACAAATTAACACCTGAATTTGAGGGTTTAATTGCTTAGCAATCGCCACAATTCGGTGAATATCTAAAATATCCATAGGTGAGATCACCAAGAGTCTTGCATGCATGATGTGTGCTTGAATTAAAACACCTGGTTCGGTTGCAACACCACTCACAGCAGCAATATTCGACTGACGTAGCTTTTCTACGATTTCACGATTCTCTTCAGCAATAACGACTTTAATATTTTCATTGATTAAATTTTCAGTAATACGTCGTCCCACACCGCCATATCCAACAATCACAACCTGATCGCGTAAGTAAGCCTGATCAACTTCATCGGGTAACATGGCTAATGGGTCACCACTACGTTCAAGAAGTCGGGCTAGGTGAGAGCGCTCGCGAATCCAGCGTTGTACAGGCTCAATGGCAGAGAATATAAAAGAGTTCAGCGTTATCGAAAATAAAGCACCAGCTAAAATCAGATTTTGTGCTTCTAAGCTTAATAAACCTAATGAGACGCCGAGAGTCGCTAAAATAAATGAGAATTCACCAATTTGGGCCAAACTCGCGCCAACTGTAAGTGCTGTATTAATTGGATAGCGAAAGAATAAAACCAAAGCCATTGCAGCAAGTGTTTTACCTATCATAATAATTGCGATAACGGCCAAAATATGGAGTGGACGTTCAACAAGAATATGTGGATCAAACAGCATGCCTACAGACACGAAAAACAGAATTGAGAAAATTTCACGTAGTGGAAGCGTTTCTTCTTCTGCGCGGTGGCTAAAGTCTGATTCTTTAACAACCATCCCTGCGAAGAAAGCCCCTAATGCCATTGAGACCCCAAAAATGGCATAAGACCCGTAGGCAATTGAAACAGCAGCGGCAACAACAGTAAGGGTGAATAACTCTCTTGAACCTAAACGAGCAACAAACTGCATAATAATAGGAACAACACGTTTACCTACAATCAGCATAAAGGCAATAAAGCCAATTACTTTTAATAAAGTGAGTCCAAGGGTTAACCAGATATTACCATCTGCACCTTCTGGTGCTTTCCCACCGAGTAAAACTGCTGTAGCTGGAAGAAGTACTAAAACAAGTACCATCACTAAATCTTCGACTAACAGCCAACCTACAGCAATTTTGCCGTTGACTGAGTCTAAAAGACCTCGGTCTCCTAAAGCTTTTAATAATACAACAGTACTCGCACACGACAGGCTTAAGCCAAAAACGAGTGCTGAACCAAAGCTCCATCCCCAGAGCATGGATACACCGACCCCTAATAGGGTAGCGACCGCAATTTGTAAAATCGCACCTGGTACAGCAATACGTCGAACCAGCAGCAAGTCATTTAATGAAAAGTGCATGCCTACACCAAACATCAGGAACATGACCCCGAGTTCTGCGAGCTGATTAGCAAGATGGATATCTGCTTCTATGCCGGGTGTATTTGGGCTAATAATAATTCCGGCAATTAAATAGCCGATAAGAGGGGGAAGTCGTAATCGGGCTGCAAGATAACCAAAAAAGAGGGCAACACCGAAACCAACAGCAAGTAAAACAATTAAATCTACGTCATGCGGCACTAAAAACTCCTTTTACGTGAGTTAGGCTAAAGACAAGCATAAAAAATGCCAAGGCGAAATATGTGGAAAGTTTAACAAAAAAAAGCTAGCTATAAAAAAAATGCAAAAAAAAACGACTTCATTGTGAAGTCGTTTTTTTTCGAGGCTAAAATTATTTGATTTTAGCTTCTTTGAAAATCACGTGTTGACGGATTTTTGGATCAAATTTTTTGATTTCCATTTTTTCCGGCATAGTACGTTTGTTTTTAGTCGTGGTATAGAAATAACCTGTACCAGCTGTAGAAACGAGACGAATCTTATCACGCATTGTTCAGACTCCTTAGATCTTTTGACCTTGAGCACGAAGGTCTGCAACAACCTTTTCGATACCCAATTTGTCAATAATACGCATACCTTTAGTGGTTAAACGAAGACGTACAAAACGTTTTTCGCTTTCTAACCAGAAACGGTGGTGGTGCAGGTTCGGCTCGAACCGGCGCTTGGTTTTGTTGTTGGCGTGTGAGACGTTGTTACCAACGACTGGACGCTTGCCGGTAACTTGGCAAACCTTAGACATGGTGTAACTCCATTGATTCAGCCAACAGCAAATCTGTGGCCAGTCATACTAAATGTAAACGGATGAATTCATTCAAGGGGCGTTTTATACCAAAAATACGATTAAAAGACAAGCGGAATTGGTAAAAACGAGGCATGATTTAGTATAACAGATCATGCCTTGATCAGTTAGCGCAACAAGGTTTTCGAAATGAAACGATGAATGGGCTTATTGAACGGTGGAAGAATGTATTTAAGGCTATAAAGTTTTGGATTAGACATCACCGAACGTTCATGAGAAAGGCTAAAAAAGCCCTCTGGTCCGTGATATTTACCCATACCTGATGCACCAATTCCCCCAAACGGTAAATCATCTTGAGCCACATGGGTAATCACCATGTTGATTCCGAAATGTCCTGAATGGGTATGCTGTGCAATATAGTCAGCACGTGCCTGATCATAGTCAAAATAATACATTGCTAAAGGACGCGGGCGACTATTAATGAATTCGACGACTTCTTCTATTTGGTCATATTCTAAAATTGGTAGGATTGGACCAAAAATTTCATTCTGCATAATATCCATTGCGGTCGTTACGCCTGTAACTAAAGTCGGTGCAATTTTACGGACATCATCTAAAATTTCATTTTGTGGATTAATTTCAATAATACGAGCACCTTGATCACGGGCATTTTCAAGATAGCCCTGAATGCGGTTGTATTGCTTGTCATTAATAATAGACGTGTAATCTTGATTGTTGCGGAAATGCGGATACATGCCAGCCACAATCAATTTAAAGTTTTCGATGAACTCGGCAGTTTTCCCCCGTGGCAAGAAAATATGGTCAGGTGCAACACACGTTTGACCCGCGTTCCATAATTTACCTACAGCAATACGTTGAGCCACATCTTTCATATCCATAGATGCATGCACAAGGGCAGGAGATTTTCCGCCTAATTCAAGAATAACAGGAACCAGATTTTGAGCTGCGGCTGCCATCACTGTTTTACCAACAGAAGTTGAGCCTGTGAAAATCATTTTGTCAAAAGGCAAATGACTAAAAGCATCTGAAATAACGCCGCCACCATTTACTACAGCAACTAATTCTTGTGGGAACGCTTCTGCTAATGCACTTTCAAGAACTCGTCCAAAGTTAGGAGAGGCACTCGAAATTTTGATCATGGCATGGTTGCCCGCTGCCAGTGCACAAATTAATGGCCCAACTGAAAGAAGTAATGGGTAATTCCATGGTGTAATAATACCAATTACACCCATAGGTTGATATTGTACCCAACCTTTTGCTGGCTGATGTAATACACTGATATGGCGTTTTGAAGGTTTCATCCACGCTGTCAGATGTTTACTGTAATATTTGATTTGTTCCAAACTGGTGAGTAGCTCACCAATTTTTGTTTCCATAACTGCACGATTGCCATAATCAAGGTTAATTGCGTCGGCAATCTGATCTTGATATTTTACCAAGACTCTTTTAAGACGAGCTAAACGATCAATACGCTCTTTAGCAGTGGGTACCGGATGACGTAAATAAGCGAGCTTTTGTTGTTCAAGCAAATCATGTAAATGCTTAACATCATAAGGAAGCTGAGTCTCTGGATTTGTTTTTGTTTGACTGTTCATCGGTACTTACCAAATACATTGATATATTTATTTTTTAGAGTAAATACTCTAAATAGTCAAGTCAGTTTATGTGTTCAAGTCTTAACCATGTGAATTATTAAAGGTTATTAAAATGTCTCAACCTAAAGCTCTGAAGACAAAAGACCGGATTTTACAAATCAGTTTGCAGCTTTTTAACGAGCGAGGTGAACGGTCAGTTACAACCAATCATATTGCTGCGGAGTTGGGTATCAGTCCCGGAAACTTGTATTATCATTTTCGGAATAAGCATGAAATCATTAAGGAATTAATGTATCAATATCAGGCCGAGACATTGGAAGTGCTTTCTTTACCTGACGACAGACCATTAACGACCAATGATAAAATTAACTATTTTCAGGTGCTCAGCGGCCAATTATGGAGCTACCGTTTTATTCATCGTGATGTTTATCATTTAGTTGAAAGTAACGAAGACTTTAAAAAGATTTATCCGCGTTTTGCTGGGCAGGTGATGCAGCAGGGGCAAAAGATTTATCAAGCTTTTGTAGATGCAGGTCTTATGAAAATGACGGCATCGGAAATTGAAGCCCTCATTATTAACCTCTGGATTGTATTAACAAACTGGACAAACTTTTTGTATATGTCTGGTCATATTAGTGACAATAACCATTTAGAAGAAAAATGGGTTTGGCAAGCATTACGCCAAATGGTTTTCCTTGAAGGTCCTTATCTTATGGGAGAAAGCCGAGCAACTTATGAGCAGCTGCTTGAATCTCTTGGCCCTTCAGATCTATTTGCTAGCTTATCGTCCTTAAAAGACGAATAGTTGTGCTTGTTTATTTAGGGCGCTAGAATACTCGGCCTATTAAAAGATTTATCTCAATTAAGTGATATTAACCAAATGAATATGACCACTGCCAATACAGCCCGTTTACTGATTACTTGTGAAGACAAGCCAGGGATCGTACAAGCGGTATCGAGCTTTTTGTATCACCAAGGTGCAAACATTACCGCGCTTGATCAGTATGCGACGGAAGCTCAGGGCGGACGTTATTTCATGCGTGTTGAATTTGAACTTGATCATTTACAGTCGCGTAAAGATGCATTAATTCAAACTTTTGCTGCGAACGTTGCTGAGCGTTACGGCATGCAATGGCGTCTTGCTTTCGTAAACGATGTTAAAAAAGTTGGTATTTTAGTTTCTAAAGTTGACCATGCGTTGCTTGAGTTGTTATGGCGTCATGCACGTGGTTCGTTACCTTGCGAAATTACTCATGTCATTTCTAATCATGAAGATTTACGTGAATCTGTTGAAAACTTCGGTATTCCATTTACTGTAATTAAAGTCACTAAAGACAATAAAGCTGAAGCTTATGCGCAAATTGATGAAATGATGCAAGGCAATGATTTATTAGTTCTTGCACGTTATATGCAGATTTTAAGCGAAGATTTTGTTGCGAAATGGGAAATGAAAATCATCAATATTCACCATTCTTTCTTGCCAGCTTTCGTGGGTGCTAATCCATATAAGCAAGCTTATGAAAAAGGTGTGAAGTTGATTGGTGCGACAGCTCACTATGTGACAGCTGACCTTGACCAAGGTCCAATTATTGAGCAAGACGTTGAGCGTGTAAGCCACGACTATAATGTTGAGCAATTACGTGAGCTAGGTGAAGATGTAGAGCGTAATGTATTGGCTCGTGCAGTGAAATGGCATTTAGAAGATCGTATTATTGTTGATGGTAATAAGACCGTGGTTTTTTAAATAACAGTTATTCTAAAAAAGCACGCTTCTTGCGTGTTTTTTTATATTTAAAATAAAATTGAAATAATATAACATATCAATAATAAATGGGATTATCATAAAAATAGATCTGTTCATGGTGTAAATAGCTCAACTATTTAAGTTTGGCTAAACAAATTGTGAACACTGGATATCTATTGATGTAACTATGAGAAAACTAAAGTAAAGACACTCAGCAAGCATGAAGCTATGACAAAGAGTAAATGTTTTTCTCAAAAAATAGTTGCAAATGAAAACACTTCTCATTTATTATTGTGGCACTTTATTGTTCTATCCGATGTTTGAAATCGTTTCTATAAATAGAAATCTGAAATCATCATCCATTAGGTAATTAGATTCTTATGAGTCAATCTTCCGCAGCCTTAAACGCTCCCAATCCGATGAAAAAGAAAGTCATCACAGCACTAATTGCAGTTGCAATTGGTCATATCGGGGTCTTATGGGCAGTTAGCCATATTAAGCCTGCTGAATTAAAGCCAATCGATAAGAAACCTTTACAGGTACGTTTCGTAAAAATTCAAGAGCAACCTAAACCACTACCTCCTAAACCAAAGGAACCGCCTAAAAAGCCGGAACCTAAGAAAGAGGTAAAAGAAGTTAAAGTTGTTGAAAAGCCTGTGACACCACCGAAAAAAGTGGAAAAAATTCAACAGGTGAAAAAGGCTGAAACACCAAAAGAAACAGTAAAGACAGAACCTAAAGTTGAAACCAAAGTGGTGACAACGACTGTTTCTGAAAAAGTCGTTGAAAAACCAAAGCCAGTAGTACAAGAGGCACCTAAAGCTCAACCCGCTCCAGATCCATCACCAAAACGAGTTTCAATTGGTGGTTCGGGTGTACAGTGGAGTCGTTCACCACGTTTAACAGTTTCTTCAAAAGATTTACAAGGCGAAGCACGCTCTGTCATGGTACTGATTGAAGCCGATGAAAAAGGCAAGATTATTAATGTACGAGTGACGAGAAGTAGCGGTATTCCAAGTCTAGATGACAAAGTTGTCCGTGCTGTTCGCGGTGCGAAATTTAAACCTTATATGGAAAATGGTGTTGCTTATCCAATTAAAGCAGAGCAACCCTTTGATTTAACCCCTTAAATGAATTTGAGTCCCAACGGCTAACCTTAATCAGGAGTTCATATGAACTTTTCAATCTATTGGCAACATGCAGATGCAGTGAGTAAAACCCTGTATTTCATCTTATTGGCAATGTCGATTGCTACCTGGACAGTTTTCATCTTACGTTTGATGGGGACTCGCCAATTAAAGCAACAAGCTTATGCTCAACTTTCTCAGGCTATCACTTCGCTAAAAGCAAAGTTACAACCTTTAAGTTTTGAGCAGCGTAAAGCGGTTGCGGAGCAGGCTCTACTTCGTCAAATTTCTGCTGAAAAAGTCAATGCTGAAAAAGGTATTTCTGTTTTAGGAACAATTGCTTCAATTGCACCATTCGTTGGTTTGTTTGGTACGGTATGGGGTATTTTCCATGCACTTGTTGCAGTCGGTAAAAGTGGACAAGCAGGTTTGGCTCAAGTGGCGACACCAGTAGGTGAAGCGCTTATTATGACCGGCCTTGGTCTTGCAGTTGCGATTCCTGCGGTATTGGCTTATAACATTTGTGTACGTGCTAACCGTGGTCTTGCTCATGATTTACAAGATCAAGCGCACAGCTTATTAATTGATACGATGTTGCAGCAAGACTCAACTGTAAAGTCTGATGTTAAAACTGCACAGCAAAGTTATGTTGGAGGTCAAGCTTAATGGCTTTTCAATTGGGTGAAGACCACGATAGTGGCATAAATGAGATGAACCTCATTCCGCTAATCGACATTATGTTGGTGTTAATGATCATCTTTTTGGTCACAGCAACAGTTGCCAACCCATCGATTCCATTAACGCTTCCTAAAACAACTGCTGAAATTATTGATCCACCACCAAAAGCAATTACGATTAGTATTAATGCAAATGGTGAAGTGGCTTGGGATACTCAAGTAATTAGCCTTGATGAGCTTCAAAAACGTTTTCAAGAAGCAGGTCAAGGTGATGTTAAACCAACAGTTCAGCTTCGTGCAGATAAAGAGTCGAAGTACGATACTGTTGCACAGGTAATGTCTCGCGCCAGTGAAGCCGGACTGAGCGATATTGCCTTTGTCAGTGAAAACTAAAATTTAGTTTACCTAATAAAAAAGCAACCAAATCGGTTGCTTTTTTATTACTCTAATTTATTGATCTTTCATAAGATGCTGGAATTTACTATATAGCTTGAGCAACTTAGGTGGAATCGCAAAGTTGCAATAACCTTGTGAAGGATTCTTTGCATAGTAATTCTGATGATATTCTTCGGCTGAATAGAACGTTGGAACAGGAGACAATTCAGTCACAATATCAAGATCATCATCTTTTAGTGTTTGAATCGTATGTTCCGCTGCTTGCTTTTGCTCTTCATTATAGTAATAAATAACAGAGCGGTATTGCGTGCCGATATCATTACCTTGGCGATTTAAAGTCGTTGGATCGTGAGTCGCGAAGAATACATCGAGTAACTGGGAGTATGTTACTTGCTCTTCATCAAAATCAACCAAGATCACCTCAGCGTGCTGGGTATCTCCTTGACATACTTGCTCGTAGGTAGGGTTAGTCGTGTGCCCACCTGCGTAACCACTAGTTACTTTTTCTACACCGCGTATTTGTAAAAATACAGCTTCGACGCACCAAAAACAGCCGCCGCCAAATAATGCCTGTTGCATTGTTTTTCCCTCTATTTCCTGCCTATTACAATAGGGTTTATGTATTTAAAATACAAAGTAAAGCATGTATAAAAAAGTAAAGAAAAGTGCATTACTTATTTCATTTAGCTTTAGGTAAACCTTGTCGAACGATTTGAGAGAAGTGTTCACTACTCTGATCTGAAAGCTGTTCAAAATTTTCAGTACGTGGATTGATATGTGCAATTTGATACCACTGTTTTAAACTGACATTTTGATTAAGCGCTTTAAGATCATATAAATAATTAGGTAAATAACCTGAAGCGATTAGACGATAATCTTTAGGAAGTTGATATGGGTTAATCGCTTGAACCATATCAAAAATTAGAGTTGTACAGTTACTCGTGAGCGTATTGTACCACTCTGGTTTTGTACGCAACTCATCTGATTTTTTAAGATATTCTAAAAATAAAGCTTTTTGCTCAGATCGTGGCATATTGATAGGAAAATTATAAACTTGCTCTTTGCGGATGTTACTACGCGTATAGACAATATCTTTTTCATCAGAAGCAATTAAGCTCAGTTCATATTTTCTAAAAAAACCACCGATTGCCGAAAACTCTTCAGTTTTTTCTTTGCGAATCTCAATTGAGAAGACTAAAGGTTGTTGGTGTGCAAATTCGAAGCTGACCAGTGTATGGGCAATTTGTGGTCCCATCCAGTAAGAGGCAATGATGTTTATTCCATTTAACTGGTTGAGGTCAAAAGTTCGAGTTTCCCAGCGAACATCATAGGTTCCATCGGGATGCCAATTGAAGTTACGGACATTATGCAAAGTGATTACATCGCCGTGCTTTTCATAGCTCAGCATATTGGCAACTTCAGGGTTCCAGTCACGGTCTTGACGTGCAGTAATCGAAAAATACCAAACGAGAGAGCAGGCAAATGCTAAAAGGTAAATCAGGATGTCTGTACGTCTGCTAACAAGATGGCCTTCAACATATAGACCTGCCATACTCAGCGCAAAAGCAATCCAGATGCCAATGAGTATGCGGCTGCCTAACCAGCCAAAAGGTTGTTGAACCCAGAGCGCTACGCATACCCAAATACTAGAGAACACAATAAACAGCGTGAATAGACTATGTAACAGCCCAAAAAGTAGAGCAATAATAAATTCACGTGTTCCGATATTGTGCATAGGCATCCATTGAATTATTTTTTATAAGTGGCAAACTCGAATGAAGTTCCTGATTTTTCATCAACTTGCTGTTCACTTGCAGTTTTATGAAATTCACTCGGTATTGTTGGATAATGTGCATCACCTTGCACATCTAAGTCAACATGAGTAAGTTCAAGACGGTCTGCAATTGACAAAGTTTGCTTGAATATCTCGCCGCCACCAATGATGAACAATGCCTGCTTTTCAGTATTTTTTACATCTTCTAAAGCTGCATTTAAAGCATCTTCAATTGAATAGGCAATTTTAACACCGTCAAATTGCCAGTTAATGTCACGGGTAATGATCCAGTTCACACGGTTTGGTAGCGCACGGCCCATAGACTCAAGTGTTTTACGACCCATGATGACCACACCACCTTGGGTGATTTCTTTAAAGTGTTTTAAGTCGGCAGAAATATGCCATGGCAACGCATTGCCTTTACCAATACAATGGTTTTTATCCATTGCCACAACGTGAACAACTTCTACATTTTGCCATGCCATAATCTTATTCTCTAAACCGTAACCTAATGAAATTTGAGTCGTCGTTATACTGCAACTGGTGCTTTAATTGCAGGATGCGACTCATAACCTACAATTTCAACATCTTCAAATTTGAAATCAAATAAGTCTTTTATTTCTGGATTTAGTTTCAATTGGCAGAGAGGCAAAGGCTCACGTGTCAATTGAAGTTGTGCTTGCTCAAAATGGTTGGCATAAAGATGTGTATCACCACCAGTCCATACAAAATCACCGACTCCTAAACCGCACACTTGAGCAATCATATGGGTGAGTAGAGCATAGCTCGCAATGTTAAAAGGCACACCTAAGAACACGTCTGCGCTACGTTGATAAAGTTGGCATGACAATTTGTTATCTTGTACGAAAAATTGAAAAAGCGTGTGGCAAGGTGGTAAGGCTACTTGTCCAGCTTCGTTCGGGTTCCAACCAGAAATAATTAAACGACGTGAGTTTGGGTTGGTTTTAATTTCATTAATTAACCATTTAATCTGGTCAAAACCATCTTGGTTATAAGTACCATCCGCATTTTTGGTTGCACCGAAATTACGCCATTGATGACCATAGACTGGACCAAGCTCATGCTCTGGGCGGCCAAAACGAGCAGTTTGTTCTGCTGTTGCCCATTCGTCCCAAATTGAAACTTTATTATCTTTTAGATATTGGACGTTGGTGTCGCCTTTTAAAAACCAAAGTAACTCAATCACAATAGAACGGAAGTGAACTTTTTTTGTGGTGAGTAAAGGAAAACCTTTAGAGAGATCAAAACGCATTTGATGACCAAATACAGAACGGGTTCCTGTGCCTGTACGGTCGCCTTTGTCACCGCCATTATCAAGGATATGTTGTAGTAGGTCTAAATATGCACGCATAACACTCTCGAGTTCGGATTAATTCCATAAAATAAAAGGGGGGAGATAGCTCAATGATAAATAATTACGCAATAGAGCTGCTTCATCATGAACCATTGAAGATGATACCCTTTGTAGCTCAAGATGAAAATCTAAAAATAGTTCTATGACATTTCAATAGATGTAATTATTCAAATCGTTTAGCACGATTTTGATGTATCGAAACCAGAAAAAAGCCAACCAATACAAAACCTAAAGCTTGTATAGCAAGAATCCATTTATGCTGAGCAGGAAGTAGATACATCAAAATAACAACGATCAAAATAGGATAGATGCTGCTTAAAAATCTAAAGCTCGATTTGTCTGATGTGTTATTTGAAATTTTGCTATTTAAGTAATGTCCAACATGTAAACCAAAACCGAAAATAAGGCTAAGAACAGTATAAGTCGGTGATAAAGGCTGGATTTGATTGGCTACATAAATTGCAGCACAAACCGCAATAATGAGGATGAGTTTGATATGGCGCGGAGCGTTGTACCAATAAGCCAACATGAAAACCAAACCTATTTCTTAAAAAGTGATTGAGGTGAAAAAATAAAAGCAGCAAGTGCCATAAAAGCAATTCCTTGCACGCCCCAGATCAGCAAGTTCGGCATCGCTTTAACAAAAATAAGGGCAAACAAAAGGGCAATAGGGATCCAAGTAAATAGACGGTAGAGTAAACCCGTCGGGTTGCTTTGAGCGAAATGCAATTTAAAATAACGACAGATTAAAAAAATTACCCCAGTTCCAGTAAACATCAGAATCGTATCTAAAGGCAGTGGCTGGTATTGATATAGCGCAATACAAATAAGCAGCGTAATAATCAAAATCACTAGTTTTTTAAATGTTGGGACTTGCGTGTTAAACCAGAATTCCAGCATGGTATATCTTCATCTTGGGAGAGTAAAAACTGTAGCATAAAAAAAGAAAAGAGGAGCCGAAACTCCTCTAATTTAGATATTAACTATTCTTTTGTGGACCCCAGTCATAAATTTTCTTTTGATAGGCATACCACATCATCCAAAGGCCAATCAGCAACATTGGAATTGTTAGAATCTGTCCTTTTGTCATCCAACCAAATAGAATAAAACCTTGGTCGGCATCTGGTTGGCGGAAGAATTCCATAACAAAGCGGGCAACGCCATATCCCATTAAGAATAGGGCAGAAACGGCCATACGAGGACGCGGTTTTGAACTAAACCACCACAGAACAATGAATAGAATCAAACCTTCACAAAGCGCTTGATAGATTTGTGATGGATGGCGAACTAGGTGTAACGGATCTGTTGGGAAGATCATACCGAATGGATAATTTGGGTCAGTTACCGCACGACCATATAACTCTCCACCAATAAAGTTACCAATGCGTCCGAACATTAAGCCAGTCGGTACACAAGGGGCAATAAAGTCGAGCGTTTGGAACCATGTTTTTTGGTATTTTTTACACCAAAATAGCATAGCAATCATAACGCCGAGAAAGCCGCCGTGGAAACTCATGCCACCTGTCCAGACTTGGAATAACCAAATCGGATTTTCGAGGAATTTATCAAACTCATAGAAAAGGACATAGCCGACACGACCGCCCAGAACAACACCTAGGGCACCATAGAACACTAGGTCGGAAACCATTTCTGATGTCCAGCCATCACGTTGTTTGGCACGGTAGGAAGCAAGCCCCCAAGCACATAAAAATGCCAATAAATACATGAGTCCATACCAATGGACTTGAAGAGGTCCTAAGTGTATTGCGACCGGATCGATATTAGGATAGGTCAGCATTGCTGCTCCTTGATCTTACGTTTTGACAGATTGTAGCGGAATGATGTGAAAAATGTTGTACATTCAATGTGTAAAGATAGGGAACAAGAATCAATGTGTATTGTGGCTTTAGCATGGCATGTTCTGGATGATATGCCCTTGTGTCTTATGTCGAATCGGGATGAGTTTTATCACCGTCCAACGGCTTTGTTGCATCAGTGGGAACATACTCCGATTGTTGCAGGACAAGATTTGCAGTCGGGTGGCACGTGGATGGGCGTTACGCCTCAAGGTCGATGGGCTGTTTTAACCAACTTCCGTGATGGGCGAGATCAAAAGTCTTATGAGACTTCTCGGGGGCATTTGGTGCAGGCTTTTTTAGAATCTGATTTATTGCCGATTCGATTTGCTCAACAATTAGAACAGCAGCAACAGAATTTTGCTGGCTTTAACTTGTTTATGGGAAATGCTGATCAAGCGGTTTATATGAGTAACCGTGGTGAAGCTCCGCAAGTATTGGCTAACGGTGTGTATGTGGTTTCGAATGGTTTGATGTCTGAACATTGGGAAAAAACTAAACATTTACGAACACGTTTTACGCAAGAGTTTTTGCCTATGCTTCAGCATCAGACAGAAGAGTTAACTTTGCAACATGCGGCGTGGGATATTCTGGAAGATGAGCGTAAAGTCACAATGGCATTATTACCCAATACTGGCATTCAAGCAGAGATGGAAGAGTTATTGTCATCTACCTTTATTCAAAGTCCTGTGTATGGTACACGCTGTTCGAATTTTCTAAGAATGACCAATAATGAATGGCTTTGGTTTGAAAAGACCCAACAAGGTGAGCACAGCGGTCAAATTGTTCAGCAGCAAATTCTTTTAAATCGATAGCAATAAAAATGCCGATCAATTGACCGGCATTTTTATTGGCATAAACGAATTAGCCTGCGATCACACCGCCATCTTTACGAGTAATCACAACTGTTGCTGAACGTGGACGTGCAGTTTTATTGCTTGGGTCTTTTTGAGTTGCAGGCCAGTTACTGTCTGGTGTTGCGTAACTTTTCGAGTCTTCACCAGGGTGTTGAACATTAATAAAAATTGCTTTGTGGTCAGGTGTCATGGCAATACCTGTAATTTCACATTGCTTTGGACCAACCAAGAAACGTCGTAATGTTGAGTCTGTAACTTTAGCACCGACTAATGTTTGTTGGCCATTTGACGTAGTGGCAGCAGCGCCATCACCAATTTGACCTGGTAGCGCTGCAAGCATCATACAGTTGGTGACATCGGTGTAAGCACCATCATCTGTTTGAATCCAAAGTACGCCACGTGGGTCAAACCACATCCCGTCAGGAGATGACAAATCATTATTGTCTGTCAAACCCGATAAGTTGATATTTGAAGCCATAGATGCTTCTGCACCAAATAGGTAGATATCCCATTTGAAGGTTTCAGCAGAGGTTTTGTCGTCGGTTTCTTTAAAACGGATAATATGACCGTTAACGTTACCCTTTTGCTCTTTAGTGCCGTTGTAAAGGTCTGTGTAGTTACGTGGATTGGCTGCATCGGTCGCGTAATCTTTACCACGATTTGAGTTGTTGGTTAGGGTGACATAGACCTCGCCGTTTACTGGGTTAACCGTACACCATTCTGGACGGTCCATTTTGGTAGCGCCGACTGCATCACCTGCCAAACGTGCAAATGTAACAACGTCTGCCTGAGATTTGAAAGGATAAGTGGTATTGCTTTCATTTAAGCCATTTTTGCCATAGGCCAGTTCAATCCATTGACCTGAACCATTGTTATTAAACTTGGCAACATATAGCTTGCCTGCGTTCATGTATTTGTCGCCAGCTGCATAACCACGATTTACATCTTTGACATCCCACACTGCGGTAGAGACGAATTTATAGATGTATTCACCGCGAGAATCATCGCCCATATAAAATGCTAATGGTTGACCTGCTACGGCACGGCAGGCACTATCTTCATGTGCAAAACGACCCAGCGATGTTCTTTTAACCGGATTTTGGCGACCATCAAACGGATCGATCTCGACCATCCAACCAAATGTATTCGGCCCATTACGATAATCTTGGGTAGCTTGTGCTGCTTTTACGTCGGCATTCCAGCGGTCATACAAGTCTTGTGACTCTACTTGACCAATTGCTGTTTCCCAGCCGTAGCGTGAACTTACGCCTAAATAAATTTGTCGTCCTTGTTCATCAACGTTAGGGATGAACTCACCATTTTTATCCTTTTCATAAATGATTTTGCCCTCTGTATCTTTTTTAGGGGCACCTTTTTCATCTTTCTCATAACGGTAGAGTTCATCTTTTTTAACACCTAACCCATAACGTTTTAATGCAATTTTTTCTGCATCTGTACGTGCATATTCATCGCTACCTGAACGTTGGAAATAACCAATAAAGTTTTCTTCAGTGGTTAAATAAGTACCCCAAGGTGTATATCCATTACCACAGTTATTATGAGTGCCACGTGTTTGATGTCCAGCAGGTGAGAAGCGAGTTGCAAGCAGGCTTGAACCCGCTGCAGCACCTGCAAAATTCATCTCTGTTGATGCTGTAATACGACGGTTAAAAGCAGAACTTTTATCAATTGTTACTTGTTGAGTTGTTGGATCTTTTTTAATGTGAACAATAGATACGCCATGCGCATTGGTTTCACGAATGACTTCATCTTCAGGGCGGCGTCCATCAACTCTTGTTGGACCTTTTGGGTGAAGGAAGGTCTGGTTGATATATTC